>Ga0307966_1004581_pt1 | contig 10283 bp, 9 predicted proteins | sample OrgLakmetagen646_FD_203141 | JGI IMG/M metagenome (GOLD analysis project Ga0307966, IMG submission 203141) | Saline water microbial communities from Organic Lake, Antarctica - #646 | ecosystem: Environmental > Aquatic > Non-marine Saline and Alkaline > Saline | place: Antarctica: Organic Lake... | reverse complement strand
CTGTGGCTTTGGATCGGAGGTATATTTGTACTTACGGTTTCTTACAGCTGGTTTATATACGACGGCGACGTAACATACCAGCGACTGACGTCCAGAGGTTTCCAGGACGCACCAACATCGTTCAAATTTTTGCAGGTTGCAGCCCCACTCTTTTTGCTTATTATCACCCGATTGAGAATGCCGGTTTCTACCACATTCCTCTTGTTAAGTGCATTTGCAACTCAACCGGAAGGTATTATCGATGTTCTTAACAAGAGCTTGTCGGGTTACTTTATCGCGTTTGCTGTGGCAATTATCCTGTGGCTGGCCCTTAGCAAATATCTCAACCGATTGTTTCAAGGCAAACCCGGAGCATTCTGGATGCCGTTACAGTGGGTTGTCAGCGGATTACTATGGGCCGTGTGGCTGATGCAAGACGCAGCAAATATTGCGGTTTATCTGCCCAGAAGCCTTGGATTAGCAAGTTTTTTGGTGTTTACAGGATTTATATTCTTTGGCCTGGGGATTCTGTTCTATCTGCGCGGAGATAAGATTCAGAGAATTATTACAGAGAAATCCTACGTCACAGATGTGCGGTCTGCTACAGTGATAGACGGAGTTTACGCATGTGTGCTTTACTATTTTAAATCGGTGAGTGTTGTTCCCATGAGCACAACCTGGGTATTTATCGGGCTGCTGGCCGGGCGTGAGGTTGCAATGAGTCTGACGGACTCAAAAGGGAAGGGAAGGCCACTTACTTTCACATTAAAACTTATTGCAAAAGACGTTAGTTACGCAATGATTGGGCTCTTCATTTCAATTATTATTGCGGTTGCAATAAATCCTGTGATTTGGGACGAACTCGTGAAATACTTTTTTAGTTGATATTTTAGAATAAATAGACCATAATAAGGGCTGTTCAAGCCGTTATATAGGCTCGATGTAATATTTCAAAAATATCTTCTGATGGACAGCCCGGTTCTCGTTCTTAATCAAGACTATCAGCCACTTAGCGTTTGCTCTGTACAGCGCTCTGTAAAATTACTGTTCCTTGAAAAGGCTGAGTTACTGCACGATCAGCCCGAACGGCGTATTCGTACCGTTGATGACTATTTTTCATATCCCTCCGTTATTCGCCTTAGACGATATATCAAGCTTCCGTATAAACGCATCGTACTGTCACGAAGAAATATCATGAAGCGTGATAACAATACGTGTCAGTACTGCGGACGACGATCCGATCTTACCCTGGATCACGTGATGCCCCGAAGCAGAAATGGAGCCGATAGCTGGGAGAATCTGGTAACAGCATGCAACGTCTGCAATGTTAAAAAGGGTAACCGAACGCCGGATGAAGCCTCGATGGAGTTAAAAACAGAGCCATATCGACCGATTCACATCACCTTTTTCCAAAATCTGATCAGCTCTGTTCAGGACGACTGGAAACCGTATTTGTATATGTAGAGTATAGAAGAGATATTTGAGAAGAATGAAGTTGTCTCAAATCTCACATCTCGTATCTAACTTCTCACTTCTCACTTCTGCCTTCTCACTTTTCACTTTTCACTTCTCACTTCTCACTCCTTAAATATTGATTCGTCCAGCATGTCGTTATCAAAAAACACCGCGCGGTTACAGAATAGAATCGCCAGGAATACGGATAGAATTGTACCTGAAAAGATAGCAAGCATAATCATGATCTGGTACTGAATGGCGGTCATTGGTGAGCTGCCGCTGAGAATTTGTCCCGTCATCATACCAGGGAGGGATACCAAACCTATTGTCGCCATTCCGGCGAGTGTGGGATTTGCGGATTTTTGTAACGCCCGTTGAAAGAAAGGATATAGAGCTTCACTCCGCGTGGCACCCGATGCCAGATAAAACAGGTAACGTTCATTATTCTCCTTTAGGTTGTAGTAAAACTCGTTAATCCCGATGACGTTACTGCGCAGACAATTACCGAGAACCATGCCGGTAATCGGAATTGCATACTGAGCCTCAAGGAAATTCGGAAGCTGAATAACCAGCTCAAGAAAGAATAAATTGATCAGAACAATGCCAAGGAAAGTAGCCCAGAAAATCGGTATTACAAGTGAGCGTGTCGTTTTAAGGTCGCTTCTGTCGATAGTGGCAAAATCTGCTACCACCACCATCACCATAATCCAGGCAAGATTGAGCCAGGTATTGTCATACTCAAACAAGTATTCCAGGTAATACCCGACAAACAGAAGCTGAAGCGTCATACGAATTGTAGCAATCACCATTTTCCGGTTCAGCCCGGTATTGTACCACCAGAAAATAGCGGCTGGAATAATGAGAATGATAAATCCAAAGGCAAGCTGCAGCCAGCTTAACTGTATAATTTCCATTGCTGTAATTGGTTTGTCTTAAACCTGTGGTTGTGTATCAAGGATACTCTATGAACCGGTCTTATCAGGTACAGAGTTAAGGTCAATAATTCTGCTGCATTTTTCTATCCAGAATGGATCATGGGACGTGGAGAGCACCGTACGGGCAGGGTCCGACAACAGGTGGTGTGCCGCTTTCTCTTTTGACGCCTCATCAAGCGCAGAGGTGGGTTCATCAAGCAGAAGAACAGGCTTGTCGAGTAAAATGCAAAGTGCGATACCCACTCGCTGACGCTGACCTGTGGAGAGATCGGTGAACTCTTTATCGAGGACCTCGGCGTCAAGCCCAAGGTCTGAGAGGATATCGATAATCTGATTATTTTCAGGCATTTGATTCCCGCTCTGTTTGAAGTGAAACGGATACTTTATAACCTCATCCACACGTCCTGTTCCGAAATTCAAATCCTGAGGCAGCCAGGCACATTCTCTGCGAAAATGTCTTAGATGTTTCCCCTCAAGTGGGGAGCCATTATACATCAATTCACCGGTGTCGGGGATTTCAAATCCGAGCAGGAGGCGCATCAGGGTTGATTTGCCGCCGCCCGATTCTCCTTTCAGAACGACCCTTTCTCCGCGTTCCACTCCGAAACTGAAGTCATGAAAGATAGTCTCTTCACCATACGAAAAATTGATGTGTTTTGCCTGAAGCAGCATCTAAACAGGCATAGACTTATGTGCAATCGCGAGACCCTTTTCAAATGCGTTAATTACGGCTTCAATCGTATCCGCAGATGCCCCTTTGGTCCTCCAGGTCTGTCCGTCTTTCTCAAACGTGAGAGTTACGACAACCAGTGAATCTGTATCAGGGCTTAGTATTTCCACCTCATGGTTTACCACTTCAATGGGTAAAATTTTATCACTCTCAGCTTTGATGGCATGAATGATGGCATCGATCGGCCCCACGCCTTTTTCATGCGATATAATCTCTTTGCCGTCAATTTTAAGCATCACTCCGGCTTCAATCAGCTCTTCCTTCCGCATTGTGATTTTATAGTCCAGCACTTCAACCGGAGATTCCAGATCGGTCTCCTCATTGAGTACCATTGTCTGGAGATACTGCATTTCATTTTTGTGAAGCGTTTTTCCGCGCTTATTAATTCTTTCAACATGCTTACGATAAAGCTCCTGCTGATTTTCACCCAGCTTGAGATTAGCAAGCAGGTTATCGCGCGATTTTCCAAACGACTTTTGCTGTATCTCTACAAAACCGGAATGGATATAGCTTTGTATGTGATCCAGATCAGGTTTCAGCACGGGTGGCGTGAGAGAGTGTTTGGCCACAACTTTTGTATCTTTCAGGCCGGATCCGGTCAGTACAAAAAGAGATCGTTTTCCGGCAAACTTTTCAAGATGATTCTTAAAAGAAGCGAGTGGTAAAGCGCAGGCGGGCTCTGTAAAATGCCCTTCAATTGTGGCCATCTCCCGAAGAGATTCAAGAATTTCGTCTTCGGTTACTGTCAGGGCATCACCGCCGGTATCGTCGATGGCACGCAGTACTTTGTAAAAATCGATCGGGTTTGATGTGGCAACTGATGAAGCCATTGTATTTGCCTGAGAAAGCACAATCTTTTCCCGTTTGAAAATCCCCTGCACAACCGGTGAGCTGGTTTCCGGCTGTACAGCCACAAGCTTTGGAATTTTCTGAATAATTCCTGCGTCATGCATCTCGCGAAATCCCTTGTAAATAGCTCCGAAGTTTGTGCCGCAGCCCACCGGAATGAACACGTAATCAAACGGTTTATCATCCTGTTGAATAAGTTCATAGGAAAACGATTTTTGGCCCTCTTCCCGGAACACGTAATCGCCGGCAAGATAGTAGTTACCCGACTTCGCAAATTCTCGGCAGAGCGCTTCGCATGTTGTGAAATCCCCCTGAATTCGAATAATGATAGCGTCGTAAATTGTGGCCTGGGCAAGCTTTGCTTCCGATGTTTGTTCCGGTACAAATACGTAGCATGGAATCTTAAAGTAGCAAGCATATGCTGCCACCGACGCGGCCATGTTCCCTGTTGATGCGAGACAGATGGCGTCCGCTTCAAGTTCAATCGCTTTCTGCACTTCGATATAGCTTCCGCGGTCTTTAAAACAGCCGGTAGGATGTTCAAACTCAAGTTTTGCGTAGAGTTCTGCCCCGTAGGTTTCGGAGAGCCTGCTAAGATGCTTCAGTGCGGACGGGTGATTCTTAAGCGGGTCGGGTACAATGGAGCTAAGCGGATACTGAATCTCATTCCGCGATTCTTCATATTCAATCTGCAGTACGCCGCCACACGCAGTACAGTAGGTTGATGTTTCCTTTTCACTGTTTTCGGCCCCGCACATGATGCAGGTCATTTTATAGCCGGTGTGTATGTCTGACATTCAGGAATAGATTGATTACAATGATATATGTGCTGTTCGATTGAAAAAATATAGAAATCTGTACTAGTGAGATGACTTCCAGTAAATAATTAATCGAACTCAGTTTGTTAAAATTCGGGTTCTACAGGAAATCTTATGTGTATGAGGCTCTGCAAAGGTCATCCCGGCCTTCGAGTCGTTTATTTTTTTACGCGAAGCGAAATCTCCAATTCTTGCAATAGACCGGGCTTCATGACATTATGAAGAGGCCGAATCGGAGTGCTGCACGAGGATTAAAATACATGACCCACAAGTTTTCCTATGGGTTCAAAATACGAATCAATTCAATAAAGCTGAAACTGATTTGGAAGCGCTTTTAAAAATGTCTTTCGTCAGCACTAAACCTCATATCAGGCTCTTTAATAATATTCACGATCAAAGGCAGAACTAATAACGAATTAACTTATTTCCTAAAAACCAAACTACGAGAGCGGCAGAAGCATGATATCTTCAAAGTCCAGATCCAGCTCTTCTAGAACCGGACCGGCAATTTCGACAATTTCATCTTCTGAATAGTCGCCAAGCCCTTCAAGTTCTACGTATAGAATGTTATTAATTTCATCTACATAATAGGAAGAATCGGTCGATTCAAAACACTCCTTTAAAATCTTTACCAGGTATTCGATATCTTCGTGCCAGGCCTGGTACTCCTGTTCTGTTTCATCGGGCATAGAACTATTTGTTGAACTAAAATTATATTCTCAAAAATATTGAATCCTTTACCATGAACCAATCATTGATTTCTCTGCAGAAGATCTCCGGCAAACCGGTTCGCACCATTCTGGGCCTGATGAGCGGAACATCAGCAGATGGACTGGACATGGCTTTGGTTGAATGTTCGGGCTTTGGTCTTGAGACACGCATTAACATTCTTAAATATGGTTCGGTTGCCTACCCAGAACACATATCCGATCGGCTCTCTTCACTTCTGTTTGATGGGGACGCCACACAGGAGCATGTGCTCATGCTTCAATCTGAACTGGAGGATGTCTGGGTTTCAACAATTAACCGGCAACTGAATGATTGGGGCGTTTCTTCGGCAGAGATAGACATGATTGCCAGTCATGGGCAAACGGTACTTCATGTGCCTTCAGAAGAGAGCCATCGTGCTGCCACATGGCAGCTGGTTGACGGCGATTACCTCGCAGCCAAAACGGGTGTGCTTACGGTATCCGATTTTCGAAAGAAGCATATAGCGGCCGGATTTGACGGGGCTCCGCTGGCACCTCTGGGAGAACGACTGCTCGTGGACGATGAGCATACTCCATGCATTTTGCTGAACCTTGGCGGTATTGCCAATATCACCTTTCTTGAGAATTCCGGCGGCCGGGTCACACTGCCATTTTCTACCGATACAGGTCCGGCTAACACACTGATTGATGCAGCGGTGAAGCATTTTTTCCCGGCAAAAAAATACGACGAATCCGGCAAGCTGGCGGCAAGTGGAACGGTTAGGGTAGACCTCTTGGAGAAGCTGAAAACTCACCCCTTTTTTCAAAAAAAATCTCCGAAAAGTACCGGCCCGGAGGAGTTTAGCTTTGAATGGGTTCAGTCGTTGATGAAGAAAACAGGAGGTAAGTGTTCAGAAGAGGATCTGGTTGCAACGCTGACACGCTTTAGCGCATGGAGTGTGGCTCGGGAGATCAGCCAGCAGATTGGAGATCACAATATGAATATTTACGCCAGCGGAGGAGGCGTTCACAACAGAACTCTCCTGGAGATGATACGCTCGGAACTGCCGGACTGCAAACTTCTTACCTCCGATGCACTGGGTATACCGGCAGATGCAAAAGAGGCAATCCTTTTTGCGGTGTTTGCAAACGAACTAGTTGCTGGTAGTGGGTGGCTAAAACCGGATGGCTCGAGGTTTACGCTGGGTAAGGTTTCCTTTCCTGGTTGAGATTGGAATCAGGGGTGTATCACGTACGGAGAGTTTTCAGAAATAGATCGGACATCAAAAATCGCTACGTCTTATCAATCGAATATCAGTCAACCAAATTCCTGTTCCATACAAGTCGTTCTCTTTGATTTAGCGATTTATGAGATATTCGATTTGCGATCTGTTTCTTATCTCCGTCGCCAGTTCATTGCAGATGAGCTACTCTAAGAGAAAGATCGTTACATCTCAAAAATCAATAGCCAGCAATTTCTGCTGTTTAGATCGTTTTTCATTATTCAATTTTTGTGATTTTCGATACCCGATACCCGATACCCGATACCCGATACCCGATACCCGATACCCGATACCCACAAGGATAAGTTCAATCAAACAATGAAAATAGCGTATTATACGCCTCAATCAGGGATTGCCTTATCGGCAGCCCTCGTTCCCAGATAGCAGTTTGATGTTGTAGATACTCTTTCCGTCCCTCTTCTGTTTCAATTCGGATGGGCTCCAGCCCACGATTTTGAAGGTCGTACGGACTAGCCTTCATATCAATGGTACGGGCGTCAACGGCCAGTAAAAACGCATCGCCGATAAGCTCACTGGATATCCAGGGGTAGAGTTTGTAGGCCCATTTATAAATATCCATGTTGGTGTGGATGCAGCCGGGCTGCTCAGTGTCCTGAAAGGTATCGCGGGTGAGTTCGTTTTTGTTGAGTGGTTTTGCCTCATTGGTGAAAAACCGGAACGCATCGAAATGTGTGCAGAGCAGCGGACGGGATTCTACAAATCGTGCGATCTCATCATCAGGCAGCCTTAGCGGAATCTGTCCGTGGCGCACGTCTCCTGCTTTGTAGACCATTGCCCACTCGTGCATGCCCATGCATCCGAAAAACGGCTTGCTCTGATTGGTTTTAACCAGCAGATCGCGAATCCACGATGCTGCCCTGAGCCGCTTTTTTGGAAAGAGATCCGGGTCCAGATATGCAGATTGATCATCAATTTTTAGTTCGCTGACTTCGGGAAGGGCCTCGGCTGACTCATCAAGTTTCAAAATTGTGCCTGCGCCCGGGCTCCATCGCATGAGATGAGACGGCCGGAATTTGTAATACTCAAACAAAAAGTCCAGCACCGGGTCTTTTTTCTGCTCCGATCGTCTTTTCAGATAAGGGTTAATAATGGGAGCAAGTTTATCCTTGTGGGTATCCATCCGGGAGATCCAGTCCGCGGATTCCAAAGAGTGTATACGATAAACGGGAGTAGCCGGCATGTGATCAATCATAGCCAGTAAAATATGATTCTTTTAATTACGATGTAAATTTCAAAAGAGTTAAAATAAAGCAACTAACCATCAATAAGATGCTCAAAGAGATCTATAACTTTCTTCTGCATCTGCGGCTTCATTATCAGCTGCTGATTTTATCAGGCGGATTCCTGCTGGGCGGATATTTTGCAGGCGAAATGGATGCAGACCGTTTTTGGGTGCAGTTCCTGAACGTGCATATTCTGCTGTTTGGAGGCGCAACAGCCTATAACTCTTGGTGGGATAAGGACAAAGGGCCCGTGGGCGGTCTGAAGCATCCCCCGGAAATGGCTCGCTGGATGCATCCGGTATCGCTTATATTGATGTTTGCAGGGCTCCTGTTTGCCGTAAGTGTGGGGGCCATGTACGCGTTTATATTTCTGATAAGCCTGATTCTTTTCTGGCTTTATTCTACGCCCCTGGCCAGATGGAAGAGTGATCCACATCTTAGTATGGCTGCAATTGGAATCAGTACAGGATTCAATTCAGTGTTGATGGGGACTCTTGCCGCAGGGGGAGTGATATCACCCAAATTGTTGTTTGGTGCAGCAGGAGCATCGCTGATTCTGTTATCTCTCTATCCTGTGTCACAAATTTTTCAAATTGAGGAGGACAGAAAGAGAAAGGATCACACATTTGCACTCAAATATGGAGTAAGTGGCGTAAAGTCATTTTTCATGATTGCTTTTATAACAGGATCGCTCCTTTTGAGTGGGTCAATTTTAATTCAAAGCTTTGCTGCCGGAATTTTACTTATGGTTGGAACAGCAGTTTCCGGCACTATTATTGCATATTTTATATTAAAAATGGAAGGAAAGCCGAATGAGTACGCAATTGTTATGAAAACGAAATTCTTTGCGTCTCTTTCCTTTGTATTTTTCTTTTTGGCCGGGAACGTCGTCCGTCACGGATGGCTCGGCTAACGATATTAGAATATTAAAAATCAATCTACAAACGCTATGACAGAAGTTAAGAATAGAGAAATACCGACTACAATTATTGATAATGCGTATGCCTATGATGACTATCGGGCCATGATTGATGGTCTTTTGAGTGAAGGAAAAACGACCGGAGAGAACCACTCAGACGCTATGTTGCACTATACCAAAATGAACGTCCACCGGATGAAGCGTCACGACAAGCACACGGATCTGGATAGTGACCTTACAGAGCGGATCGGGCAGGTTGATAAAAACTGGACATGGCTGGTTCTGACGGAAGCCTGGTGTGGAGATGCCGCCCAATCACTGCCCATTATCAACAAGATGGCAGAGGTAAATGACAACATTACACTTCGGTTGATTTTGCGTGATGAAAACCTGGATATAATGGATCAGTTTTTGCAAAATGGCAGAAGCCGGTCAATCCCAAAACTCATCTGCATCAACAGTGATACGATGGAAGTAGTTGGCGACTGGGGACCACGACCGCAGGAAGCACAGGAACTATATGACTCTTTGCGAAGTGACTCGGAAATGCCCTATCAGGAGGTCGCAGAGCAACTGCATAAATGGTATGCAGATGACAAGGGGAAGGCAATACAGGATGAATTTATTCATGCCATCGGGGAGTGGGGTCAAAACTGACTCATGCAAAATCTGACAACGAATAGAAGGTTTCTTAGTGGTCCGGCTTTTACGGTCAGAACGTAAACCATATCTTAGCGTTTGTGAACATAGAAGTAATGAAAGTCGACTATTATTTGGGTTTGAGTGTCGACGTTAAGGCTCCCAACACTGCATAATCCGCCCATGGCTGATACAGATATTAAATCCTCTTTTTATGAGCATATAGCACAGACCAGCGATGCGCCGATGGGGCTGGAGATCGAACGGGCGGAAGGCTGTCATATTCATACCGCCGACGGACGCACATTTGTTGATTTGATATCCGGAATTGCGGTCAGCAGTCTCGGGCATCGTCATCCGAATGTTATCAGTGCGATACAGCAACAGATCGACTCTCACCTGCATGTTATGGTGTATGGAGAGTTTATTCAGAAACCTCAAAGTGAATTTGCACAGCTGCTATGTGATCAGCTTCCCAATCAGCTCGACAGGGTTTACTTTGTAAATAGTGGCACTGAGGCCAATGAGGGAGCAATGAAGCTTGCCAAAAAGTCTACAGGGCGGTCTGAATTTATAGCGTTTAAAAACAGCTATCATGGCGACACACACGGTTCTCTGAGCGTTACAGGCCGAGATGTCTACCGGGATCCATATTTGCCGCTGCTGCCCGGTGTTACCTTTCTGGATTTTAATGATGGGTCGCAGCTGAACCAAATTAGTGAAGAGACTGCAGCTGTAATTAT
>Ga0307966_1004580_pt1 | contig 10285 bp, 8 predicted proteins | sample OrgLakmetagen646_FD_203141 | JGI IMG/M metagenome (GOLD analysis project Ga0307966, IMG submission 203141) | Saline water microbial communities from Organic Lake, Antarctica - #646 | ecosystem: Environmental > Aquatic > Non-marine Saline and Alkaline > Saline | place: Antarctica: Organic Lake... | reverse complement strand
TATATAATAGTATATCCTCTGATGCCATGTTCGTGACTATCAAGTCCGGATAATTCATGTTCTTCAGAAACTCTTATTCCAATTGTCTTTTTCAGTACGAAAAATATCAGTAGTGCAGAAAAGAAGGCTACCGCTCCACAAATAGCTACACCAATTAACTGAGTTACGAAAGTATGATCAGGATTTGTAGAAAAGATTCCTACTGCAAGTGTTCCCCAAATACCACAAGTAAGGTGAACTGATACAGCGCCTACCACATCATCAAGTTTTAATTTGTCTAAGAAAACAGCAGACATCACTACTAAAATACCAGCAATAAAACCTACCAAAACGGCAAATATCGGGTTGATAACATCAGCACCAGCTGTAATTCCAACAAGACCGGCTAAAATTCCGTTAAGAACCATACCCAGGTCAAGCCTTTTAAAGGTAAAATATGCGGCAAAGAAACCCCCAAGACCTCCTGCGCAAGCAGCAAGTGAAGTGGTAACAAGTACAAAAGAAACTAATCCTGGGTCAGCAGAAAGAACAGATCCTCCGTTAAAGCCAAACCATCCTAACCAGAGAAGGAAAACACCAATCACTGCTAAAGGAACACTGGATCCTGGCATGTCCACAATTTTACCGTTTACATATTTACCGATTCTTGGACCTATCATTATAACACCGGCCAAAGCTCCCCATCCACCGACTGAGTGAACCAAAGTAGAACCTGCAAAGTCATAGAATCCCATAGCATCTAAAGCGCCTCCGCCCCATTTCCAACTACCTATTATAGGATATACTATGCCGACAAATATTAAAGTAAACACCAAATAAGCCCAAAGTTTTACCCTTTCAGCTATGGCACCAGATACAATGGTAGCGGCTGTGGCTGCAAACATTGCCTGGAAAAGAAAATCTGTCCAATACGTATAACCTGCGTCTGCATAGCCTGTAGTAACATCTGCATCGGCAGGGCTAAACCAGAACATGCTCCAGCCTGCTCCATCAAATCCGAACCAACCTGGAACATCGAAGCCTGGATACATTAGAAAAAATCCCACCAAACCATAGGTTAAGATTCCTAATATTGGAGTAACTGTGTTTTTAAAAAGTATGTTAACTGTATTTTTAGACTGGCCAAAACCAGCTTCCACACCGGCGAAACCGAGGTGCATAATGAATACGAGGGCCGTAGCCAACATCATCCAAACGTTGTTTGCCGTTAGGAGGTTTTGAGAGATTGCATCTGCATAATCAATACCCCCAGAACTTACCTGTGCTAAAGGAAATAAAATGGTTTTCATAGAAAGCTAGAATTTAAAGGGTTATGGTTTTATAATTTCAATAAGAATCAAATTTAGATAATAATAAGTTAAAAAAACAACCATGTAAGTAAGGAATTGTGTAAAAAAACGAAAATGAAGATTATAAATTAACTTTAAAAATGATTTAATATGTTAAAAAAATATTGGTATGGTAAAAAAAGACTCATAACTACATAGTGTTAAAATTTTCCTTTTCTTAAATTAACAGTATTTAATTTTTAAAAAATTAATTATTACAGAATATAAATATTGTTTAAAACATAAAAAACCATTACCTATTTGAAATAAGTAATGGTTTAGTTTTAACCTCCGATAAACCTGATGTTGGTACTATTCTAATATTAAATATATTTTCAAATCGTTTCAAAAAAAAACCAAAAAATTGCGTTTTAGAAACTTAATTTGAACTGATAGAGTTTTTTTGGCAATAAAAATGATGAGTTATTGCAAATATTAAAATAAAATTCAATGTTGTAAAAGGGCAAACTCTTTGGCGAAGTAAGTGAGAATTATTTTGGCGCCGGCCCTTTTTATGCTAAGTAAAGATTCTTTCATTGCTCTTTCCCCATCCAGCCAACCATTGGCAGAAGAGGCTTTGATCATAGCATATTCTCCGCTAACATTATATGCAGCTATGGGGAGCGGGAAGTTGTCATGCAGCAATTTAATTATGTCCAAATAAGCCAAAGCTGGTTTCACCATTAGAAAATCAGCACCTTCATCAAAATCCAATTGTCCTTCAATTAATGCTTCCTGGCTATTTGCCGGATCCATTTGATAGGTTTTTTTGTCTCCTGCTTTAGGTGCGGAGTCTAACGCATCTCTGAACGGATTATAAAATGCGCTGGCATACTTGGCAGTATAGGACATGATAGAAACTTCCTTGAAGTTATTTTTATCAAGTAAATTTCTTAAATATCCAACACGCCCATCCATCATGTCTGATGGGCCTATTATATCTGCCCCTGCTCTTGCCTGTGCCAGGGTCATTTTCCCCAGTATTTCTAGGGTTTCATCATTCAGAATGTCCCCATTCTCTACTAGCCCATCATGTCCATCGATACTGTAGGGGTCCATGGCTACGTCCGTCATGATGCAGGCTTCGGGAAAAGTTTGTTTGATTTTATAGATAGCTTTTAGGTAAAAAGTTTCTTCACGGTGACTTTTTAGCTTTTAGGTAAAAAGTTTCTTCACGGTGACTTTCTGAAGCCCACCGGTCTTTTTTGTTTTCTGGGTAGGCCGGAAAAATATCAAAAGACCTGATACCCAATTCAAGACAAGACTCAATCTCAACCAGGAGTTGATCTAAAGAGTACCTGTAAATGCCGGGCATAGACTTCACTTCTATTTTTTGATTGATTCCATCTATTAAGAATAGAGGAAGGATAAGGTCTTTGACAGATAGTCTCGTTTCCTCTACCAAATCCCGAATAACCGGTGACTTCCTATTTCTTCTGGGCCTTCTCAACATAGCTTTAATATTAAAGGGGTGATGATAATGTGTATCAATCAATACATTTTAATTATTTCCTAAAGGCTTTCTCCATTTAATATTTTGTCAACAAGTTCTGGGTTAATATTTGTATAATCGTTGATATACAATTGACAGGGAGGAAGTTGTTCTTTAGGATGGGAAGACAATACGCCTACTACCTTCATACCCGCCTTGATAGCTGCAGAAACTCCTGAAAATGAATCTTCAAAAACAAGACAGTTGACAGGATTTACATCCAGTAATTTTGCGGAAGTTAAGTAAACTTCAGGATCAGGTTTATGGTTTCTTACGTTTTCACTTGCTAATACGGATTCCATATGTGGGAAAAATTCCAGAGTACCCATGATGAGATCCAGGTTGGCTCTTGGAGCGGAAGTAGCTACGCCAGTCCTGAAATCCTCCCTTTTTAGTTCATGCAGAAAGGCTGAAAACCTTGGAAGGGTTACGATCTTATTGGCATATATTTCTCTAAAAAGACCTTCCTTTTCATTTTCCAGATTCACAAATTCCTCACCTATGATTTCTCTGCCTAGAAAATGACTGAAAATGTACTTGTTGCTTTTGCCATACATGTGGTTTTCGAATTCTTCTTCCGTAGGTTCAAGTCCTCTTTTACCAAAAAAAACCCTGAAAGCTTCAGAGTGGTATGGATTGGTGTGGCAGATCACACCATCCATATCGAAGATCACTGCTTTCTTTTCCATTCCTATCCTTCCGCTTTTTTAAAATCTAAAATGGTCTTTTCAATGATGTCGCAACATTCGTGTAATTCTTCTGTTGTCATCACCAAAGGTGGTGCAAACCTGATAATATTACCATGGGTAGGTTTGGCCAGCAGTCCATTGTCTTTTAGGTCAATACAAATATCCCAGGCGGTGGTGCTTTCCGGAGAGTCATTGATTACTATGGCATTTAACAGTCCCCGCCCTCTTACCAAACTGATGAGGTCAGTTTTAGATATCATGTGATTCATCCTTTCCCTGAATATTTTCCCCAGTCGTCTGGCATTTTGCGCCAACTTTTCATCTTTTACCACTTCTAATGAAGCAATGGCCACTTTCGCTCCCAAAGGATTGCCTCCAAAGGTGGAGCCATGTTGGCCAGGATGTAAGACTTCCATTATATGATTATTTGCCAGAACAGCCGAAACGGGGAAAAAACCTCCGGAAAGTGCTTTGCCTAAGATCAGTATATCCGGGTCCACATAAGTTTCCTGTTTTTCACAATGTCCTTCGCAGGTACAGTTGCCACAAACAGCCAATAAAGAGCCTGTTCTTGCAATTCCTGTTTGTATTTCATCTGCCAGCAAAAGAGAATTATGCTCCAGACAAAGGTTTTTTGCTTCTCTTAAATAATTATCATCAGGTGTAATTACTCCTGCCTCACCCTGTATGGGCTCTATTAAGAAGCCAACAACTTCAGGGTTATTGATCAAGGCTGCTTGAAGAGCAGTCAGATCGTTGTAAGGTATTTGGATGAATCCAGGTGTATAGGGGCCAAAGTTGTTCCTTGCATTTTCATCTGTAGAAAAGGAAACTATAGTGGTCGTCCTCCCATGGAAATTATCTGAAGCAACTATAATTTTTGCCTGGTTTTGAGGAACTCCTTTTTTTTCATAGCCCCACTTTCTGGCAATCTTGATAGCGGTCTCCACTGCTTCAGCACCTGTATTCATGGGAAGAACCCTGTCTAACCCAAAGTAGGAGGTGATGTACTCCTCATATGGCCCTAAAATATCATTAAAAAAGGCCCTTGAGGTAAGGGTAAGCGTGCCAGCTTGTTCTATTAAGGCATCTTTTATTCGTGGATGGCAATGACCCTGATTAACTGCCGAATAGGCAGAAAGAAAATCGAAATATTTTTTACCTTCCACATCCCAGAGGTACACTCCTTCACCTTTACTTAAAACAACCGGTAATGGATGGTAATTGTTTGCACCAAACTTATCCTCCAATTTGATGGCTTCCTGACTTGAACTGATATCCTTCATTATGGAAATCTTTTTTGATTCATTAAAATATGTATTTGTAGCGCATTAGCTCTATTGGGCAAATATAACAAAAGGGTTTTGTAATAATGAATCAAAGCCAAAAACTTGGACCGCAGTGAATTGTTAAATAATTATGGGGTACACTTTTGTTATTTAATGAAATCTTCCGATATTTGCAAACCCAATTGAAAAAAGTCAATCACTACTGTATACATATATCATGGCAAAAATTTGTGACATTACTGGAAAAAGGCCTCAGGTAGGAAATAACGTATCACACGCCAATAATAAAACTAAGCGTAGATTTTACCCCAACCTGCATAAGAAGAGCTTTTATATTCCTGAAGAAGACGCGTGGATCACTTTAAAAGTATCATCCTCCGCCTTGAGGACGATCAATAAAAAAGGAATCAGTGCTGTATTAAAAGAAGCACAGAAAAAAGGTGAGATCGTTATTAAGTAGGACTTACCTCACACCAATATTTAAATAAAAGGAAATGGCTAAGAAAGGTAATAGAGTTCAGGTAATTTTAGAGTGCACTGAACACAAAACAAGTGGAATGCCCGGAACTTCCAGGTACATTACCACAAAGAACAGGAAAAATACCACTGAAAGATTGGAGCTTAAAAAATTCAATCCTATTTTGAAGAAAGTGACTGTTCATAAAGAAATTAAATAATAACGAATCCCACGGGTAAAACAATAATATTATGGCTAAGAAAGTAGTTGCAACACTTAAAAAAGAAGGTGGCGTCACTTATGCCAAAGTGATAAAAGCTGTAAGATCTGAAAAGACAGGAGCCTATACCTTCAAAGAAGAAATGGTTCCCAGTCAAATGGTTCAGGAAATACTTAAAAAGTAAGGTTTTTTTTAAGGCCTATTTAAATTTTTACTATCCCTTTCGGTCCCTATCGAAAGGGATTTTTGCGTATATTCGGCATATATATAAAAGATTATGGGAATATTTGATTTTCTTTCTAAGGAAAAAAAGGAGAGTTTAGATAAAGGACTGGAAAAATCCAGCGAAAACCTCTTTTCTAAACTCGGTAAGGCCATTGTTGGTAAATCAAAAGTGGATGATGAAGTCCTGGACGAGTTAGAAGAAATACTTATTACTTCAGATGTAGGTGTAGATACTACAATAAAAATAATTCGCCGGATAGAAGAGCGGGTAGCCAGGGACAAATATGTCAGCACAGGAGAACTTGACGTTTTACTCAGAGAGGAAATAGCAGCACTTCTGGAAGAAAATAATTCCCAGGACCTGGGTGATTTTAACCTTCCGGAAGGAAAAAGCCCCTATGTAATCATGGTAGTTGGTGTAAATGGTGTGGGTAAAACCACCACTATTGGCAAATTAGCCCATCAATTCAAACAGGCAGGTAAATCTGTAGTTCTAGGTGCTGCTGATACTTTTAGGGCTGCTGCTGTAGACCAGCTGATTCTTTGGGGAGAGCGTGTGGACGTTCCTGTAATTTCTCATGGTATGAATACGGATCCTGCTTCCGTAGCATTTGATACGGTGAAAAAGGCTGTGGAAATGAAGGCAGATGTGGTGATAGTGGATACTGCCGGGAGATTACATACCAAGGTAAACCTGATGAATGAGCTTACCAAAATCAAAAGAGTGATGCAGAAATTTATATCTGATGCCCCTCATGAGATCTTACTGGTACTTGATGGTTCTACAGGACAAAATGCTTTTATACAAGCCAAGGAATTTACCAAAGCAACGGAGATAACCGCATTAGCCATCACGAAACTAGATGGCACGGCCAAAGGTGGAGTCGTGATCGGTATTTCTGATCAGTTTAAAATCCCAGTAAAATACATCGGCGTAGGTGAAAAAATGACCGACTTACAGGTCTTTAACAGGAAAGCATTTGTGGATTCCTTGTTTCGGGAAAAATAATTTAATTTCCCAAATGGGAACCAACTACTTTTTATTGGTTTCTTTATTCCCGGGTTCGAATACGTGTAAAAGGTAAATTTTGGCTGTTATTAAATAGGCGGGCTTTTTTACCGGAACGAAATTCATTTTCTCTTAAGATTTTTAAATAATCGAGACTATATTGGTTCGATTTTGGGTAAAAGGTAGCATGGCAATTTGAGTGAAAAATAGTACATTTATCACTCATTAATTTTAATACCATGTTTTCTAATTTCACAAGGCTTTTGCTACTTTGCTTGGCCATCAACGTTTTCAACTCTTTTCATTTAAAAGCGCAAGATCAGCGACCCAATATAATATTCATTCTGACTGATGATCAAAGGTGGGATGCTATTGGGGCTTCCGGTAACGATTTAGTCCATACTCCGGAGATGGATAAACTGGCAGATGAAGGAAGTTATTTTAGAAATGCACTGGTAACTACTCCTATATGTGCTGCCAGCAGAGCTACTATTTTTACTGGATTATATGAGCGGAGCCATGCATATACTTTCCAGACCGGTCCGATTAAATCTGAATACATGGAAGCAGCTTATCCCAGGTTGCTCAAAGAAGCAGGCTATAAGGTAGGCTTTTTTGGTAAATTCGGTGTCAACTACAGGGATTTGGAAGGGATGTTCGATAACTTTGAATCGTATGATAGAAACGGCAGGTATTCAGACCGGCGCGGTTATTTTTTCAAAACTATTGGCGCCGACACAGTGCATCTTACACGCTATACCGGGCAGCAAGCCCTTGACTTTATAGACGATGCTAATCCTGATCAGCCTTTCTGTCTTTCTCTTTCCTTTAGTGCCCCTCATGCCCATGACTCAGCCGAAAAGCAATATTTTTGGCAGGATGAGACTGCTCCACTATTGGATGGGGTGACGATTCCTAAGGCGAATATTTCTGAAGACCGTTTTTTTCAAGCCCAACCTGAAATAGTAAAGACTGGCTTTAATAGACTTCGATGGACCTGGAGGTACGATACACCAGAAAAATACCAACACAGTGTGAAAGGTTACTACCGTATGATTTCCGGTATAGATCTCGAAATAGCTAAAATCAGGAAGCAGCTAAAAGCCAAAGGAATGGATAAAAATACGGTCATTATCCTAATGGGTGATAACGGGTATTTTTTAGGAGAAAGACAATTGGCCGGCAAATGGTTATTGTATGACAATTCTATCAGGGTGCCATTGATTGTAATGGATCCCAGATTAGAGGAACAGGTTGATTCCGATGAGATGGCGGCAAATGTGGATGTGCCTTCTACCATACTTGATTTAGCGGGCATTAAAATCCCTTCATCTTATCAAGGGAAAACCCTTTTGCCAGTAATGAAAGGAGCAAAACTTAAAAGAGACACTGTCCTAGTAGAGCACCTTTGGGATTTCAATAATATTCCACCAAGTGAAGGACTGCGAACGAATGGTTGGAAATATTTTCGCTACATCAATGACCAGTCAATTAACGAGTTATACAATCTGTCAGAAGATCCGATGGAAATTAATAACCTGGCAAAGGATCCTCAATACGAATCAAAGGTGAATCAATTTGACAGAAAGCTGGATGGCATGACGGCTAATTTAGCAAACAATAGCACTGCCGCTCCCATAAACAGGCATGTAGAAATGATCAGGCAACCTTCCGGGCAAAAAATTATAGATAAAAACCCTGAGTTTGGCTGGCAGGTTCCCGAAGGTGTAGACTTTCAGTCTGCCTATCAGGTTTTAGTTAGCACTTCAGCCCAAAAGAACAAACAGAATATCGGTGATGTTTGGAATAGCGGAAAAGTTTTGGAAGGTAAAGTAGCCAATATTGCTTATCAAGGGCAGGAACTTTCTCCAAATCAGACCTACTACTGGAAGGTGAGGATTTGGGATGTAGATAACCGTACCGGCAGGTATTCTGAAAGCCAAAGTTTTCAGGTTGGGGGAATGGGAAATGATATTACTACTGCCAATATCTTTGAAACAGAAAATATAGCACCGAAATCTATTCAAAAGGTAGCAAATAATACCTGGTTGATTGATTTCGGTAAAGCAGCATTTGCAAGTATGTCCTTTAATTATCCTGCATCCAAAAAACAGAAGATCACAGTTAGGATAGGCGAGCAACTTAAGGATGGAAGGATTAATTCCGATCCACAGGGTAATATCAGGTTTCAGGAAGTAGAAGTTCAGTTGAGACCCGGTCAAGAGGAATATTCTTTAGCCTTACCTAAAGACAAACGCAATACGGGTCCTGCTGCGGTTTCCCTACCGGATAGCTTCCCTGTATTACTCCCTTTCCGTTATGCTGAAATTGTGGCAGATAAAGAACCTGAAAAAATTCTTCAAAATGCTTATTTCAGCTATTTCGAAGACGACCAAAGTGCTTTTAGCAGCTCTGATACCATATTGAATCAGGTTTGGGATCTTTGCAAATACTCCATGAAAGCCACTTCTTTTGCCGGAATATATGTGGATGGGGACAGAGAGCGGATTCCTTATGAAGCAGACGCCTATATCAATCAGCTCAGCCATTATGCAGTGGATTGGGAATATCCGGTTGCCAGAAGAACCATAGAATATTTTATGGAAAACCCTACCTGGCCCACTGAGTGGCAGCTTCATGTGGCTTTGATGTTTTATGAGGATTATATGTACACAGGCAATACAGAACTCATAGAGAAATATTACGATGAGCTAAAGCATAAGACCCTAATGGAATTGGCCAGAGAAGATGGGTTGATTAGCTCAGCCAATGCTACTCCAGAATTCATGAAAAAACTTGGGTTCAAAGATCCTGAAATCAAAATGAAAGACATTGTAGACTGGCCTCCAGCTCAAAAAGATACAGGTTGGAAGTTAGCAACGGCAGAAGGAGAGCGGGATGGTTTTGTATTCACGCCTATAAATACAGTGATTAATGCCTTGTATTTCCGTAATTTGGAAATCATGGGTGAATTCGCTCGCCTTCTCAATAGAAACGATGAAGCCAGAGCCTATGAATTAATGGCCATCAAAGTGAAAAAGGCGGTCAATGAAAAATTGATGAATCCCGATACAGGGGTTTATCTTGATGGTGAAGGAGCAGGGCATTCCTCTCTTCATGCCAATATGATGCCTTTGGCTTTTAATATGGTGCCGGAAGAAAATGTAGGCACAGTAGTTGACTTTATTAAATCAAGAGGAATGGCTTGTAGTGTGTATGGTTCTCAATACCTAATGGATGGCTTGTATAACGCTGGAGAAGCAGATTATGCGCTTGAGCTGATGACAGCTACTCATGATCGGAGTTGGTGGAACATGATTGCCATTGGCTCTACCATGACCCTGGAGGCCTGGGACATGAAGTACAAGCCTAATTCAGATTGGAATCATGCCTGGGGAGCTGTTCCGGGCAATATTGTTGCACGCAAAATGTGGGGAATAACGCCTGGGACGCCTGGAGCTGAATTGTTGAAGATCAGGCCTCAATTGGGGAGTTTGACAGCGACTGATATTACAGTTCCTTTCATTACCGGTAAAGTAAATGCTTCTTATTCAAAAGTAAATAACCGTTTGCAAC
>Ga0307966_1004579_pt1 | contig 10287 bp, 13 predicted proteins | sample OrgLakmetagen646_FD_203141 | JGI IMG/M metagenome (GOLD analysis project Ga0307966, IMG submission 203141) | Saline water microbial communities from Organic Lake, Antarctica - #646 | ecosystem: Environmental > Aquatic > Non-marine Saline and Alkaline > Saline | place: Antarctica: Organic Lake... | reverse complement strand
GGCCGGTTTTCTGTAGAAACACTACTGGTAGAAACACTACTGGTAGAGGCACTTCTGGTAGAAACGCAGCCAGGGCAGAGACGACTCCAGACAACAACACAAAGAGTTCCACAATCATGCATATGCAGGAAAGAAGACACACATTGCTTCCCTGCATTGCCCACATGCACACGTACACTCACACACACGCACATTCACACACACGCACCTGCAGCACCGCCCCCGTCAGATCCGCATCATAATACGTGTCCCCTGCTGCAGACGCCAAGTCTGAGACCATGCTGGTCTCTCTATTCTGCTCATGCCCGGCCACACTCGCAGGAGCAGGCACAACTGGAGCTGTCGATGAAACCGCTGAGACAGGCCCTACCAGGGGGGGTCCAGAGAGAACCGCACCCGCAGCTGCTGGTGCAGATGAGGGCATAACAGCTTGCTTGTTGGTGGCAGCAAACGTAGCACACATGCGCTCGCAGTAAGCCAAGAAGCCTTGCAGGGATTTCTCGGCTTCGGACGCCATGGCCTGCTCGACGCTGCTCTGCATCTGCGTTTGGCAGTGCAGAATGCTGCACCCCCTCTATGCCTGTATGCAAGACTTGCTCAGCGTGTGCGTTTGGCAGTGCAGTGTGCTGCACCCCCTCTATGCCTGTATGCAAGACTTCCTCAGCATCTGCATCTGAAAGTGCAGTGTGCTGCACCCCCTCTATGCCTGTATGCAAGACTGAGTGCAATATGCTCGGAATCACACTGTGTGCACTCGCTTATGAGACTGCGCGTTCTGAAAGCAAATTTGGGACCACAAAGCTGGACACGCTCAGAAACTGACATTTAAAATGTGATCACACGTTCCTGATGACAGCTGAGGGTGGAAATGTCCGAAATCTTAAATACAAAGCAGCACATGCGCATATATGTGGTTCGCATAGTATATGACAACGTTAGAATGTGTTGAACGTGTGCGGAGCATTGCAAGATAGCCTTAACAGAGTATTGGTAACTTATAAAGATCTTTAAAAGTATTGCACTCACGGGCAGGGCATGTGTGGAGTATCATAAAATTACCTTGGCAAACTATTAGTGAATTTCAAAGATCAATTTCAAAGATCTTTTTATAGTATTGTACTCACCGGCCAGGGCATTGAGGGGAGTAGAACATTGTACAGTCAATATTAGCAAATTAGTAAATAATATATATATTTATTAGTGAATTGTAAGGTCTTTTCAAGGTATTGCACTCACCGGCCAGGGCATTGAGGCGGAGCAAAACATCGTACAGTGCACCTGTTGGAGGGAAATGAGGGAAGTGGGTAGAAGGGCATTGAGGCGGGAAATGAGGGAAGTGGGTAGAAGGGCATTGAGGCGGAGCAAAACATCGTACAATGCACCTGTTGGAGGCAAATGAGGGAAGTGGGTAGAAGGGCATTGAGGCGGAAAATGAGGGAAGTGGGTAGAAGGGCATTGAGGCGGAGCAAAACATCGTACAGTGCACCTGTTGGAGGGAAATGAGGGAAGTGGGTAGAAGGGCATTGAGGCGGAAAATGAGGGAAGTGGGAAGCATGAATGAGAAATTGTGTGGATCCAGGGGGCACGGGGGTGTCCATGAGGGCGTTGGAAGAGCGTCAAAAGGTGTGGATGGAAGGGGAAAATATATGCATCTGCAAGGTTTGAAATAAGGAAAAGCATAAAAAAGGAAGTAGTGGGGTTTTAGGGGGGAATTCGTGGGTGTAATAGTTCCTTTCCAAACAAATAGTATCATTTGTTGGTGAGAAATGGAATGTAAACATCTGGGTCATATTAATGTGCAGAGGGGGAATCCATGGGTGGTAAACAATTAGTGCAATTTCAAAAAGTGATCCAATCCAAACAGTTGGTAAGATTCATTGTGTGCAGCTTTGCAGATTGTAAAGCGAACGTCTGGGTCAGAAACAAATGTGCAGAGAGTGGTTGGTAATGGGTCAGAAATGATGGCATAGATGGGTCGTAGATGGGTCAGATTTGATGGAACGCATCTGAGCACATGATTCAGATGAATACTAACAGAGCAAGGGTTGGTGATGGGTCAAAAATGATGGCATAAATGGGTCAGAATTAATGGAACGCATTTAGCACAAGATTCAGATGAATGTTTACAGAGCAAGGGTTGGTAATGGATATGGATGGGTCATAGATGGGTTAGAAATGATGGAACGCATTTAGTACATGATTCAGATGAATACTAACAAAGCAAACACAGCACTACCCGGGCGTACGTGGCATTCTCGTTGCACGCCGCTCCCAGTGACCTTGATCTCGCCCTTGGTCACAAACTTTTGGCTTCCTGGGAACTGCACAGCCAAAGCACACAGCATAAAGAGGTGTAGGTGAGTTGCTCCTAGTGACCTTGACATCGTCCTTAATCACATTTTTTTGGCTGCCCAGGAACTGCACAGCCAAAGCGCACAGCACAAAGCGGTGTGGGTGAGTTGCTCCCAGTGACCTTGACATCGTCCTTGGTCACAAACTTTTGGCTTCCTGGGAACTGCACAGCCAAAGCACACAGCACAAAGCGGTGTAGGTGAGTTGCTCCTAGTGACCTTGATCTTTCCCATGGTCACAAACTTTTGGCTTCCTGGGAACTGCACAGCCAAAGCACACAGCACAAAGCGGTGTAGGTGAGATGCTCCCAGTGACCTTGACTTCGCCCTTGGCCACAAACATTTGGCTGTTCAGGAACTGCACAGCCAAAGCACACAGCATAAAGAGGTGTAGGTGAGTTGCTCCCAGTGACCTTGACTTCGCCCTTGGTCACAAACTTTTGGCTTCCTGGGAACTGCACAGCCAAAGCACACAGCGTAAAGAGGTGTAGGTGAGTTGCTCCCAGTGACCTTGACATCGTTCTGAACTGCACAGCTAAAGCACACATTGCAAAGAGTCGTAGGCGAGCAGCTTGCCTAGTTTATTCTTGAGCACTCTTCACAAAATTCTGGACTACCAGGTCGAAAAGAGATCAGGGCCTCTTTCTTACCTCCTTCCTTAACCTTACTCTGTCAGCACGTAATTGCTTATTTTTTTAAACGATCATTGGGGGCACTGCACGGTACGCACGAACACGTACCGTCAGCACTAAGTTTTACATTATCTGGTCCAATTAATGAGTGCCGGGGCATGCCAGAAAGGCACACAACATATTTGTAGGGTTGGCCATATCTGTATATATGCACCATATATGACCGTATATCTGGGGACTTCCCTGCCAAAAAATTCACCATATATGCACCGTATATCTATGGTTCTGGCCAACCTTTTATATTTGTGCTAAGTGTGGCGAAAGCCACCATAGTATGAACTCCCCACGACCAGTCAGAACTACAATTGCACTCTGCCTGATCCGTAGCCAAATAGCAGTACACTGCTTAAAGGCACACATGTCACCAAAACACAAGATGAATCTCTTATTGATTATTTTTCAAACGATATGTGTAACAAAGTGATGAACCCTTACACATGTGCTTTATTGAGATGGTTGAGATGTGCGCTCACGCTGGCTGGGCCCAGCATAAATTTTAAAAAGCGCCTCTTCTCCATGCAGCACACAGTACATTTCTGTTAGAGCAGCTAATACAAATTGGACTCTTTCCTGCTCTGTTGCTGGGTTGAATTCCTTTGTAATGCCTCTTCTCCATGCAGCACACAGTACATTTCTGTCGGAGCAGCTAAAATACAAAGTGGACTTTTTCCTGCTCTGTTGCTGGATTAATTTCCTTTGTAATGCCTCTTCTCCATGCAGCACATAGTACATGTCTGTCGGAGCAGCTAAATACAAAGTGGACTCTTTCCTGCTCGGTTGCTGGGTTAATTTCCTTTGTAATGCCTCTTCTCCATGCAGCACACAGTACATGTCTGCCGGAGCAGCTAAATACAAAGTGGACTTTTTCCTGCTCGGTTGCTGGGTTAATTTCCTTTGTAATGCCTCTTCTCCATGCAGCACACAGTACATGTCTGTCGGAGCAGCTAAATACAAAGTGGACTCTTTCCTGCTCGGTTGCTGGATTAATTTCCTTCGTAATCTGTGCCCCTCACGTTAAAAAGTGACTCGCGGTTTCATGTGTCTTAAAACATGCCTTTTAAAACCCTTGCAAACCACGGCTTGCACCCCCTCACAAACTCTTCATAGCGCCATTCACATTGAGGCTCGGCCCAGAATTCACTGTTAAATCACCTATAAACGTGCCAGCATACCTGCAAACCCTTTCAAAACCCTTGTAAGTCACGGCATGCATTCTCCTCACGATCTCTCCATAGTGCCATTCACATTGAAGCTCGGCCCAGAACTCACTGTGAAATCATCTATAAACGTGCCAGCATACCTGCAAACCCTTTCAAAACCCTTGCAAGCCATAGCATGCCTATTCTCCTCACGAACTCTCCTATTTTCCTCACAAACTCTCCATAGTGCCATTCACATTGAGGCTCGGCCCAATATTCACTATAAAATCACCTACAAACGTGCCAGCGTACTCGCAAACCCTTTATGTGTCTTCATGTGTATCTGTGTAAACTAGGTTCTATGTAAAGCCGCCTATAAACGCACTGAAAACCAGCATGCCCACTATAAACACCCCATGATAAAAGTTGTCCAGAACCATATATATACGGTACAAATACGGTATTTTGGCAGGGAAATCACCAAATATACGGTCAAATACGGTGCATATGTGCGGTTCCGACCAACCCTACTGATGATGCCACTCACGTTGAGGCTTGGCTCGGAAGTCACTGTGAAACCGCCCCCACTGCTGTGCCAGCATATGCGCTGCGTCTCAACCACGGTGATGGCATCCACACCTGGTGGAAAGCAAGGAACCTTGTAGCTTAACAGAGCAGCACTGCAAAGTGCAAAGTGTAAGACAAGTATGCAGCACATTCAACCAGTACAAAGGCATTGAGCACATGAGGGAAGGGCGATGGCATCCACACCTGGTGGTAAGCACGGAATCTTGCAGCTGAACAGAGCAGCACTGCAAATTGTAAGACAAGTATGCAGCACATTTAACCAGTACAAAGGCATTGAGCACATGAGGGAAGGGCGATGGCATCCACACCTGGAGGTAATCAAGGAACCTTGTAGCTTAACAGAGCAGCACTGCAAAGTGCAAAGTGTAAGACAAGTATGCAGCACATTTAACCAGTACAAAGGCATTGAGCACATGAGGGAAGGGCGATGGCATCCACACCTGGTGGTAAGCACGGAATCTTGCAGCTGAACAGAGCAGCACTGCAAAGTGTAAGGCAAGTATGCAGCACATTTAACCAGTACAAAGGCATTGAGCACATGAGGGAAGAGCGATGGCATCCACACCTGGTGGTAAGCACGGAACCTTGTAGCTTAACAGAGCAGCACTGCAAAGTGCAAAGTGTAAGACAAGTATGCAGCACATTCAACCAGTACAAAGGCAATGAGCACATGAGGGAAGGGCGATGGCATCCACACCTGGTGGTAATCAAGGAACCTTGTAGCTTAACAGAGCGGCAGTGCAGAGTGAAAGACGAGTATGCAGCACGTTTCACAGAGGTACACACGCATTGAGCACATGAGGGAAGGGCGATGGCATCCACACCTGGTGGTAAGCACGGAACCTTGTAGCTTAACAGCAGCAGTGCAGAGTGTGAGACGAGTATGCAGCACGTGTCACAGAGTTACACACGCATTGAGCACATGAGAAAAGGGCGATGGCATCCACACCTGGTGGTAAGCAAGGAACCTTGTAGTTAACAGAGCGGCAGTGCAGAGTGTAAGACAATTATGCAGCACGTTTCACAGAGGTACGCACGCATTGAGCACATGGGGCAGAGGTGGTGCTATCCGTACGTACCTGGCAAGCAAAAACCTTCCTCCTCAAAGCAAAACGGCAGCGCAAGACAAGTATGCCGCACGTTTCATAGGTCTTGACTATGTTTTAGTATGCGTCTAATTTGGTAAACCAATGTCTACACTTTAAAGTGTTTTTACCTACTTTTTCGCGTATCTTTAAGGTTCGCATTTTCCAGTTGCGTCACAGCCCTTTTTATACTTGGTTTGTTTTGAGGTTTACCTCGTTCTCATAGGTTGAGCAGCCATTCCAGGTGGAATGCCTTTGTAATCCAAACTAAACTAAACTGAACAGCACGTTTCATAGGTAGAAACGCACTGAGCACATGGGGCAGTGGTAATGCCATCTGTTCGCACCTGGCAAGCGTGAACGTCTAAATACGAGCTGCTAAACACTCATCCAAAATCACAGGCAGCAGGTCATCCGCGCAGCAAACATCAAAGAGAACTGCTGTGCTAGAGGGTACAACACACAACACGCCCTTTGGTCAAACTCTGGCTAATGCAAGCACCAGTTCTGAGGCACCCTTTGGTCAAACTCTGGCTAGTGGCTGGTGCAAGCACCTGTTCTGAGGCACCCTTTGGTCGAACTCTGGCTAGCACAAGCGCCAGTTCTATGGCACCCTTTGGTCGAACTCTGGCTAGTGCAAGCACCAGTTCTGAGGCACCCTTTGGTCGAACTCTGGCTAGTGGCTAGTGCAAGCACCAGTTCTGAGGCACCCTTTGGTCGAACTCTGGCTAGTGGCTAGTGCAAGCACCTGTTCTGAGGTACCCTTTGGTCAAACTCTGGCTAGCAAAGGCACCAGTTCTGAGGCACCCTTTGGTCGAACTCTGACTAGTGGCTAGTGCAAGCACCAGTTCTGAGGCACCCTTTGGTCGAACTCTGGCTAGTGCAAGCACCTGTTCTGAGGCACCCTATGGTCAAACTCTGGCTAGTGGTTAGTGCAAGCACCAATTCTGAGGCACCCTTTGGTCAAACTCTGGCTAGTGGCTATTGCAAGCACCAGTTCTGAGGCACCCTTTGGTCGAACTCTGGCTAGCACAAGCACCAGTCCTGAGGCACCCTTTGGTCGAAATCTGGCTAGTGGCTAGTGCAAGCACCAGTTCTGAGGCACCCTTTGGTCGAACTCTGGCTAGCACAAGCACCAGTCCTGAGGCACCCTTTGGTCGAACTCTGGCTAGTGGCTAGTGCAAGCACCAGTTCTGAGGCACCCTATGGTCGAACTCTGGCTAGTGGTTAGTGCAAGCACCAGTTCTGAGGCATCCTATGGTCGAATTCTGGTTAGTGCAAGCACCAGTTCTGAGCTTGCCTTCATGCCCACCTAGGTTGATTACTTTTGGTCTGTCCATTTTTTGTTCAGGTATAGGTGCCAATTCCGACGGCTTCTGATTGAAGGCACCATTGGAAGCCCTTGCTTGAAGCTTTGGCCCTCTCCCACACATCCAGCAGTCAGGCATCATAAAAAAGCGCTTTCATTAACTGAATCAGACTCTCTGTCTTGTGCTGATGAAACAGTGTGTCCCTCAAGAAGATTCCGCCAGTTGCTCATTTAATTTGCCACATGGTCACATAAGCCGCCGCCAAAATTACCTCACTAGTGGTCGCCCAATCTCAGCCTGACTCAATTGAAACATGTTCACCAGAAACTCAGCCTAAGTCAGCCTAAGTCAGCTATAAATCAGCCCATGTCAGCCTATGTCAGCCTAAGTCACCAATTGTCTGTTTGATGATCTGTGTGCCGCATCAAAGCTCTCAAACCTTTCTTTACACTCTCCACTTCCTCTTCTTAGCTGCCAGCGTAATGCTTAGGGTTGGCCAGATCCGTACGTATACACCGTATATGACCGTATACTTGGTGATTTCCATGCCAAAAGCACCGTATATACACCGTACATATATAGATATATGGTTATGGCCAACCCTTAACAATGCTACTGTTGAACTGCACTTACCAATTGCTTTTTTGATCATCTGCGGCACAGCTAGGCTCATAGAAAACTGGCATTTGCGTAAGCTCTCTGCTCCATCACTGCCAGCCCCCCAGTCCCCCACTTCTGCACATGGGTCTTTTGTAATGTCCTGTAATGTGGGAAGGTATGTGGGTGGGAAGAGTGTAGAGAGTGTTGATGTGCGTGTGTTTGTGTGTGTGTGTTTGCATGTTTGTTGTGTGTGCATGCGTGTGTGAAACTGCGCGCATGCATACAGAGTTGCAGGCTGTATCTGCGCTTCAGAGTGAGTAGGGGCACGCCTGCTCAGCCAGCTTAGTGCAGTCGTTTCTAGTGTGTGCACGATGACCACGCATATATATAAATCGCATGAGTACGGTGCATACTAACAAGCATTTCCGCACAAGCTTCTCCAACACACGCTCACGCTTGGCTCATTTCAGGATCTAGTCAGCCCGACAAACAAGCATATCAGCAAAAGCTTCTCCAACACACGGTCATGCTTGGCTCATTTCAGGATCTAGTCAGCCCGACAAACAAGCATTTTAGCACATGCTTTTCCAACACACGCTCATGCTTGGCTCATTTCAGGATCTAGTCAGCCCGACAAACAAGCATTTCAGCACAAGCTTCTCCAACACACGGTCATGCTTGGCTCATTTCAGGATCTAGTCAGCCCGACAAACAAGCATTTAAGCACAAGCTTCTCCAACACACGCTCATGCTTGGCTCATTTCAGGATCTAGTCAGCCTGACAAACAAGCTTTCAGCACAAGCTTCTCCAACACACGCTCATGCTTGGCTCATTTCAGGATCTAGTCAGCCTGACAAACAAGCATTTCAGCACAAGCTTCTCCAACACACGGCCATGCCTGGCACATTTCAGGATCTAGTCAGCCCGACTTGGCACACCCTTATTCATCCAATTTCCTCTTCTGGACTGCTTTCTCCTTTTCTCTGGACGCTTCTCTCAAAAAATATTATCCACGTCATCAGTATTAAATCACGTGCATCACCAAATCACTTGCATCAGTACCTCATCCACGTGCATCAGTACCAAACCACGTGCACCACCAAATCACGTGCATCAGTACCTCATCCACGTGCATCAGTACCAAGTCACGTGCACCACCAAATCACGTGCATCAGTACCTCATCCACGTGCATCAGTACCAAGTCACGTGCACCACCAAATCACGTGCATCAGTACCTCATCCACGTGCATCAGTACCAATTCACGTGCACCACCAAATCACGTGCATCAGTACCTCATCCACGTGCATCAGTACCAAATCACGTGCATCTCATCCACGTGCATCAGTACAAATAACGCCTTCTGTGCTACGATACCTTTCTTAAGCGGACCGTAATTACGTTTACAGGGTTGACCAGATCGCTTGATATGTGTATGTTGTATGTTGGTGCATGTATGCATGCATGGTATTTTGGCAGAAATCTTTCAAATACGGCCATGTGGTCACGTGGTTATGAAGTCATGCAGACTGTATGTTGGTGCATGTATGCATGCCTGGTATTTTGGCAGGAATCTTTCAAATACGGCCATGTGGTCACGTGGTTATGTAGTAGTCAAGCAGACACGGTGTGGTTATGTACTAGTCATGCACACGGTGTGGTTATGTAGTCTTGCAGACACAGTAGTCACGTAGTCTTGCAGACACGGTAGTCATGCAGACACATGTAGTCAGACACGGTAGTCAGACACGGTAGTCATGCAGACACATGTAGTCATGCAGACACGGTGTGGTTATGTAGTCATGCAGACACGGTAGTCACGTAGTCGTGCAGACACGGTAGTCATGCAGACACATGTAGTCATGCAGACACGGTGTGGTTATGTAGTCATGCAGACACGGTGTACTATATGGATATGCTGCATGCACTTGGACATGAACAGCCCTAGGCAAACAGCATGCACAGTGTGCAGTGCGCAATTTGACGTGCGACCTTAGGCACAGGGGGAGTAGGGTTGGCCAAAACCATACCTCTGTACGTGTTTACGGTGCATGTGTGCAGTATTTCTAGCAGGGGTATTTCAATACGTACTTTTACACACAGTGGGTGTTTACAGTTCTGGCCAACCCTGCACACGTGGCCCAATAATTCTATTTGAAATTTGCATACCTACGTTCATACACACAGTGGGTGCATACGGTTCTGGCCAACCCTGCACGTGTGGCCTAATAACTCTATTTGAAACTTCCATACCTTCGTTCATACACACAGTGGGTACCGTCTTGCGCTTTTAGTATTGCGAGGCCTACTTTTTGCGAGGTGCCGAAATAATTAGAATAATTAATTTGCGAGCATTAAGCTTTTGCGAGGCCCCTGAAAAGTTAAGGAAATTTGCGAACTTTGCGAATTTGGAGATTTCTTGTGCTCTCCTCTCTGTATCTATTCAGTGTTGGTTTAAATCATAGTCTGAGACGAGTTTTATGGCTCATAACTTCAGCCTGAGAAGTTACTCTTGCATTGGG
>Ga0307966_1004578_pt1 | contig 10287 bp, 8 predicted proteins | sample OrgLakmetagen646_FD_203141 | JGI IMG/M metagenome (GOLD analysis project Ga0307966, IMG submission 203141) | Saline water microbial communities from Organic Lake, Antarctica - #646 | ecosystem: Environmental > Aquatic > Non-marine Saline and Alkaline > Saline | place: Antarctica: Organic Lake... | reverse complement strand
GGAGGGTGTAGGTTTGCCGTTCCGTCTACTGTTTTCTAAGTTGCATTTGGACAGGGCAGCATTCTTTTGCTAACAATATGCACAGTGTATAGGAATGTGTGTTCTTTGCTGTAAAGGTGTGTGTTTTGTGTGTACGAGAGAGTGAGAGGGTGAGGTGAACTTGCAGTGGTGCAGGACAACATGCGTGACCATGTGTGGGCGTGGATGTATGTGCAAGTATTAAACAAAAATGTATGTGCAGGTATTAAACAAAAATGTATGTGCAGGTTTTAAACAAAAAATGTATGTGCAGGTATTAAACAAAAAATGTATGTGCAGGTATTAAGCACTAAGGGAGTCCCTCTTGCTCGTTTCCACATGAAGCGAGTTTGCCGAGGGCTCACCACACATCTGTGTGTGGTTGTCGTGTTGCATGCTGGTTTGGTTCAAATTAAAACATGTTTAGTCTATTTGTTCCATGCATTAATCCTTGAGTGTGGCTTTATTTGATTGTGCCCAAAACGCTTTGCCTGGACTCCTTATGTCTGCTATGATGGATGGAGTTGTACGTTACCCAATGCAAACAAGGCTTTCTTTTCCTTAAGATCATTGGGAGTAGGTATCTCTGCCTGCATGAATCTTCTTTGCTCAGTAAGGTGACAGCACTGACTACCATGAGATTGGAAGTCAATGCTTACAAACCTGTTAAAACTGCTCCACCTATTGCATTACAACTTGCTGTGAATCACAGCATGCAAGTGCATCTTTGTGTACACTCACGTGCTGCACACTTGAAGTCGAGCCTATTCTTCCATCTGCAGGCCTCATCTTGCAGTTTGGAATCTTCCATGACAACAATTACGGTGCGTTCTGCAGCGCCTTTAGAAACGGATTCAAATTAGCTTGCATCTGCGCTGCGCTGCCCTATCTGTGCATTGTGCCTTTTTTAACCCACACCTCACTGTTAAATGCGGCCTGGTTTGTAAGCAATACGCACTTGGTAATCAGGCATCAATTGCCCTTACTCTGTGCCCGTATTTCGGTTGATTGGTCATCTTATCAATAACCGTGCACGTGAACATTAAGGTGTATTAACAAACCGTGCACGTGAACATTTAAGTTGTATTAACAAACCGTGCACGTGAACATTAAGTTGTTAACAAACCGTGCGAAACAATAGCTTACATCAATTGCCTGTGTCCAGCACTCCACTGCTCAAAACCAGATGTGCATGTTTAGAGGACATGTACGCGATCTGACATGTGCATGTTTAGAAGACACGTACGTGATCTGACATGTGCATGTTTAGAGGACATGTACGCGATCTGACATGTGCATATTTAGAGGACATGTACGCGATCTGACATGTGCATGTTTAGAGGACATATACGCGATCTGAAGGCAAATGGTGTTTCACAACCTCTTTGTTACTCCTTGTATAGGCCTTCTGTTCTTCCTTTTCTTCCTTTTCCAACTGGCCATGTCCAGCTTGGCTTTCTTCCTAGCGTCGTTTCTCACCAAAACTCAGGTTGGTGACAAAATGAGCCAGGTCGGTTAAAAAGTGACCCAGGTCGTGACAAAGAGACAAAGTGACCCAGGTCGTGACAAAGTGACCCAGGTCGGTGACGAAATGAGCCACAGTAAATATCTCTCATCCATAGCAAAGCCAGGCGTGCATAATTCTGTAGCATGGATCAAACGTTTGAACAAGGCTCTTTGCAATCGAGACATTTTTCACGTGCTTTCACACCAAAGGCTTAGAAATTTAATTACACACTTTGCTGCCTCTGAGCCTATTGCCATCGCGTCAATTCGCTGCTTCTGAGCGCGTTTAGAATGGGCTTGTTTCCTATCAGTTGCCTCCCTTGGGGTGCATGACTATGTATATATGAAGTCTGATACGTAGGTTGCAGTGGACTTGGCAATTTAGATCATAAATGTGGGCTAGAGTCTCAAGATCATCAGTGCAGGCTAGATTGTGCACCATTCTTGCAGGTTAATAAGTTTGAATCAGGTCACCTGCGTGTCTTGTGACTCGTCAACTGGATTGTGCATTACGTAGCGCTTAACCTCCTAATCAACGTGTATAAAATTTGTGATATTGATTTTGGGCTGCACCACTCACCACACCACCTTTGTCCAATAATATAAACCTCCGATTGCTTTTGTAGGCTGCTGTGTACCTAGGTTTTGTGATCTTCATCGTGGGCTGGATCATGCAGGCTGTGGTGGTCTTTGGTGCACCCTACTCCCCAGAGTAAGTGGAGCAGCGGCGATAAAATGAGTGCACGTCTTTGAAGGCTTTGTGTTGAGTGGCGTCGAGTGATTAACAGCATTGTGTTAAAATAAATTTGCTGTCTTTGTCACACTTTGCTGTGTGTGTGTGTGTGTGTGTGTATGTGTGTGTGTGTGTGTGTAAGTGGCTTTGAACTTGTCATACGTGTTTGCCATTGCTATACGTTATTGCCCCTGTAGATGCCTGCTATGCGCCTGTAGGCACCTTGTCTTGCCTGGGTTGGATGGATTTTCGGGCTGAGGCTTACGTACAACGGCTTCTCTTGTCTTGCCTTAATTTGATGGATTTTCGGGCTGAGGCTTACGTACAACGGCTTCTCTTGTCTTGCCTTGGTTTGATAGATTTTCAAGCTTTGGCTTACAAGTCCCTGCAAGTGCCCTCACTGCTGTCGTTTTCTGAGCCCTTTCTAGCTCAACGTGATGTTTGGCCTCTTCCTAGCTCAACACGATGTATGTCTTTCCCTCGTCGTTGCTCTCAGTTTCTATATGAAAGATGGCATTGGCATCTTCCTGACCGTCATTTTTTCGGTGTTCCCGTGGAGCTTGCTTGTCAAAGGCTTCAATGATCTCGGATTGGCCACTCAAGAAGGCAATCGAGGTGCGCGAGAGAATTGTGTGTGCACGCCATTTCTGTGTATGTGTGTGAAGAAGGCAATCGAGGTGCGCGGGAGAATTGTGTGTGCTTATTGTGTGTGCAGAAATGTGTGTGCCAAAAGCCGGTCACTTAGGGTAAAAAGATAGAAGGCAATTGAGGTGCGTGAGAAAATTGTGTGTGCAGAATTGTGTGTGCCAAAAGCCGGTTACTTAAGGTAAGAAGATAGAAGGCAATCAAGGTGCGCGAGACAATTGTGTGTGCACGCCAGTTTTGTGAAAGTTTGTGCCAAGAGCCGGTTACTTAGGGTAAGAAGATAGAAGGCACAGAAGGGTGCATCTGTGTTTATGTTCGTGTGTAAGCAAGAAACTGAGTTTGTGATCAAATGTGCAAATGTGAGACGCGTTCATCTTAAAGTAGCTTTTGGTCGCTCCTTTCTCTGACAATATATAAAAGTTACATGGTATTGGGCTGCAACCCTTGTTTCTATTCATACGCATGTTCACAGGCCTAAAGTGGGAGGAGCGCCACTTGTACTGCCAGGATTTCAATCCTTCTGCCGAGGGCAATCAGGAGAGGCGGCAGAGCTTCAGAGAGACAAATGGCTTGGATGAGGACAGGTGCGCTGGTTACATTATTTGAAGCTTGGAAATTTTAAGGTGGGAAGGCATACAGTAAGGCTTGGGATGACCTTAGGATTCGGTGCCCTGCTATTCTCAAATCTGATCTATCATGGGCCCTCGCCGTGTTGTGAGGGCTGCCTTTGAATAAGCTTGAATCAGGAAAAGTGAGTCGCCTGTGGCTGTGTAGGAGGAACCAAAAACCAGTGCATCCATTACTACTACTGTGTTTTAAGTAGGGAAAGGAGCTGCTTTGGTACGTTTGAACCCCGATTGTGTTTATGTACAGAAAGGAGCTGCCGTGGTACGTTTGAACCACTTGTGAACCGCATAATATTAAATAAGTTGACAGGAATCCAAAAGACGGCAAGTTGAGCCAAGACTCGGCTTCTGGCAAGAGCTCCACCCAATGAGCCATAGACACCAGTTTGTACAACGAGCATCTGACAGCACGTAATAGGGAACCCTTATTCAGAACGACTCCTGAGAGTGGTGACAGGTTTGTTGCATGTGCACAAACCTTAAGGGATGCAGAGTGCAGTTGATAATTATAAGATCACGCTTGCGCCTCATTGCTGTCATGCTGCAGCAATTAAGCGCGACTTTTGCAGCAACTCGCGCGCCAAAATCAGAAGTGATGGCTTTTATTGTACCTTTTGTACCGAAACGCATGCTGCTTTGTGCTGCTGATTCCTTGTGGGCTAGCATCCTGTCAGCTGACATCTATTAACACCTGTTATCACCTGTTATCTATGACATCTATCAGCACCTGTTATCATCATATCACCTGATATCTATGGTATCTGTCGACACCTGTTATCATCATACTCTGCAGTTACGTAAACTTTGAGTGCAAGCTTTCCATTCAAGACCAATACTCCATCTTAATCATCCTGTGGGTCGGCTTCTTCATTGTGGCGATCTACTTTGACAACGTCTTCAAAAACGAAATTGGAATTAGAAAGTAAGTGCTTGATGACATCGTTAAAGTGGTCCAGGCTTTGTAGTTCTCCAGGATGTCATTTGCAATATTCTGTCTTTAATGTGCTTGGTTCCGTCAAAATTTCCACGAAGTTAATGAAATGTGCACAAATCATACTTTCAATGAGATGTGCACAACTCATATTTGCATCTATCCCATCGCTGGTGCAAACCATACCACGCATGTGTTCAGAATGCTAGTTGATGGGAAGGCTGCACATGGAGGAAGCCTCAATCGATGGAAATCTGTGAATCTGTACAGTTTTTTGGTCTACTCTCCTCCGAGGGAGACTTTTCAAAAGCTCCCCAAGACTTTTCAAGCTAGACCTACACTTACGTCATATTATTTTACACCTGCACACATTCACTCCTGTATCATTCTCAGTAACCTATTCTATGTCCGAGCTTCATCTTGCTCCATGTACCTGTTCCAGGAACATGTTCTATTTCCTTTTCCCAAGCTACTGGTTCCCCTCCGTGACAAGCCCCAAAGCTGCACTCGCGCACGTGTTGAAAGAGGAAGGCAAAGGGCCGGAGCTTGATGCCTATTACACCACGGATGAAGATGTTATGGCTGAAGAGAGTGCTACGCGGGCCTTGTTGGAGCGTCGCTCTGGTGCGTGAATGCTTATGCCTGCGTTTGCTTATGCGTGAAATTTATTTTTCTGGAAGAAGACATGATGGCTTGCTGAACGCCAACTGTGGTACATAAAGAAGTTTGCGCTAATACAAATAGATTTGCTGCACAATGCACAGATGTTTCAACCCAGAGTGGGTAAAGAGAGTGTTCAAAATTTCCAGAGAGGCTCGCCGAGACTCGTTGAGGCTCAGCACTCGCCACCCTCGTCCTTGTTGGTGCATTACGGTTGAAAATCACTGATGGAAGTTGGTCAGATTGCACAGAAAATTATTGAGGTATTCTTTTCTGTTAGTTGTTGTGAAGCGACTGGGGTAATACAACGAGCCACAGCGTTTGGTGATACAACGAGCAACAGCGTTCGGTGATACAACGAGCCACGGCGTTCGGTGATACAACGAGCCACAGCGTTCGGTGATACAACGAGCCACAGCGTTTGGAGAAACGGATTGTCTGCACGTCCCGAGGGTGTAAGCTGGGGTATAAGTATGCCATTTCAGTCCAAAAACGTCACCAAAGATTATGAAGTATGCCGATATGGATAAAGTTTAAATTTGGGCCAAACTTTTTCTCTAGTGCTATTCTGACGAGCTAAATACTCTACTTTGTGGGCTTGGGACAAGACGTAATTCCTCGTTGTGACCGGTGAATATCTTTCGTATAATTGCCCTGTGATTTTGCGAGTTCTTACAATTTGCAAATTGCACCCCAAAAATGGGTACCCTCGCTGGCCCACAAGGTCTTTCATAAAAAAAACAAGGCACGCCAAAAGTGTCTTTCATGCCAGTGTCTTTCATGCGGACTAGAGTGTCGCTGGCCAACAGTGTCTCTAATGGGACACGAGTGCCTTTCATGCGGGCACGTGTGTCTATCATGCGGACAAGAGTGTCTTTCATGCGGGCACGTGTGTCTATCATGCGGACAAGAGTGTCTTTCATGCGGGCGCGTGTGTCTATCATCCGGACAAGAGTGTCTTTCATGCAGACAAACAGGCTCGCCAAAACTCGCCGAGTGCGAGGCTTCAAACCTCGCACTCAGCGAGTGGTGACGAGGTCTTGACCAACCCTTAGTTACAACACCTTTGCCGAAAGAGCAGGCCTTGCTTGGAAAGGCTTACTTCTGCATGCATGCTTTTAAGGGCAACCGTTCAAAAAGAATTTGGATGTTTTCAACAAAGGCGGCCCCAATAAGCCTTGAGCTAATCTTTGGCAGTGCGCACACCAACGCTTCCAAACTTACAGGCCTGAATGACAAAGAGAAGGATCCGTCTCATCCAGAAGAGGATGCAGCCAGCTTGAATGCTATCGAGGTTTATGGCCTGAGGAAAAACTTTGGGGGGTCAAAGGGCTGCTGCGGACGAAGCCTTATCTGCAGTGGAGCCTACGACTGCTGTAGCTGCCGAGCTGCAAAAAGGTAGGCACGTGCTGCAAAATGGTAGACGTTAACTGCAATAATGTTGGCTCTGAAGTATGAGGAGAAGGGGAGGTGGGTGGTGGCTGCCGCAGTCATAGTCTCTGTTGTGCAGATGATAACTATTTGCTACAGAGCTCGAGCATATGTAACTTGCATGAGTGATTTGCAAATCGAATATGCAATTTTTAATTCCTTTTGGCCGCTGCGCTAAAACGGCTACTAGGAAAAATACTCTTGACCGTAAAGCACAGGCGTTGCAAGTCATTTACATCTCACGCGTAAGATGTGCGATGCGGGATTTCTGTAGCGTTCGAATTGGAAGGGCTGGTAGGTTGAAATTTCCCAGGTAAACTAGCATGGTGCTTGTGTCTTGCATTGTGTGTGTGTTAGTGTGTGTGTATGCGCTTATATGCATGTGAGCATGTGTGTATGTGCGATGTCTTTTTGTGACGAGTACATGCTGTCGGGCTTGGTTCCGGTGATGCCTTTTCAATGAAAAGGGTCAGACCCTTATTGTGTGTGTCAGCTCTGACTGATGGCAAGGAATAATAAACAATGTCCTACTGCTTTACCACATATTTTGAGCAGCACTCACCCGTTCTAGTTGTAGCCACAGCCACAGCATACGCTGCACATAGCACATGCACACACAGTCCTGTGAACAATGTCCTACAGCTATATCACATGTTGTGAGCAGCACTCACCCGTTCGAATTGTAGCCACAACCACAGCATACGCTGCACAAAGCACATGCACACGCAGTCCTGTGCGCACTAACTCGTCCAATTTGTGTATGGGGTTGACTTTGCAGCTTCTGGCCCATCAAAGACTCGTGGTTTGTCATCCCCAACAACCAGCTGTTCTGTCTGTTGGGCCCCAACGGAGCAGGTGAATGATGCCATTTGTCAAGTTCCTCTCCTGCAGGAGCTTGCACAGGAATAAGTGAGCTTGTAGGCTCTCGAGTACTTTTCCGTTTGCATTGTGAGATGCAGTAGGCGAGGGGGGGGGATTACCGAGGAAATACAAAATTTCTCGAGTTTTCTAAATTGGTCACGTTGCTTCAAAACGTACACGGCAAGCTCCTTCTGCCCCTTCGACCGCATACACTGCACAAATGCCGCATAAACTTCGAAAGTGCATAAACTACACAAGCGCCGCTTGTCAAGCACAAAAAGGGATGTGTCCCCTCCCAGTGGTTGCCCACTAACAGTGTTGCATGCACGTTGGGTGTATATGCCCACCACAAACGCATCCATGTGCTGTTTGCTCTAACCACACAGGCAAGACCACCACCATCAACACCCTCATTGGCATGCTGCCCCCCACCCACGGGGACGCCCTGGTGCACGGCCAAAGCATTCGTTCCAGTGGTGGGATAAACAAGATCAGGTATGGAAATGTGTTATAGTGTGCGTGCTTGATGATGTAAACATTTTCCCACAAGAACAAAATTGGCATGGTGCGTGGCCTAAGCATTAGTTCCAGGGGTGGGATCACCGGGATCAGGTATGGAAAAGGTTGGTGGGTATGTGATTGATAAGATCAGAAGAACCAAAGATTGGCAGGGTACCTTGCCAGAGCATTCCATCCAGTGGTGGAGTCAACAAGGTCAGGTATGAAGAGGTCAATGGGCGTGTAATAAGGTCAGGTATGAAGAGGTCAATGGTGGGCATGTGATTAATAAGATCACAAGAACAGGTTGGCATGATGCATTGCCAATGCATTATACTCAGCGATTGATTGGGACCAACAAGGTCGGGTGCCAATAGTTTGCTGTTTAACATCCAGTTTGTCGAAAGTACAAGGGCGAGTGCATATTGTTTTGTCAGTCTCAGTGAGTTGCAATTTGTGACCGGTGAGAGAGTAAGGGCTGGACTTTGTGCAGCAGCGCAGACCTGATCATAACAGGACAGCCGTAGATTCAGTTTGAGTTTATGCATGAATAGTTCGTATGAATATATGAATAATTTGTATGAATATAGAAGAGTATGAGTAACAAGTTAAGCAAACCTCACAGGCTGGAGACGCACTTCAAGAGCGGGAAGCAGGCTCTTGATTCCAATGTCCCGTCAATTATTGCAGATTGCTGCAGTGCCTCCAATTCCAGATACACCCTTTGGTGTGTCCCTCTCTTATGCTGGTGAGCATAATGGCAAGTGCCCATCCCAACAAATTGAATAACTCTGCCCGTGTTTCAACCCTGACAAAAGAAAGAAGGCACTATGACGGTAACAGTCTCAAATGTAATGCCACACTTCTCTGTCCATGGCTTTCTTCCTTATCGCCTAAAAATCTTAGATGCCATCTGTGCAACAAGAGCTATTCTGTTCAATCCGAGCGTTTTGTTTGCAGCCATCTCACTACCCTTGCTTCTCTAGTAATCAAGGATGTTTCATAAGATGTGTTTGTATTATACGCTGTATTGTATTTAACACGTATTTTACCGTATTGAACGTCTCAAAGGTTGGTATGAAACATCCCTGCTAATAATGCATGTTTTTTACAAACCTTTGTTTGCCTCTCAGGTCCATGATGGGTGTTTGCCCTCAGTTTGATGTACTGTGGCCAGAGCTCACAGGTAAATGTGTGTATGTATGTGCACCTCATTAATACCTTGTGTGTGTGTGTGTGTGTGTGTGTGCGTGTGTGTGTGTGTGTGGTTGGGTGGGTGGGTGAATGTGGGTGTGGGTGTGTGTGAGTGGGTGTGGGTGGGTGGGTGTGGGTGTGGGTGTGCAATACACGGTATGTGTACTTACTTAGAAAAAGCGGTTTACAGGTGCTTTGTGTGTTACAATATTGTATTCCTACGCAGTCAGTTCGTTCTCTGCAAGCTGCATACACAGTGCTGGCCCACCCATCAGTATTGACATTCATGATACATGAAAAGTAAAAAATAACGCCATGGTGTAAACACTTCTGGCATGGATATGGAAAGAACACTGTTACGAGTTGAGCCACACATTTATGACATATTAAAAATGTACATGACTGCTTCTCCGAGTAGGCCGTGAGCACCTGCAGCTGTATGAGCTAAACATTCATGACACATCAAAAAGTATGTACCTGCTTCTCCAATTAGGTCGTGAGCACTTGCAGCTGTATGGGCGGGTGAAGAGCGCAAAGTGGAACTGGAATGCTGTGGTGACAGAAACGACCACGCTGCTAGACAAGGTGGGGTGCGCTGCAGTGTTGCGTGTGTGTGCAGTGTCGTGCGTGGTCATGCGTGGTCAGAAACACGTGTGCAGAGACACTTGTCTGAGACACGTGTGTGCGTAGTCGTAGACACGTGTGCGTGGTCATGCATGGTCAGAGACACGTGTGCAGAGACACTTGTCTGAGACACGTGTGCGTGGTCAGAGACACGTGTGCGTGGTCAGAAACACGTGTGCAGGGTCATGCATGGAGCAAAGGCACAAAGGCACGCGTCCATTGGGATGAGAGTTTTGTCATTGTAAGATGTACTGCAGGGCAAGGCAGCTTTCCAAAACAAACAGGTTCAGCTTGCAAGCCATTGCTCAGCCGCCTCTCACCTTCACACCTTGCGACACAGTCATAGCTAAGCGTGATGTTTTCTTAAGCCACTGCGACACAGTCATAGCTAAGCGTGATGTTTTCTTAAGCCATTGCGACACAGTCATAGCTAAGCGTGATGTTTTCTTAAGCCACTGCGACACAGTCATAGCTAAGCGTGATGTTTTCTTAAGCCAATGCGACACAGTCATAGCTAAGCGTGATGTTTTCTTAAGTCACTGCGACACAGTCATAGCTAA
>Ga0307966_1004577_pt1 | contig 10288 bp, 9 predicted proteins | sample OrgLakmetagen646_FD_203141 | JGI IMG/M metagenome (GOLD analysis project Ga0307966, IMG submission 203141) | Saline water microbial communities from Organic Lake, Antarctica - #646 | ecosystem: Environmental > Aquatic > Non-marine Saline and Alkaline > Saline | place: Antarctica: Organic Lake... | reverse complement strand
CCCACACCCACACCCACACCCACACCCACACCCACACCCACACCCACAAACTCACAACCCCATACAATCCTACCTCTCCCTTAGCCTTACGGCTGACTGTGCGTAATTGTGTTCGTTTCCATGGAGATATGGCGACACGGGGGCTTACACGAGCCTCTGTGGGGTAGGCAAGCCTGCGAGAGTTTGGGGTGCTTTTTGACTCCTGCTTTTGTGCCTTTGCTGAAGCGAGCTGTGCACGTCTGTCTTCAGCTGGCGTGCTGGCCCCTGTGTGTGTATTAGTGTGTGTGTTTGTAAGGATGCTTTTCGCGTTCAAGTTTGTGTGCGACGTCTGAGAGCTTTGGGTGAACTTGGGCATGTGTGCAAGTGCGGTTGGCTGGTTTGTCAAGGAGCAGTTCAGACAGTCAGTACAAAGCCTGAAACCTGTTCGACTCATCATTATGGTCAGGTCATTGCTCAAGCACAGCAGCAATACACAGCAGCATTACACAGCAGCAGAGCCAGGCTTTGAACACAACTGGCGCAGTTACGATCACATATTGGGGCAGCACATAGGAGCAAAAGTACATGACACGTAGGCACGTAGGATGACACATGTAGGCACATATGATGACACACGTAGGATGACACACGCAGGCACGTACGGATGACACACGTAGGCACATAGGATGACACACGTAGGCACATAGGATGACACACATATGATGACACACACGTAGGTACGGAGGATGACACACATAGGATGACACACACGTAGGCACAAAGGATGACACACATAGGCAAACAGGATGACACATACGTAGGCACATAGGATGACACATGTAGGCACATAGGGTGACACACGTAGGCACGTAGGATGACACACGTAGGCACGTAGGATGACACACGAAGGCACATAGAATGACACACGTAGGCAGGTAGGATGACACACGTAGGCACATAAGATGACACACACGTAGGCACATAGGATGACACACGTAGGCACACAGGATAACACACGTAGGCACGTAGGATGACACACGTAGGCACGTAGGATGACACACACGTAAGCACATAGGATGAAACACGTAGGCACGTAGGATGACACACAAAGGCATGTCACAGAACGGAACTGTGAAGTGTTTGCCAAGTTCCCTCCCCGTCCGTGATTCCACGATCGAGATTGACGGCGTTTCCCTCTTTCTTTACTCTCTTGTAACATCCTGGTCACGACCACTTCATCTTCATCTTTGCCTCAGTGACCATATATTTACCTGAGCCACCTTAACTTTGCCTGAGCATTCTTGTTTTTGCGTGAGCAGCCTCATTTTTGCCTGAGCAACCTCGTTTTTGCGTGAGCAACCTTACTTTTGCCTGAGTAACCTTGCATTTACTAAGCTACCTTAACTTTGCCTGAGCAGCCTCGTTTTTGCCTGAGCAGCCTCATTTTTACCTGAGGCTTCAATTTCACCTGAGCCTTGTTTTTGCCTGAGCAACCTTAATTTTGCATGAACAACCTTTTAACTTTGCCTGAGCTACCTTAATTTTACCTTGATTTTGCCTGAGCAAAATTATTTATTTGCCTGAGCTGCCTTGATTTTGCCTGAGCTGCTTTGATTTTGCCTGAGCTGCCTTGATTTTGCTTGAGCAACCGTGATTTTGCCTGAGTAACCTTAGATCTACCTGAGCTACCTTATTTTTGCCTGAGCAGCCTCAATTTTGCCTGAGTAATCTTATTTCTGTTTGAGCAACCTTGATCTTGCCCGGGGAACCTTGATCTTGCCTGAGCTACCTTTACTTTGCCTGAGCAACCTCATTTTTGCCTGAGCAACCTTGCTGAGCATCCTGTCACCAAGTGCACTGTTGCTAATTTCCCTGCCAAAAATACCGTGCATACACCGTATAATAACGGTTCTGGCCAACCCTACATATACCCCCACCCTGCCCACAGTGCTTTTGCTACGCACACTCCGCTTTGCTACGCACACCCCGCTGGCCACATGCGTTATTGCCTAGCCTTGTGTTGCTGCTAGCAAGTGTCTCTTTCCTTTTACCCACACTTAAAACTCTCACCTGGAGGGGTTGCCTGAGGAGAGACAGACTATAATTGATCAAGCCTGTTAAATCATCGCCTTCCCTCAGAGTGCTGCTAGCAAGCGTCTCTTTTTTCGTTGCCCACACTTTTACTCACCACCTGGAGGAGTTACCGGTGGAATGCCAGACTGTGCTTGCTCGGGCGTGCTAGCCCTTTTAGCCACCTCTTTTTGCTCCCTGAACACTGTCATCCGCTCTTCTTGTTTTTCTGCTTCCATTTGCGCTTCTGCTGCCGCACGTGCCGCCGCAAAGCGTGAGGCAACAGCCTGCGTGTACGCGTGTACGTATGTGTAGATATGCTTGATTAGGGGTTATGCCCATCTGCTTCCAACTGTGCTTCTGCTGCTGCACCTGCCACCACAAAGCGTGAGGCAACAGCCTGCGTGTACGTGTGTACGTATGAAAATATGCTTGAGTAGGGGTTCTGCTCATCTGCTTCCTTCTGTGCTTCTGCTGCTGCACCTACCACCACAGAGCGTGTGGCAACAGCCTGCGTGTACGCGTGTACGTATGCGTAGATATGCTTGAATAGGGGTTATGCTCATTTGCTTCCATCTTTGCTTCTGCTGCTGCACCTACCACCACAGGGCGTGTGGCGAAAGCTTGTGTGTACGTGTGTACGTATGTAAGGATATACTTGAATAGGGGTTATGCTCATCTGCTTCCATTTGCGCTTCTGCTGCCGCACGTGCCGCCGCAAAGCGTGTGGCAACAGCCTGTGTGTACGTGTTTACGTATGTGTAGATATGCTTAAATAAGGGTTCTGCTCATCTGCTTCCATTTGCGCTTCTGCTGCCGCACGTGCCGCCGCAAAGCGTGTGGCAACAGCCTGCGTGTACGTGTGTACGTAAGTGTAGACATGCTCGAATAGGGGTTATGCTCATCTGCTTCCATCTGTGCTTCTGCTGCTGCACCTGCCACCACAAAGCGTGTGGCGACAGCCTGTGTGTATGTGTGACGTTTGGGAATTCTGCTCTCCTGCTCATTTGCACCATTCTAGCCTTGGGAGTGGTGCTTCACCATGCAGACATACACGAACACACATTCATAGGGTTGGCCAGGACCTTATATATACGGTGCATATACGGTATTTTTGGCAGGGAAATCACCAAATATACGGTCATATACGGTGCATATATACGGTTCTGGCCAACCCTACAAATTCACCGTTGTCTTCTAGAAAGCAATGCATCACTTCCCTGGATACTCCTATCTGCCTCTAGCTTTGCCGCTACGTATGCAAAACACTCAAACCTTTCATCAAAGCAAAAGCCTTTTAAGAAGCAGATTTTCCACTCTACTCTACTAGTACGTACAATCTGCTTAATGACTACACAAAGCTTTTCCCCATACAACCATAACCACAACCACAACCACAATCACAACCACAACCAGAACCACAGCACACCTGTGCATTCATCTCTACACTAAAGCCATCGCACCGGCTCCTAAAGTCCTTCTGTCTGCCTCCAGCTTCACCACTAGGACACACACACACACATATATACACACATTTGGACACACAACACACACACAACACACACACACTTGTACATAAGCACGAAGGCATGGTGCGCTCGTGCAGTGTAGACAGCATTCGTCTGACACTTTTCCTGACTGCTGCATCCTGGCGGCACTGCCATCTATGTTTGAGGTCGACCTTGACCGCAAACACACGTGTATGACCATGTGTGACCATGTGTGACCATGTGTGGCCATGTGTGACCGTGTATGACCATATATGACCATGTGTGACCATGTATGACCATGTATGACCATGTATGACCATTTGTGACAGTGTATGGCCATGTGTGGCCATGTGTGACCATGTATGACCATGTGTGACCGTGTATGGCCTTGTTTGACCGTGTATGACCATGTGTGGCCATGTGTGACCATGTATGACCATTTGTGGCCATGTGTGACCGTGTATGGCCATGTGTGGCCATGTGCGACCATGTATGACCATGTGTGACCGTGTATGGCCTTGTGTGACCGTGTATGACCGTGTATGACCATGTATGACCATGTATGACCATGTATGACCATGTATGGCCATGTGTGACCATGTGTGACCATGTATGACCATTTGTGGCCATGTGTGACCGTGTATGACCATGTGTGACCGTGTATGACCATGTATGGCCATGTGTGACCGTGTATGGCCATGTATGACCATGTGCGACCATGTATGACCGTGTGTGACCATGTATGACCATGTGTGACCATGTATGATGTGTGATGTGTGATGCATGATGATGTATAACCGTACGTTTGAGGTGTAGTGCTTGTGAATGTATGTGTGTAACCTAATTCCCCTATGCTGGCACAATGACCTACATTTGAGTGTCCCTGCTAAGATTACCGGTCGTCCCCATGCAGAATCCCCCCCCCTCTTGGGCAAATAGGGTCAATACCCTTATATTGGGCATATCTCCCCAACCATGGTAACCGTACATACTCTGCATTTGTTTTCAAATATTTGCTCTGGCTAGCCTTTTTGAATTCTATTCTATGTGCCACCCATCACACGTTTATCAGACGTGGGATGCGGTGTGCCTGCAAGCTTCCTCTTCTCCACCAAAATGCCTCTTCCACAATCAACCACACATTACACAACACACTTCACGATTGCATCCACTGACCTCATCCTCGCAGCAGCAGCAGCAGCAGCAGCAGCATTGACAGCAGAAGTGTGCCTTCTCAGCAGCAGCATTATGGCACTACAAACACAATCACAACCACTGACCTCATTCTCAGCTGCAGCAGCAGCAACAGCAGCAGCGTGCCTCTCGCTCTCATCCTTGCGCTGCTGCTTCCTCCACACCTCCTCTGCATCACGCTGCTGCTGCTGGAGGCTAGGGCCGGGGGCCTTGTCCTCCTTGGCAGGGAGGGGTGTGATGCAGGGTTGCAGGCGCTCCAGCTGCAACAGTAAGAGCAAAATGGTGGTTTGTGTGTGTGCATGTGTTTGCATGCATGTGTTTTGTGTGCATGTGTGTGGGCCTTGTCCTCCTTGGCAGGGAGGGGTGTGATGCAGGGTTGCAGGCACTAACTGCAATAGTAAGAGCAAAATCGTGGTTTGTGTGTGTGCATGTGTTTGCATGTTTGCATGCATATGTTTTGTGTGCATGTGTGTGGTCCTTGTCCTCCTTGACAGGGGGAGGTAATATGCGAGGTTGCAGGCGCTCCAGCTGCAGCTGCAGCAGTTTGACAGACACAGACAGACAAAGAAAAAGCGCTCTTGCTGCGGCAGTTTGACAGACACAGACAGACACAGAAGAAGCGCTCCAGCTGCAGCAGTTATATTTCGCTTGCATCGTGAGATGCATAGGGCTCTGTCATTATTACCAAGGAGAACACAACAACTCAGAGAAACCGGAGAAACGGGAGGAAACTAAAGACTACCCGGTAAAATATAGAAAAGAGGGAAGGGAGGGGGGGAAGTAAACTAAAGAGAGAGTTGTGTTCTCCAAGGAATACAAAGAATGGAGAAGGAAAGCAGAAACCAGAGAAAAGCAGAAAGTGAGAACATCTCACTTTATGCTACACTTCAAAAACCTGAGTTCAGGTGTTTCACACTGAACTGATAAGTTTGACAGACAAGACAGACACAGAAGAAGCGCTCCAGCTGCAGCAGTTTGACAGACACAGGCAGACAAAGAAGCGCTCCAGCTGCAGCAGTTTGACAGATACAGGCAGACACAGAAGAAGCGCTCCAGCTGGAGCAGTTTGACAGACACAGACAGACACAGAAGAAGCGCTCCAGCTGGAGCAGTTTGACAGATACACAGACAGACACAGAAGAAGCGCTCCAGCTGCAGCAGTTTGGCACAGACAGACACAGAAGAAGCGCTCCACAGCAGCAGCAGTTTGACAAAGGCTCTCCAGCTGCAGCTGCAGCAGTTGGACAAAATTGGTGGTGAATAAGAGTACATTCTTGTGTGTGTATGTGTGTGTTTGTGTATGTTTGTGTGCATGCGTATGTGTGTGTTAGTGTATATATGTGTGCATGCGTATGTGTGTGTGCATGCGTATATGTGTGTGAGTGCGTATGTGTGTGTGCATGCGTATGTGTGTGTGAGTGCATGCATGTGTGTGTACGTGGGTGTTTGTGTATGTATGTGTGCATGCGTATATGTGTTTGTGCCTATATGTGTGCGTGCGTGCGTATGTGTGTGTGCATGCGTATATGTGTGTGAGTGCATGCATGCGTGTGTATGTGGGTGTTTGTGTATACATGTGTGCAGTGTGTGTGTATGCACGTGTGTGTATGTGTGTGTGTGCTTGTGTGCGTGTGTGTGTGTGTGTGTGTGTGTGTGTGTGTGAGCGTACACACGTGTGCCATGTCGTGCAGCAGGGATGATGATGGTACACAGCTGTGCTATGTTGTGATGCTACACACATGCCATGTTGTGATGGTACACAGCTGTGCTATGTTGCGATGGTACACACGTGTGCTATGTGCTATGTTGTGATGGTACACAGCTGTGCCATGTTGTGATGGTACACATGTGTGCTATGTGCTATATTGTGATGGTACACACGTGTGCTATGTCGTGATGCTACACACATGTGCTATGTGCTATGTTGCAATGGTACACAGCTGTGCTATGTGCTATGTTGTGATGCTACACACGTGTGCTATGCTGTGATGTTACACATGTATGCTATGTTGTGATGGTACACAGCTGTGCTATGTTGTGATGCTACACTTTTGTGCTATGTGCTATGTTGTGATGGTACATAGCTGTGCTATGTGCTATGTTGTGATGGTACACACGTGTGCTATGTTGTGATGCTACACAGCTGTGCTATGTTGTGATGCTACACACGTGTGCTATGTGCTATGTTGTGATGTTGCGATGGTACACACGTGAGCCATGTTGTGATGGTACACACCTGTGCTATGTTGTGATGGTACGCAGTTGTGCTATGTGCTATGTTGTGATGGTACACAGCTGTGCTATGTTGTGATGCTACACACGTGTGCTATGTTGTGATGGTACACATGTGTGCTATGTGCTATGTTGTGATGGTACACACGTGTGCTATGTGCTATGTTGTGATGGTACACATGTATGCTATGTGCTATGTTGTGATGGTACACACGTGTGCTATGTCGTGATGCTACACACATGTGCTATGTGCTATGTTGTGATGGTACACACGTGTGCTATGTTGTGATGGTACACAGCTGTGCTACATTGTGATGGTACACATGTGTGCTATGTTGCGATGCTACACACATGTGCTATGTTGTGATGCTACACACGTGTGCTATGTGCTATGTTGTGATGGTACACACGTGTGCTATGTTGTGATGCTACACACCTGTGCTATGTTGTGATGGTACACAGCTAAAGCGGCAAGAGCTTGCAGCAAAGTTCAGTATGGGAGAGTTGTCATGTTGTGATGTGCATGCTGCGTATGTTTTCAGCACGTTATGGCGTGCATACTGCATACATTTCAGCACACACCCCGTCTAAGTACAGTACCGTAACCCCCCACCCCTGACTTTACAGCATTACCATAAGGCTTTTGGTGGTACTGTGAGTAAATGGTTTAATTTTTATTTGGGCGCTCGCGCTGTTCAACACGCAAACTATTTGGGAAATTCCTGGCCTCGGAAAACTTTGACTTGGAACAGTCCATCGTTGGCTGCAGCCTGCAGGTGCTGGGTGTAAACCCCTCTGCCAAATTGGGACGTCAAGAACTGACCCAAAACGTTTTACCGTTACAGATGTGGGCGACCTGATAAGTTGCAAGCTCCCTCAGTATAGGCGGTGGTTATTATGGAGATCAGGGCACACAGAGTTGCCCAAAAAGTTGCAAAAGCTCGCAAAAAATGCATCGATTTGGCTGGGCTCGCAAAGCCCCAATGCTCGCACACAAATCATGCTAATTATTTGGGCACCCCGCAACAAGTAGGATTCACAGCACTTTGGTAGCCTTGTGCCCTTGTTCTTGTTGCTGCCTGTTCTTACTACCAGGCATTCGTGCAAGCCAGATCCTTTTATACACTGCAGATGCTCCACCACTCATTCCCACCTCCAGCGCTTTTAAGTGATTTTTGTGACCATTTTTGTTCATTTTTGTGGCAGGACAAAGGCACACACGCCTGACATGTTTGAAGCTGAAACTGCTCTACCACTCTCCTCCCCCCCACGCCTGGATAACCACTGCCTGCTCCTCTTGGCAGGACGCAGATATGCAGGGTTGGCCAGAACTGTGTATATATATACCGTAAATGACCGTATACTTGGTGATTTCCCTGCCAAAAATAACGTATACACAAGCTATATATATGGTTCTTGCCAACCCTACATATGTGTTTACAGGGTTTTGTTCAAAACACGAATAATCTTCTGCTCACCTCCGCCTCCAGCTCCTTGATGATCGCCGTCTGTTCTTCTTGGCAGGACGCAGGTATTAACAGGGTTTTGTTCAAAGCACAAATACTCTACCACTCACCTCCACCTCCAGCGCCTTGATGATTGCCGTCTGTTCTTCTTGGCAAGCTACTGATGTGCGCGCAGCACTGTTGATAAGGGACTGGATGCGTTTCAAATGTGCTCCAGCTTCCTCCCCTATCGAGCCTTGCTCGACTTGCAGCTTGCTGACCATGAGCTCCACCTGTGTGTGTGTATGTGTGTGTGTGTGTTCATGTGTGTGTGTGTCTTTGTGTGCACATGCACGTCTTTAGGCATGCATATATACTGAACCTTGCTCAACTTGCAGCTTGGTGACCATTAGCTCCACCTGTATGTGTGTGTTCATGTGTGTGTGTGTGTTCATGTGTGTGTGTCTTTGTGTGCACATGCGCGTCTTTAGGCATCATATGTATACAGAACCTTGCTCAACTTGCAGCTCGGTGAACATGAGCTCCAACTGTATGTGTGTGTGTGTATGTGTGTGTGTGTTCATGTGTGTGTGTCTTTGTGTGCACATGCGCGTCCTTAGGCATGCATATGTATACAGAACCTTGCTCAACGTGCAGATTGGTGAACATGAGCTCCACCTGTATGTGTGTGTGTTCATGTGTGTGTGTGTGTGTGTGTGTGTGTGTGTGTGTGTGTGTGTGTGTGTGTGTGTGTGTGTGTGTGTGTGTGTGTGTGTGTGTGTGTGTGTGTCTTTGTGTGCACATGCACGTCTTTAGGCATGCATATGTATACAGAACCTTGCTCAACTTGCAGCTTGGTTAACATGAGCTCCTGTATGTGTGTGTGTTCATGTGTGTGTTCACCTGTATGTGTGTGTTCATGTGTGTGTGTGTCTTTGTGTGCACATGCGCGTCTTTAGGCATGCATATGTATATAAAACACCTCTGCGAAAGGAAGAGGGGGGAAGGCTGACTGACAGAACTTAGGGCCGACCCTGAGCATTTGGCCTGCCTCTGTGTCGTCGCCAATTGAGATTGCCACCAATTGAGATTGCCACCAAATAAGTTGCCACCATCACCAATACAAATCAGGTCCACGACGCTCATAACGAAAGTATGACTTATAGTCGCATCACGCAATGAAATGACAACGCACTTGCTGCTTCTGTGCATGGCACTACCCACTCCACCTGGGATGCCGTTTGCGCCCAAAGCACAGATACACTAACCACAAACTCAGTATTGCAGACAAAGCTTTCACAAAATCACGACGCACCTGCCTGTGCACGGCACTACCCACTCCACCTGGGATGCCATTTGCGCCCAAAGCACAATACACTAACCACAAACTCAGTATTGAAGACAAAGCTTCCACAAAACCACGACGCACCTGCCTGTGCACGGCACTACCCACTCCACCTGGGATGCCAATTGCGCCCAAAGCACAATACACTAAACACAAACTCTGTATTGAAGACAAAGCTTTCACAAAACCACGACGCACCTGCTTCTGCATGCCTTTCTCATGCCTCCTGGGTTGCCACCAGCGCCCAATGCACAATACACTAACCACAAACTCAGTATTGAAGACAAAGCTTTCACAAAACCGCGACGCACCTGCTTCTGTATGCCTTTCTCATGCCTCCTGGGTTGCCACCAGCGCCCAATGCACAATACACTAACCAAAAACTCAGTATTGAAGACAAAGCTTTCACAAAACCGCGACGCACCTGCTTCTGTATAGCACTACCCATGCCTCCTGGGTTGCCACCAGCGCCCAATGCACAATAAACTAAACACAAACTCAGTATTGAAGACAAAGCTTTCACAAAACCACGA
>Ga0307966_1004574_pt1 | contig 10293 bp, 7 predicted proteins | sample OrgLakmetagen646_FD_203141 | JGI IMG/M metagenome (GOLD analysis project Ga0307966, IMG submission 203141) | Saline water microbial communities from Organic Lake, Antarctica - #646 | ecosystem: Environmental > Aquatic > Non-marine Saline and Alkaline > Saline | place: Antarctica: Organic Lake... | reverse complement strand
ATCCCGAATATCGACTTCGTTTTGCCGACCGAATTCAGGTGCATTGCCTGGAGGAAGGCGGCGTTTTGACACCGTCGGTAGCCTTGAATCGATATAACGCACTCATCTATGAAGTTTACGCTGCCATCATCGGAGAATCCGCGCGCTGGGGGGATTTTGTTCAAGACCACCTCTCTCCGGCAGTGCCTCAGCTGTTCACTCGCGGCAACCAGTTTGATACCGAGTGGGATTGGTTTAAGAACACCTATTTCACTGAAGCCGACGACGGGAGAAGCACTATTGCGATTGGGAAATATAAGGATGCCGGACTATTTCCCGATACCGTTGCGCCGGAACTGCAATTAAACGGCCAGCCCAGCATGGGCGGCGCGCTTTCAAGCGGCAACCAGATCACGCTTTCTGCCAATGGTAACCCGATCTACTACACTTTGGACAATAGCCCAATCTTAGTCTATAGCCCGCCTATAGCCGCAGGACCCGACATCCAACTTTTCTCTCGTTGGGGTGCACGCAAATATCTGGTTCCAACAAGTAACATAGGCTTGAACTGGACAGGAGGTGCCGAACCTTTTGATGATTCTGGGTGGGCAAGTGCTAACGGTGGAGTCGGCTACGATAGAGCTTCCGATTATCTCCCTTATATCTCCGCGAATGTCGGCTCCCTGATGGATGGCATTCAGACAAGCTGTTATATTCGGGTTCCGTTTACGCTGACACAAGAGGACCTGAACAATATCAATTTCTTAAAGCTTCGTATTCAGTATGATTCCGGCTTTGTGGCCTATCTGAACGGAGTCGAATCTGTTTCAGTCTATAAGCCAGATCCACTTGAGTGGAATGCACAGGCTGCTGGGGATAACCCCGACTATCGGGCGATCGAGTTTGAGGAGTTTGATTTGGGTTCACTTGCCAATCAGCTAAAAGTCGGCACCAACGTGTTGGCAATCCATGGAATGAATGGATCTTTTGGAAGTTCCGATTTCCTCATCAGCTTTGAACTCATCGGAAAACAAGCAAGCGGCGGAGGCTGGGAGCTTTCACCCTCGGCGCTGGAATACACCACGCCGCTGGAACTAGCCCAGTCCACCACCCTGCGCGCCCGCAGTCTTGAGAATGGCGAATGGTCACCCTTAACCTCGCGGAAATTCACATTCGGAAACCCGGTCGCGGACTTACGCATTACAGAACTGATGTATAATCCAGCTGTCAGTGATGCGGAATTTATCGAAATACAGAACAACGGCAGCGAGGCAATCGACCTCAATGGCATTACCGTGAGTGACGGCGTCTCCTATACTTTTGGCGTCGGCATGCTCGCTGCCGGAGAACGTGTTCTCATCGTGGAAAACCAACTCGCCTTCGAGAGCCACTACGGGACAGGCCTACCTGTCGCAGGCGAATATACCGGAGCCCTGCGCAACAGCGGGGAACAAATCACCCTGCGCGACACGACGGGTGCGGTCATTCAGTCATTCGACTTTAGGGACGGATGGTATGATCAAACCGATGGCGACGGGTATAGCTTAGCGCTGCAGTCACCGATGCCGACAGACGCCACTGCTTGGTCGAATGAGGATGCATGGAAGCCCTCCGCTCGTTGGGGTGGCTCGCCGGGTGCACAGGAAGAAACCGATGTGCCGATGCCGAACAGCATCGTGATCAGTGAAGTGCTCGCTCACAGTGACCAGGCTCCCAACGACTGGATCGAATTATACAATACCGGTGGTTCCCCGGTTGATTTAAGTGGTTGGTTTTTGAGCGATGATTCAACTGCACGCATGAAATATCGAATCGCAGCGGGAACCACTCTGCCGGCTGGCGGGTATCTGGTATTCACCCAAGATAATCATTTCGGCGTGGCATCAACTGATCCTGGAAAACTGGAAGCTTTTGCGCTTAGTGAGAATGGAGAAATGGTGGTGGTGACTGCAAAACTGGATGCACTGGGTCACCATCATGGATATTTTGAGGAAGAAGACTTTGGCGCATCCGATCCCGAAGTGTCCATGGGACGCCACCTAAAAGCCTCGACCGGAACGTTTAATTTTGTCGCGCTTACCTCCAAGACCGCGGGCAGCACCAACGCTGCCCCCATCGTGGGTCCGGTCGTGATTAGCGAAATCCATTATCATCCGGACTGGCCGTCTGATAATACCTATTCCAATGAGGATTACGAATTCATCCGGATCACCAATATTTCGAATCAGCCAGTGCCTCTATATGACGCCACAGTCGCCGAGCCCTGGAAAATTGATGGCGCGGTTGACTATATTTTTCCATCTAACCCACGCGTAATGGCAGTAGGTGAGTCCCTCTATATTGTGAAAAGCTCAGCGGCCTTTCAAGCGAGGTATCCCGGAGTCGTGGCAGACAGTATCCTCGGCCCCTTTACTGGAAATCTCTCAAATGACGGTGAAGCCTTGAACCTGTCGAAGCCTGGAGACATCGATAACACTGGGGTTCGGCAATTCATCCGAGTCGATCGCGTGGCCTACAGCGATGGCAGCCATCCCAATGATGGCAGTGACCTCTGGCCGACGGACGCGGACGGTTACGGGCAAAGTTTACAGCGCGCGATCCATAGCAGCTATGGGAATGACCCCGCGAACTGGAGTACAGGTGCCCCTAGTCCTCATTCACCTTAAGGAGGATAGCGCGACTCTGTTCTCGCCGATCAAAACTTACCGCGCCGACTCGATGACTAGGCCACGGCGGTCGAGCAGGCTCCCTTCGGCCAGAAACAGCTGTAGCTTCGCCAGCTGGTAAGCGACTTTCGCCTCGATTTCGGCAATCTGACTTTCGACCAGATCCCGCCGCGTGCGGGAGACTTCCAGCGCGGTCGAATCCCCCACTTCGAAGCGGTCCTGTTCGGCCTCAAAAATCTGCTGGCGCAGACGCCGCGTCTCAGATGAGGCGGAGATTTGCTGCTGCGCGCGTTCCAGTTCATTCAAAGCCAGTAAAACATCGAAGCGAACGAGTGAACGCAGATTAAAGAGTGCTTCTTCCGCTTGCTCCAGTGTCGCGCGAGCGATGTCGTCGCGTGCACGTTGGGCACGATTCCCCAGATCCTGGCTGAACTCGATGCCGACCGTCGTGTCATAATTCGGGCCATCACTGGCACGGAAGCTTTGCTGAAAGGTATCAGCAAACCCGGACTTGCCGAGGTTGATAAACAACTCCAGCCGAGGCAGCCGCCCATTGCGGGTGACGACAGTTTCCAATTCTCCACGCTGAAGCTGATACTCAGCTTCCTTGATTTCGGCCCGCGATTGCAGGGCAAGCGTGACGCGCTCATTGATTGCGGGAACCTCAACCAAGCCGATATCCGGCTGGGTTGTGGTGGTAAACTCGAAGGCCTCGTTCACCGGAAATTTGGGGTAAATCAGACGCATTAATTCAAAGCGTCGCAGCTTTTGCAGGCTTCTGGCATCGATGAGCTCCTGCTTCCGCAGTGCTACGTCAGCCCGGGCGGCCGCCGCTTCGTAGTCGGATAGCTGGCCGACTTCGATACGGGCTTCGACATCACTCAGCTGGGCCTTGGCTAATTCCAGCGACTCCTCAAAGACCAGAATCGATTCACCCGCGAGAACGAGTTGCCAGTAGGCGTTTTCCACATTGCCCACCAGAGCTTCGGCAAAGCCCCTCAATTCACTCTCGCTGGCCAAGGTATCCAGGGCCGCTTGCCGCAGCCGGGCCAGGCCGACAGACGGGCCGAAGCCACGCAGTAGCTGCTGAGTTACGGTGAGGCCAAAACGCGTCTCCTGCTGCTCGGGCGAACGGCTGGATACGTTACGCTCCGTCCCGGCAGACAGCTCGATCTCCGTGCCGACCGGGGTGCGCTGCCGCAGCCCGACCACCACTTCCGAGTCGCGACCCTCCACCGCAAATTGCTGCCCGGTGGCGCGGTCGGTTTCACTCAAACTCTCCTCGGAAAAACTGACTCCACCAAACAATTCCGGATCAAAGAGACCGCGTTCGATGCGTTCAAAAGCTCCGGCAATGACCGGCTCCAGTTGCTGCATCCGCAGCTCGTGATTGTTGCGCAAGCCTAGAAAAACAGCGGTTTCAATCGCCAGTTCCCTGGGCAAGGCATCACCTGCGACCGGGACGGTATCACTACTGCCGGAAGCCAGCGCAGCAAGGAAGAAAGCGGGGTAGATCGGGAATTTCATCGTGCGGATTCTTTTGGAGTATTTTCTTTATGCAGGAGCGTGTAAACGACCGGAATTAAAACCAGCGTAATCAGCGAGGCACCGACCAGGCCGCCAACGACGGCGCGTGCGAGTGGCGCTTGGGCGTCGGCACCTTCACCGATACCCAAAGCCAACGGCAACAGCCCGAGAATGGTGGTGAGCGTCGTCATGAGAATCGGCCGGAGACGACGACGCCCCGCCTCCAGCACGGCGTCGTGCACGTTCAGTGCCTCGTCGCTGCGCAGACGGCTCGCTTGATCCACCAGTAGGATGGCGTTATTGACTACAATGCCTCCCAGCATGATGCAGCCGATGGCAGACTGCAAATTCAGGGTCGTCGAAGTCAACCAAAGTGTCAGCAGCACGCCAATGCCGGCCATGGGAGTAGCCACCATCACAATCAGCGGATCGCGAAAACTCTCATACTGACAGGCCAACACCATGTAAACCAGCACCAGCGAAAGAATCAATGCGGTGATCAACTCACGAAACGATTCCTGCTGTTCTTGGTAGTTGCCAGCGACAATCAGGTCATAGTTGTCGGGACGGGGAATCCGGTCCAGCGCGGCTTGAACATCCACGGCGACATCACCGAGAGGACGGCCCGCCACATTGCCCGAAACCGTCACCTGCCGCTGCTGATATTTACGGGTAATGCGCTGAGGGGCGCGGCTGCTCTCAGTCGTCACCAGATTACGCAGCGCCACATTTTCTCCTGTTGCGGTGAGCAGGGTCAGGTTCAGCACTTCGTCCAGCGAGCGTTGCTCTGCATCTTTGAGCTGCACCAGAATGCGGTAAGAATTCCCCTCGCTCCTGAAGTTTCCGGCCTGCGAGCCCGCGATCGCGGTTTCGATGAGTTGGGTGATGTCCCGCGGGGTAAAGCCGAGATCAGCAATTTTACTACGATCCAGCAGAATCGATTGCTGGGGCAGCCCAACATCGTCGCTTTGATCGACATCGGTAATGCCATCGACCTCAGCGATACGTGAGGCCACCTCTTCTGACAATGCGCGCAGGGTATCGAAATCGAAGCCACGGATCTCCACCGTGATGCCGTCGCTGCCGCCAAGGATCCGTTCCAGCAAAAACTGCCCCTGCGGTGCACGCGTGCGAATCGTCATGCCGGGAATTTGTCCCTCCAGCCGTTGCCGCAGATCCTCTGCGATCGCGACATTGGAGCGGGCACGCTGCGCGGACGGGAGCAGCGACATACGGATCTCCCCTTCGTTCTCCTGCACCGAAACCACCGAGGAAGTCGCTTCCGGCACAGCCGGATAAACAATCGACTCCATCAGCCGCGTCTGGCGGTCGAGCAAATCCAGTCGGGTGCCGACTTCCATCTCTCCCGAAACGCGAACCTCTCCCTCGTCGCTGGGAGGCATAAACTCGGTGCCAATCAGTGGTAGGATGAAGAGGCTGATCACAAATAAAGCAATCGAAGCGACAACAACAGTCGCACGGTGCCGGAGCGCGGCCCGCAGCACACGGGCATAGCCCGCGTTGAGGCGCTCAAATCCGGCGGTCGTGCGCATCTTCAAAGACTCGATCCAGGGGGCGTGGCGACGCTGGGCCTTTTTCGGCCGAAGGAGAACCGATGCCAACATAGGGACGACACTCAGCGAGAGCACGAGTGAGCACACCAGCGCAAAGGCGATTACATAGGCCAGCTCACGAAAAAGTAAGCCGGAGACACCCTGCACAAAAACGATCGGCAGAAAGATAACCAGCGTGGTAATCGTGCTGGCCAAAATCGCCGGCCCAACTTCCTGCGCCCCACGGGCTGCCGCCTCCGGCGGTGTTTCCCGGTTCTCATCCCGGCGGCGAAAGATATTTTCCAGCACCACGATGGAGCTATCGACCATCATCCCCACCCCCAACGCCAGGCCACCAAGCGTCATCAGGTTGATCGTCAAACCACCAAAATAGACCAGAGAAAAAGTGGCTATAATCGAGATCGGGATGGAGAGCGAAATGATTACAGTGCTGCGGATATTACGAAGAAAGAAGAGCAAAATCAGGATCGCCAGGCCACCCCCATAGAGCACCGAACGCGCTACATTTTGAATGGAACGTTCGATAAAATTACCCTGATTGATCACCGGAACGACTCGGATCTGGGGAAATTCCTGATTGATCCGATCAATCTCCTGCAGGATGCCGTGCGACACTTCGACCGTGTTGGCGGCCGCTTGCTTGCGAATCGCAATCCGCACGCCACGCTCACCGTTAACCCGGATGATGCGGGTCTGCTTTTCGTAAGTATCGCGAATCTCGGCAACGTCCCCAATGCGGATCGCAGCACCCTCTCGAATCTCAATCACGGTGTCTCTGATTTCATCCAGATTCTCAAACTGCGCCGGCGCACGCAGCGTTACTTCAAAGCGACCGTCATCGATTTCGCCGGCCGGTCGATCCAGATTGGCGTCGCGCAAGGCCTCGACGACTTCGTTCAACGCCAGTCCCAGCGCATTGACCTTCTCCGGATCGAGCTCGACCCGCACCTCACGGGGAAAGCCGCCCCAAAAATCCACTTGCGCCACCCCCGGTATCTGGGTGAAGCGATAGCGAATCCGGTCCTCAATTAACTGAGTCAGTTCGACCGGGTCCAATGGACTGGAGATCCCCAGCAGCACCACCGGAAAGCTATCGATATCAAATTTACTCACCCGAGGTCGCTGAATATCATCCGGCAGCTCATTGATTTCATCCTCGATCGTCGCACGCAAATCGATGGCGGCGGAATCCAGATCCGTGCCCCAGACGAAAGTGACATTGACCCGACTGTCGCCCTCCTCGGAGCGGGAACTGATCTCTACCACCCCCGGCACCGTGGCGATAATCTCCTCGATGATTTGCGTGACCAAACGCTCCATCACTTCCGGGCTGGCTCCTTCATATGAAGTGCGCACTGAGGCGGTGGGCAACTCAATACTAGGCAACAAGTCGATTTGCAGGCGGCTGAGAGAAACGCTGCCGAGAATGACCAGGATCAGCGTCACCATGCTGATGAAGATCGGCCGCCGTACACTGAAATCCGGCAAGTTCATCGAGCGCCATCCTCATTTTGAGACGGACTAGTGGCAGCAGAACCCGCAGACCGCGTGGAAATGGCAATGGGTGAGCCGTGCTCGACCAGTTGTTGACCGAGCCGGATGACCCGACCACTCAAATTCTCCCCGATGATCTGCACCCGGTCCCCTTCCCGAATCCCCAGCTCGACCGGACGCCAGACCGCTGTGGCATCCTCTGCTGCAACCAGAAAAACACCTGTCACATCAGCGCGCCGCTCAATGGCCTCAAAGGGGACGATTGTCGCAGCGGGCTCGCGTGCCACTTCGACATCCGCCCGCACAAACATACCAGGCTTGAGTGACCGCTCCGCATTGGGGACCTGCACTTCAATACGTGCCTGGCGCGAGGCCTCCTGGAAAACCGGCGCGATACGAGCGATGCGTCCCACAAAAATCCGTCCCGGAAAGGCATCCGTATGAATGTCAACCTGCTGATTTATCTGCAGGCTAGGATAATCACGCTCCGTCACATAGAAGACCGCCATAACTGGATCGATGGCCACAATTTGCAGCAAGTCCTCATTCGCGCTGATGTTTTGTCCCTCATCCGCATAGCGCCGCGCCACCAGTCGACTTTCATTCGAACCGCGCCACTGCGCCCGCACATGGGTGTAATCCACCCGAATTTTGGCATACTCAACCGCCGCCTCCGCGCGGGCGATTTCGGCTCGAAAGACTTCGACCCGCGCTTGTTGCGCCAGCAGTTCACTGCGGACTTGATCCAGCTCAGCTTCTGAAGCCACGCCCCGCTCGCGCAAAGTTTCGGAGCGACCGATGGCGCGCTGCGTGATCATCAAGCTACTCTCGGCCTCGACGAAATTAGCCCGGGCCACCATAAGCTCGGCCTCGGCACGTGCCAAATCCTGCTGAAATTCGTCAGCATCGAGTCGGGCTACGATCGCATCACGCGGAACCGCATCCCCCAGATCAAAGACCATTTCCTCAATCCGACCCCCCACTTTGGGGGAAACCGCAAAGGACTCACTCGCTTCCAGCGCACCGCTAAACGTCCGCTGACTGCGTATCAAGCCCTGCTCAACCGCCGTCACCTCGACCGGCGCGGGTGGCCGCTCACGTGCCGACCGCTCATCGCCACCGGAACATCCAATCAAGCAAAAGAGGAAGTAACACCCTAAGGTGCCTAGCAACAGGCGGCCCGGGCGGGTCAGGAAATTTGTCGGTTTTGCCATAAGAGGACTTCAAAAACCCCTTTTGAGCGCCGGAGGCGACACAAAACCCGCTTTTCGGAGAAATATGAAACAGGCGACAGTTACATTCTTAAGACCCTCTCGAGGGATACCAATTTCCAATCAGCGCATGATCCCTGTGTTTTTCTTCAAGTGTTTGATCTGCGCCCAGTATGCGGATAACCGCTCCGAGTTTATCGAGATCCTTTCCTCTTTTCTTTAGACGTTTGATGTCTCTCTTGAATTGGCTGGTTTGAATGACTGGCTTCATTACTTCCAGCTGTCTATCAGGTCATCCGCACTTTCGAAACGCCCCAGATTGTGGCCAGAGCTGAATCTTTAAGTGCCCTTTCAGTTTCTTTATTCGGGATTTCTACCGCGAAGGGAAGATCGTTCCGTAAGGTGATCTGCGTGTAGAACATGCGAATTACCTCCGTGGGACTCATGCCCAGACGGTTGAGAATGGTTTCTGCTTTTTGTTTTGTTTCCGGATCGATTCGGCTGTGTATCGCTGCTGTTTTCATAACCCAAAATCGTGTTGCATATGCAACACAAGCCAAGCTGCTAATTTCCTCTCCATCGATGAGGCCTATCGTGGAGTGAGCGAGGGACGAGCGAACGGACGGAGGTCTGCCGGAGATGGCGCAGCAATTGATGGCTCCGACTGGATGGTAACTCAATCGCCATAGTGCGTCCACATCCGTAAGATTTTCACGACCTTCTCTTCTTCGTAAACCTGGTAGACTAATCTGTGTTGAATGTTGATTCTTCTGGAATAGGCACCTGATAAATCACCTACCAACGCCTCATATTCCGGTGGTTTCCTGAATGGGTCTTCTTGCAGTAGATCGATCAGTTCGAGTGCTTTCTCTTTTAAATTACTTCGAGGAATTTTCTTTGCATCCTTTTGTGCCTGCTTGGCGTATACGATCCTATAATTCACCACTCAACCGTCTCGCCGCAGTCCTCAATCTTTTCCTTCATTCCATTTTTAATCGAATCCACCATGCCGGGAATCGCGCTCAGGTGAATCGTTTCAGAAATAGCTTTCCAATCTCCTTCTGAGACAAGCACGGCATTGCCCCGCTTGCCTGTAATCTGAATGGGTATGTGTGAACGATTCGCTTCGTCGATAAGGCTGTAGAGCTTATTTCGGGCGCTGGTTGCAGTTATGGTAGTCATGAGTTACCAAGCGTGCGCAATTACGTGCGCATGTCAAATTCTCTTTTCTGCCATCGTCGAGCACTATCGTGCCTGTAGCGCGGAGCGCGAAAGGCATTGATAACTGCGACTGGATGGCATCAGAGTTCGTTTTCTTGAATGTCTGCAATCTTCATTTGCGCTTTTAGAAGGCCAAGCTTCAACGGCTTGTTCGTATAAATCGGAATCACAATTCGTTCCCTTTGTCCTTCTTTAACGAATATGTGGTGGCTGCCGCTTATGCGTTTTAGCTTCCAGCCATGAGACTCCAACAGCTTGCAGAAATCCTTTCCCGAGATCTGCTTCAAACTGCGACTTCTAAGATTCGATCAGTGCTTTTAGGCTCGATTCCATCTTCACCAACATCCAACCAGAGCGCAATCGCATCTTTCAGGTTTTCTGTAAGTTCTTCCAATGTCTCGCCTTGTGTCGAACAACCGGGAAGTGCCGGAACTTCAGCCCAAAAGCCGCCTTCCTCGGCTTCGTGTATGATTGCTTTGATTTTCATTTTTACTATAATGTCCGTTGGTGTGATCTATTCAATTTAATTTTTTCTGCCATCGTCGAGGTCTATAATTCAGAGAGCGAGGAACGAGCGAACGAAGTTGATAGCTATGACTGGATGACTCATTTTGGTTTACT
>Ga0307966_1004568_pt1 | contig 10305 bp, 8 predicted proteins | sample OrgLakmetagen646_FD_203141 | JGI IMG/M metagenome (GOLD analysis project Ga0307966, IMG submission 203141) | Saline water microbial communities from Organic Lake, Antarctica - #646 | ecosystem: Environmental > Aquatic > Non-marine Saline and Alkaline > Saline | place: Antarctica: Organic Lake... | reverse complement strand
CCAATACAGCTATCATTTGAAGACACTTCACTTGAAGTAGGTGAAGGCGAAAAGTTCTTCTTCCGCCTGAATTTCTCCGAAGCGCTTCCAGCAACTTTAACCGGCAATTTTGTCGTCAGTTTCGACACCGCTGAAACCACTGACATTACCCAAAGCACCGGACAGTTTATTGTATCAGCAGGACAGGATTTTGGCCTCGTTACAATCGGCACTTTCCAAGACACAGACTTCGACAATGAGCAGATTACTGTCAGCTTGGCCGGACTCAGCGGTATCAGCGGAATCCAAGTCGTAAATGGCCCTGCCATTGGAACCATCATCGACGATGACACTCCACCACTCGAAGCCCCCATGATAATCGATCCGGGCCTGATAACAGTTCAAACTGGTGCGACAGGCGTGATTCATGATCTTGTTGCGACCGATGATGAAGACACCGAGGGCGAAGGCGGCGGTCTGGTTTTCACCCGGAATCCATCACCAGATCAACTCAAGCTTGGTGTTGATCTGTATACAGGTGAAATCACATTCAATCGGGCGTCTGACGGAAGCCTACCCGAAGACGCTGACAGTGATGGCATCTATGAACTGACAGTTGGGGTCACAGATAGCGACAGTCTCTCGGATACCGTTGATCTACGAGTTCAAGTGTTACCGGAAAACAAAAACGCCGATGCCGCAATCTTGGAATACTTGGCGAAAGAGGTGGTGTATGGCCGAGACCTTGTAAGCGCTATTTTTGATCCGGCCAATGCAGAGCTTTTGAGCCGACTAGGAGGGCTCAACAGTTCGGATATAGAATATACTTTTGCCGATCAGAGCGGAACATTCCTCGCCTTAGCCATTAGCAAGCCCGGCTATAATCCAATCTTGGCATTCCGCGGTACTCAGCCAAATGCTGCGGACTGGGCGGAAAATTTTCGCCCAACAGGCGTAGGTCTTGAAGAACTCAATCGTGGGCTGGACGCGACCGGTGTCGCCGGACCTGCTGCCGCAGGAGAATCCGCTCCAACTCTTCGGGAGTGGCTTTTCCGTCAAGAAGATTTATCGATCACGGGACACAGTCAAGGCGGAGCGCAGGCCCAGTTGGCTGCTTGGGTTAAAGCCAAAGAGGCCGTCGACTCCGGAAACGCTATCGACATAGCCCAGGTCATGACGTTCAATTCTGCCGGGATGACACTCACTCAGCCCGTCATGGACTCTCTACCCACACTGTTCGCAGGAATACCGGTCCAGCATTCGATAAACGCAGGTGATCTCGTATCTCTAACAGGCAATAGTTTTTTGCCCGGTACAATCGAGTACCATGACAACTCAGCTGGCCTTAATCCGGCTAGCGCACATACAGAGTATTGGGTGAACGATGAGCTTCGAAGTCTATCGACGATACGTGCCACGCCAATTTTGAGGCTTGAAGGTGGGCCTGATTGGGCGGCGTTCACCGATAAGAATTACTCACCCGTTGCTGGCAACTTTGGTCAGGATAGTGAATATCAAGATTTTCTCGACTTGATTTCGTCTCTTGGGGGAACGCTTGGCGGTGTCATCAATGTTGCATTTGCTGTTTCCGGCACTGAGATTGTTACAATCGAGTCTAGCTCTCAAAGCGCCCCAATCGCTACTCTGAATGTGGGAGATTTTAACTTCCGTGAATTTATTGTAGACAATCTTATTCCGGCACTAAGTTCCCGCGGCCGGCTCGCGGAGGAGTTGGCCGGGGAGAATGGCGCACTGATCCGAGAGTTAATCTCGATAGCGACTGTGCTTGTCGATGAGGTCGAGAACGGTGCGGAGATTACGGTCAAAGGAGAAGTGTTCGGGGACTCTGTCGAGTACCAAATCGATTTTGGAACCATGGACGAAGAGCTGCACTCTATGGCACCAGGTCAGCCGGTTGTCCTATCAGGCAGCCCCGATGAGCTCTTTGGGGACAGAGCGACTGACTTCCGTGAGGAAGATCGGCTGGTTATTTCTGAAACCCAAGTGACCCCTGAGATGTTCGACTGGTACTTAAGTTCGGCAGTCTTGACCTTCGATCTTGATCTTGACGGTGAAGTTGACGGCGAGATCACTCTCGAAGGAGACTACTTTGAGGGTGCCGAGTTCAGTTTGGAGATCATTGGAAACGATACTCACATCACTGTTGATTTGAATCAAGCGCCGGTCGCCACCGACGACAGCTACACGATCCAGGACGGCGACGTTCTGACGGTAGCGGCCGGCTCGGGCCTTCTGGCCAACGACACCGACGCGGACGGCGACCCGCTGCAGGTGCAGTCGATCACGGCGCCCTCGGACGGGACGCTGAACATCGCGACGGACGGGTCGTTCACCTACACGCCCGATGCGGGCTTCGTGGGCCAGGAAGTTCTGACCTACACGATCACCGACGGTGCGGCGACGACGACGGCGGATGTCAACATCGACGTGATGCAAGAAGCTGGACCAAACATCATCGTCGGCACGCCCGGCAACGACGCACTTGTGGGCACGGAAGGTAATGATCTGTTCAAGCCTATTGCCGGGGAGTTGAACACCCTGACCGGTATGGGCGGAGCAGACGTCTTTGAATTCCGCGATTTCATCGGAAACGGGACGCGCGACGTTGCTAATATCCTGGACTTCGACGTCGCTATGGACAAGCTTGGGCTTGATCTCGATGATGTTGCTGCCTCACGCGGTTTTGCAGGTAACACTTACCTAAACCTCGCGGGCGGTGAGAACGATATGATCGTGCTGCAAGGCGTGAATTCAATTGATGAGTCCAACTTTGTCTGAAGCAGGCATGTTTCTTGACATCTCTTTCAAAACGCTCGACCTTGCACGACAGTTGTCGGTTCGAAGTCATTCATAAGCGGTATTTTCATGAAGCAACAGCAGCTCGAGCTTGGGCAGGACGAGCTGCGTCAGGCGCGGCGGGAAAGCCGCGGGCTTTACTGGTTCGTCGGCGTTTTCAGCTTTTTTGCGAACCTGCTGATGCTGACCGGGCCGCTTTACATGCTGCAGGTCTATGACCGGGTGCTTGGCAGCCGCTCGGTCGAGACGCTGATCGCGCTGTCGCTTCTGGTGGTGTTTCTCTACGGGATGATGGGCCTGCTGGATTACGCGCGCGGCCGGATCATGGGCCGGGTCGCGGCGCGGTTTCAGGCGCGGCTGGATGCCCGGGTTTTCGATGCGGTCATCCGCAAGTCGGCCGTGCAACCAGATGAGAATACTACGACCGGGCTCCGCGATCTTGAATCGATCCAGCGGCTGATGTCCTCGCCGGTACTGATGGCGTTCTTCGACGTGCCCTGGACGCCGTTTTTCATCGCCGGGATCTGGATCTTCCATCCGTGGCTGGGCGCGCTTGCGCTGTATGCGCCGTCCCCGTCCCATTGATTTCTGCGGTTCCAGTGCGCTGCCGCAGCGGCGAGTTTCGTTCTGAGCATTCAGAAGGAGACGACGATGGCGGATGGCGGGGACGGGTTTGACGGCTGCATCGAGGTTGTGCAGCGGACGCGTGGATATCGGCGCTGGCCGAATGATGTGAAGGCGCGGATCGTGGCCGAGAGCTTTCAGCCCGGCGTTCGGGTGGTGGATGTTGCGCGGCGGCATGGTTTGGCCGCGCATCAGCTTTCGGATTGGCGGCGTCAGGCGCGCCAGGGGGACCTGGTCCTGCCGGCGGACGCCATGACCGGGGTGGCGTCTGACGCTTTGCCAGCCTTTGTGCCGGTTTCGGTGGAGCCCGAGGACGTCGATCGGTCAGCGGATGCCGGCCGGCACGGCGGTGTCATCACGATCGAGATCGGCAATGACCTCGTGCTGCGGGTGCCGGGCGATGTTCCGGCAGAGCGGGCAGCAGCGGTGGCGCGCGCGCTGCGAGGATCGGCATGATCGTCGCGGGCCAGCGTCTACCGATCCTGATCGCGACGCGTCCGGTGGACTTCCGCTGCGGCCATCGGGCGCTGGCGCTGATCGTGCAGACCGAGCTGAAGCTGGATCCGCATTCCGGGGTGACGATCGTGTTCCGTTCGAAACGCGGCGACAGGCTGAAGATTCTGGTTTGGGACGGAACAGGTCTCGTGATGATCTACAAGATCCTGGAACAGGGCAGCTTTGCCTGGCCCAAGGTCCAGGACGGGGTGATGCGGCTGTCGCGGGCCCAGTTTGAGGCTTTGTTCGAGGGGTTGGACTGGCGGCGGGTGGTTGCGCGACGGGTCTTGCCGCCGGCTGCGGCAGGATGACTCAGTAGGCTTATTCTGGCGTTGTTTTATTGGGCTTTCCGGCTGCGATTGGGTAGGAATGCGTATGACGCAGCCCTTCGATCTCAGCCGGTTTCCGGACCTTCCGCCCGAGGTGATGAAGGCCTTTGCAGCCCAGCAGGCCGCCTTGGACGCGGCACGGTTCGACGCCTCGGTGGAGCGTGCAGCGCGCCGGCATGAACAGGCGGTGGTGGCCGAGAAGGACGCCTTCATCACCGAGCTGAAGGATCTGATCGCGAAGCTGGAAGGTCAGGTTCAGGACTACCGGCGCACAAAGTTCGGGCGGAAATCGGAAAAGCTGGATCCCGCGCAGTTGGAACTGGCGCTGGAGGATCTGGAAGCCGCGATTGCCGCGACCCAGGAACAGATTGCCGCGGTCGAGGAGAAGATCGCGGCCAGCGAGACCGATCCCGGGAAGAAAGCGCCGCGCAAGAAACGCAAGGCGCGCGCCTTGCCGGAAAGCCTGCCACGCGTGGAGCGGGTGATTGAGCCGGAGAGCATTGCCTGCCCCTGCGGTTGTGGCGACATGGTCAAGATCGGCGAGGATCGGTCCGAGCGGCTGGATTACATCCCGGCGCGCTATCAGGTGATCGTCTCCGTCCGCCCGAGATATGCCTGCCCCAAGGGGCGCACCGGCGTGGTTCAGGCGAAAGCCCCGGCGCATCTGCTGGAAGGCAGCTGGCCCACTGAGGCGCTGCTGGCGCAGGTCGCCGTATCCAAGCATTCCGAACACATGCCGCTGAACCGGCAGGCCGTGGTCATGGCGCGACACGGGGTGCCGATCGACCGCTCGGTTCTGGCCGACTGGATGGGGCGGACCGGTGCGCTGATCGCGCCGGTGGTGGATCATATGGCCAAGTGCCTGATGGCAGAATGCACGCGGCTTTACGTCGACGAAACCACCGCACCGGTGCTGGACCCCGGACGGGGCAAGACGAAGACCGGCTATCTCTGGGCCGTGCTGCGCGATGACCGCGGCTGGAACGGCCCCGCGCCGCCGGGCGTGGTGTTCCACTACCGGCCCGGCCGTAAGGGCGAATATGCCGATGAGATCCTGACCGGCTTCGACGGCACGATCCAGGTCGATGCCTACGGAGGCTATACGCATCTGGCCAGGCCGGACCGCAAGGGCGGCAAGCCGTTGCAGCTGGCGTTCTGCTGGGCCCATGGCCGGCGGAAGCTGATCAAGGCCAAGCCGAAGAAGGGCTCGCCCATCGTCGACGAGGCGCTGGTGCGCATCGCCGCGCTCTACAAGGTCGAAGACGCGATCCGCGGGTCATCCCCCGATCACCGTCGCGCGGTCCGCCAGGAATTGTCCCGCCCGCTGGTGGATGAGTTCTTCGCCTGGTTGGCCGCCCAGGCCGCGCGCATCTCGCGCAAATCCGACCTCGGCGCGGCGCTCGCCTACATGCTCCGGCGCCAGGACGGCTTCCGGCTCTTCCTCGAGGATGGCCATGTCGACATGGACTCCAACCTGGTCGAGAACGCCATCCGCAGCCCCGCCATGAACCGCCGCAACGCGCTTTTTGCCGGCCACGATGAGGGAGGCCGTTCCTGGGCGCGCTTCGCCAGCCTGATCGGCACCTGCAAGATGAATGGCGTCGAACCCTATGCCTACCTGCGCGATCTCTTCACCAGCCTGGCGGGCGGCCACCTCGACAAGGACATCGACGCCCTGATGCCATGGGCCTACGCTGCGGCCCCCACCCCTCACAATGAGCTCATCCGGGAGTCCCCAGTGAGCTTGTTCTGAGCGCTCACGACGGCGAAAATGTCACCCGGAAACACCGAAAACCCGCCCGCAAGCGAAATTCCAATGGGGCGGGGACGGCGCATACCTTGCGCTGGTCGGCGGCGGCATCCTTATTATCGTGGCGCTGATCAACCAGCTGGTCACGCGCCAGCCGATGAGCAACGCCAACCGCGCCACGGTGGCCTCGGACACGATCTCGGACCAGATGCGAGGCGAATCCGAGATGCTGCAATCCATGGGCATGCGCGAGGCCGCCTTCCAGCGATGGCAGCAGGTGCGCGGCCGCGCGCTGCAGGACCAGATCCGCTCGGCCGATCTGGGCGGCACCTTCACCAGCACCACCAAGGCGTTCCGGCTGTTTCTGCAATCTGCGATGCTGGGTCTCGGCGCCTATCTGGTGCTGCAAGAGCAGCTGACCGCCGGCGCGATGATCGCCGGGTCGATCCTGCTGGGCCGGGCGCTGGCGCCGGTCGAACAATTGATCGGTCAATGGGCGCTGGTGCAGCGCGCCATGAAGGGCTGGTCCAGCCTGGCCGAACTTCTGGCCGAGGTGCGCCCCGAAGCCCCCAGGACGGACCTGCCGCTGCCGCGCGCCCGGCTCGAGGCCCAGGGCGTGACGATCCTGCCGCCTGGCGAACGGCGCGCCGCGCTCAAGAACGTGTCCTTCAAGATCGAACCGGGACAGGCCGTCGGCGTGATCGGCCCTTCTGGCGCCGGCAAGTCGACCCTCGCGCGGGCTATCACCGGCGTCTGGTCGCCCGCCGGCGGGCGCATCCGGCTCGATGGCGCCTCGCTTGATCAGTACGACCCGGCCAAACTGGGCCTGCATATCGGATATCTGCCGCAGCGCGTGCAGCTGTTCGACGGCACCATCGCCGAGAATATCGCCCGCCTGTCAGGCGACCGCGATGACGCCGCCATCGTGGCCGCCGCCAAACAGGCCGACGCGCATGAGATGATCCTGAACCTGCCGGATGGCTATGACACCCGCGTCACGTCCGGCGGCGGGCGCCTGTCGGGCGGTCAGATGCAGCGTATCGGCCTGGCGCGCGCAATGTATGGCAACCCGGTGATCCTCGTGCTCGACGAGCCCAACTCGAACCTCGACAATTCCGGCAGCGAAGCGGTCAACACCGCGATCAAGGGCTTCAAGGCCGCCGGAAAATCCGTGCTGATCATGGCGCACCGCCCGGCCGCGATCCGCGAATGCGACACCCTGCTGATGCTCGAGGATGGCGCGGTGCGCGCCTTCGGCCCCAAGGACGAGGTCCTGAAAAGCGTGGTGAAGAACCATGGCGAGATCAGCAAATCGCCCGAACTTGGAGGGGTGCAGTGAGCGCGCAGAATCAACAGTCCGGCGCGACGGACAGCTGGTCGGTGCGCAAGCCGATGATCGTCGGCGTGCTGGGCTTGCTGCTTCTGGTCGGCGGCTTCGGCACCTGGGCCGTGATGACGCAGATCTCCGGCGCGGTGATCGCCGGGGGGGAGATTGAGGTCGATCAGAACCGACAAGTGATCCAACATCCCGATGGCGGCGTCGTCGAGGCCATCCTTGTCGAGGAAGGCAACACGGTCGAGGCCGGAGAGGTTCTGCTGCGCCTTGATGCCACCGATCTGCTCTCCGAACTGTCCATCGTCGAAAGCCAGCTGTTCGAGTTGATCGCGCGGCGCGGTCGCCTGGAGGCGGAGCGCGACGAACGAGACACGATCACGTTTGATCCTCTTCTCTCGGAGACCGCCGCGGACCGCCCCGCTGTGAAGGATCTCATGGACGGGCAGCAACGGCTCTTTGAGGCACGCCGCGACTCCATCGCGCAGGCGATCGAGCAACTTGACAAACAGCAGGATCAGATCGCCGACCAGATCACCGGGATCACCGCGCAACAACGCGCGATGGATACGCAACTGGCGCTCATCGAGAAGGAACTGGTGGATCAGCAATCGCTGTTTGATCGGGGTCTGACCCAAGTCTCGCGCGTTTTGTCACTGCAACGCGAAGCCGCGCGGATGAGCGGTACCGTGGGCGAGCTCGCGGCCAACGAAGCGCAGGCCCGGGGCCGGATCACCGAAATCGACATCGAGATCCTCAACCTGCAAAGCCAGCGACGCGAAGAGGCGATCACCCGGCTGCGCGATATCCAGAGCCGCGAGTTGGAGTTGCGCGAACGCCGCCGCGCCCTGCTCGAACGCATGTCCCGGCTCGACGTCAAGGCGCCGCTCTCGGGCATCGTCTACGATCTGCGGGTGTTCGCGCGCCGCTCGGTCATCCGGCCCGCCGATCCAGTGCTCTACATCATCCCGCAGGACCGGCCGCTGGTGATCAATGCGCGTGTCGAACCGATCGATATTGACAAGCTTAGGACACCCGCAAGGATAATTGAATCGGTTCGCTTGGGGGCATGTGCGGCGGTGTGACTCACCACTATGGGATTCCCTGCCCGGGCTGCTGGCGTTACCGGTTGCTGCATGATCGACCGACAGGGGATTCAGCGGCGGTGGGAGGCAGACGGCTCGAAGCGTGACGAACGCGGCCGGCGCGTGTTTGCCGCGAGCGAGGCGCGCGCGGCGGGCCACGGCGGTATCGCCGCGACGTCGGAGATCACGGGGATTGCCCGCTCGACGATCGGGCGTGGGCTGAAAGAGCTCGACATGCCATCGCCGCCGCACGGCCGGGTGCGCCGTGAAGGCGGCGGCCCCCGGCTGTTGACGGAGCGCGATCCGACCCTGCTTGCCGACCTTGAGCGCCTGGTTCAGCCGGCAACGTTGGGCGATCCGGAGCGGCCGCTGTTGTGGGTGTCGAAAAGCCTGGACAAGCTGGCGCACGCGCTTGGCGACATGGGCCATGCGATCAGCCCCAACAGTGTGCGCAAGCTGCTTGTCAGGCTCGGCTTTTCGCGCCAGGTCAACCGCAAGGCGGATGAGGGCGCGAAACATCCCGACCGCGACGCCCAGTTCGAGCACATCAACACCAGGGTGATGGCCGCACAGGCGGCGGGAGAGCCCGTCATCTCGGTCGATACCAAGAAGAAAGAACTCGTGGGCACCTTCAGGAACGGCGGCAGCGACTATCGCCCCCGGGGCGAGCCGCAGCGGGTGAAGGTGCACGACTTCGTCGACAAGGCGCGCGGGCTCGGTCGTCCCATACGGCGTCTACGACGTGGCCGCCAATGAGGGATGGGTCAGCGTCGGGATTGCGGCGGACACGGCCGAGTTCGCGGTTCAGTCGATCCGCACCTGGCGCAAGCGTATGGGGCGTGCGCGCTATCCGAAAGCCCGTGCGTTGACGATTACCGCCGACTGCGGTGGCTCCAACGGAGCGCGCGTGCGGCTGTGGAAGACGGAACTGCAGAAACTCGCCGACGAGACCGGGCTCGTCGTCCACGTCCATCACTACCCGCCGGGCACATCGAAGTGGAACAGGATCGAGCACCGACTGTTCTGCCACATCACGCAAAACTGGCGCGGTCGTCCGCTCGCCGATCGGCTCGCCGTGGTCGAACTGATCGGCGCGACAACGACCAGGACCGGGCTCAAGGTCGAGTGCGCGATCGACGAAAGCACCTATGAGAAAGGCGTGAAGGTCTCCGATGCCGAGATGGCCAGCATCGACATCACCGGCGACCAATTCCATCCGGAATGGAATTACACAATCAAACCGCGGCAGTCAGCAATAGCGTAGCGGTTATCCTTGCGGGTGTCCTTACCATCGGGCAGGACGTGACGCTGCGCTTTTCCGCGCTCGATCAACGCAAGACGCCGGAATTGACCGGCACGGTCAAGCTCATCTCTGCCGATGCCTTTCAGGACGAAAACACCCGCCAGTCCTATTACCGCGCTGAGATCGTCCTGAGCGAGGGCGAACAGGCCAGACTGCCCGAAGACACCACGCTTCTGCCCGGCATGCCCGTCGAAGCTTTCATCCGCACCGAGGACCGCTCGCCGCTCGCCTATCTCGTCAAGCCGCTGACCGACTACTTCACAAAGGCGTTCCGCGAGTGATGGTGCCGTGCCTTTGTTTTACGCACGAAGGCTTTTGATGACTGTTGCCGACGAGATGCAACGCGGTATGGCCTAAACGAACACTGGGTGCACTTGCAATCTTACCGTGTTTCTACCGAACAACTTCTATTTTTGCGAGTAAGTTGATACAAGCGCCCTTTGCCAACACTTGGTTGAACGGCGTGGCCCTCCGTGCCAATAATAGTGAGACATTCGACCGGCTGAAGTTTACACTTGAGGGCGCAGGAGAACGAACCGATGGTCATGCCCTCACGGACACCACTTTCATCGGATGCCGGGTCCGACGCC
>Ga0307966_1004560_pt1 | contig 10311 bp, 5 predicted proteins | sample OrgLakmetagen646_FD_203141 | JGI IMG/M metagenome (GOLD analysis project Ga0307966, IMG submission 203141) | Saline water microbial communities from Organic Lake, Antarctica - #646 | ecosystem: Environmental > Aquatic > Non-marine Saline and Alkaline > Saline | place: Antarctica: Organic Lake... | reverse complement strand
ATTAAATGCTATAGGTACTGAGAGCGATAGCATTAAGTTTACAAGTTCTAATATCCCAGCCGGATTACATTGGGGAGGTATCAATTTTATTTCAGCTTATGTTCAAAATGAATTAACTTTTACAGAGATTTCGTACGCGGGCAACAGCGATATTGCGTATTTAAATAGTGGTTGGAGAAGAGCTAATATAGCAGTGTCTGCGAACGGTAGATTAACCCTTAAAAATTCTACTGTTTCAAATAGTAAAGAGGAAGGAATTTATGTTGCTGGAGAACTAAGAGCTTTTGAAAATAATGATTTTAAAGATAATGACTCTTATCCTGTTTCTATACCATTTAATGCAGTTGGTGAAATTGATGGTAATTCAGATGTTTCTGGCAATGGGAACAGCAGCTCCGTAAGAATTTATGGGTCTACAATGACCGATGATCAGTCAATGGTTGCTTTAGCCAATCAGCAGTCTTATAGAGTTACGAGTGAAATTGCACTCAACAGTGTGTTAAATATTGGAGAAGGTGTACAGTTTTCTTTTAATGAAGATGTATTTTTCAGAGTAAATGAAACAGGTAATATTATTGCTGAAGGTACAGCGGCTAATAAAATTGTGATGACATCCTCTAATATTAGCGGTGGATTGTACTGGGGAGGCTTAGATATAAACTCTGGTTACAGCTCTAATACATTAGATCATGTAGAGATTTCTTATGCAGGGAACTCAGATATGTTCTATGCAAACAGCGCCTGGAGAACAGCTAATATAGGTATTCAAGATAATGGATATTTAACAATTACAAATTCCACTATCTCAAACGGTGAAAATGTTGGTGTTTATTGTGCAAATGAATCTTTAAATACATTTGAGAATAATGAATTTATTGATAATAGTGGGTATGCCATTTATATTGAATTAAATGATGTGGGTGCAATTGACGGGAATACCACCTTTTCAGGCAACGGTGATGATGGAGTGACTATTTACGGTTCAAGTACTGCAGATAATGTGACAATGTCTAATCTATCTGGTTCTGCTTATTATTTGTTTACCGGCTCATCTACAGTTGGTTCTGATCTAGACATAGAAGAAGGTACGGAAATGAGGTTCAATGAAGACGTAAAACTAACTGTAGATTCGAATGGGACCATATCAGCAATTGGTACTTCTACCAATAAGATAACGTTTACAAGCGCTAATCAAGCCGGAGGAATTAAATGGACTGGTATATTAATTGAATCTAATTCTGAAATCAATGAATTTAGTTTTGTTGAGGTTTCTCATGCGGGAGGTGATGATATTGATTACATAAATAGCGGATGGAGAACGTCAAATATTGCAATTAATGCTGGGAAATTAAAGATGAATGATTGCACAATATCTAATGGAGATGGAACAGGAATAGTAATAAGTAGTAGTAGTTTCTTAAACGGACTTAATTCAGGTAGCACAAATCCTGAAGCAGATATTGAAGCTAATAATACATTCTCAGATAATGGTTTGGATAATGTCCTGTTTTTATAATTTTAATAAAAAATGTATGTCTACGTAAAGGGCATCCGCTCTCCAAGTATTATACTAAATGGATACAATATGAAAAAACTAACAATAGTATTAATAATCTTAATCAGCATTTTTTCGATTGAATCGAATGCTCAATCTTTTCAAAAAGGTGATAATTTGTTCAACGCTGGCTTTGGATTTGGCTACTTCGGTTATGGATTTGGATACGGCAGGAGTTTCTCTATTCCAGCCGTTACTGCTAATTATGAACTTGGTATTAATGAGTATTTAGGAGTTGGTCCTTATGCAGGCATCGCTAGTTGGAATTATGCCGGTACGGGCTTTGACGGTGGATACTCGATATTGTCCGTAGGAGCTAGAGCAAGTTTTCATTTCACGGATATTTTATTAAATGATGCGCTGGACATGGATATCGACCAAGAATGGGATTTTTACGCAGTCTTAATATTGGGTTTAAATTTTGACACCTATTCGGGAGACTTTACAGCTTTTCAAGAGAATAAAGTTAGACCTGTTTTTGGGCCAAATCTAGGATTTAGGTATTTTTTTAATGATAATTTCGCAGGATTTATGGAAGCTGGTTATGGATCATTTAGCTATGGTACCATTGGTATTAGTATTAAAATGTAATTGAATATAGAATGAGACCTAAACAAAACAGCTTTTTGTTTAGGTGTTGTTTTTTCATTTTAACTCGGAAAGCCGTCTCGTAAAGAGACGGCTTTTTTATTGTCCTGGCATTTCAATTCTTCCTTTCATCAAATTTCATTTTCAGATCCTACCATAATAGTGTAGTTTAAAATTTCGGTTTTAATAGTTACATCCTTATGAGAAAGATATATTTAAGTTTTTGCTTTATAGTTTTAAGTGCTTCGATAACGCTTGCACAAGAGTTAAGAGAATTGAGTGTGCAAAAAATCATGCGAGATCCGGCATGGATAGGGCATTCCCCCGATAATTTTTATTGGGGAGAGAAAGGTAATCTGCTATTTTTTAACTGGAATCCGGAGAATAATCCTGAAGATTCGCTCTACGCCTACAGCTTTGAAAAGGATGAATTAAAGTCAGTAAGTCATCAGAAGAAAATGACTTATCCGGATCGGAGCGGAGTTTACAATGCTGCTAAAACTGAAAAACTATTTATTCGAAACGGAAATCTTTATTTCGCAGATTTACAATCAGATAAGATGGAGTTGGTGATTGAAAGTTCGCAGAGAATTTCGAATACTGGCTTTTTAGCAAATGAAGAAAAAATATTTTATGTAATCGATAACAACATTTACAGCTGGGATAGAAGCACTGGAATTACTAGGCAGCTGGTAGATTTTTATAATTCAGTAGAACCGGAAGAAAAATCAGCTAAGGAATCAGATAAGGAAGAGTGGCTGAAAGATCAGCAGTTAGAATTGATCAGTGTCCTGAAAGAGAAGAAGGAACAAAAAGAGAAATCAGAAGCGTATGACGAACAGGTCAAGCCTAAGGGAATCCCTAAGGTTTATTTGGATGGGAAAAGGCTAATTGAATCTAATATCAGCCCTGATGGAAAATATATTATTTACAGATTGTATATTTCTCCAAATGGAGATGATAATACGATAGTTCCAGACTATGTAACAGAATCAGGTAATACTGAAGATTTAAGAGCTCGCTCAAAAGTAGGAGGGGAACGGGCTAATATGGAACTGGGTGTTTTCAATTTAAAAACGAGAGAAAATAAAATTGTAAGCCTAGAAGGAATTGAAGGATTAAGTCAGGTCCCGGAATTTTGGAGCGATTATCCAGAACGAAAAAAGGAGGAATTTGAAACTAGAGAAATGATTTTCCAATCTCCATTGTTTTCAGAGGATGGTGATTACACGGTAATCGATGCTAGAGCAACAGACAATAAAGATAGATGGTTGTTTTTGCTTAATCCTGAAACTGCGGAATTAGAATTAATCGACAGACAAAGAGATGAAGCATGGATAGCAGGACCGGGAGTTGGGTATGCTTGGGGAGGTTCAACAAAAGGGTTTTTAGGTGATAACAAAACGATTTATTTTCAATCAGAAGAAAGTGGATACAGTCATCTCTATACTGTTGATTTGTCCAAATCTAAAAAGAAGAAGAAACAACTGACGAAAGGTGATTTTGAAATTTATGATGTGAATTTATCCAACGATAAAAGTCATTTCTATTTCTTGGCCAATGCTGAGAGTCCTGGAATCAGGAATTTGTATAAAATGCCAGTTAGTGGAGGTAGAATGGAGCAAATGACCACTGATAAAGGCGGAATGGCATATGCGATCTCTCCGAATGAAAGTAAAATTGCTTTAAGAAAAAGTAATGCAAACCAGCCATGGGAATTGTATGTTATGGAAAATCAGCCTAATGCTGATGCCAAAAGAATTACGAACTCAATTTCTGAGGAATTTCAGTCTTATGAGTGGATCACTCCTGAATATGTCACTTTTGAAGCAGAAGATGGTGATGAAGTTCATGCTAGACTGTATCAGCCGGAAGGCGGAAGCAATGGAAAGCCAGCGGTGATTTTTGTGCATGGTGCCGGTTATTTACAAAATGCTCATCAGTGGTGGAGTTCTTATTTCAGAGAGTATATGTTTCATAATTTATTAGCCGATAATGGCTATACTGTTTTGGATATTGATTACAGAGGAAGTGCAGGATATGGAAGAGATTGGAGAACCGGAATCTATCGCCACATGGGAGGTAAAGATTTAAGCGATCAAGTAGATGGAGCCCAATATTTGGTTAGTGAATTAGGTGTAGATAAAGATAATATAGGAATGTATGGAGGTTCTTATGGTGGTTTTATCACCTTGATGGCACTTTTTAATGAAGCAGAAACTTTTAGGTCGGGAGCGGCTCTTCGATCAGTTACTGATTGGGCCCATTATAATCATGGTTACACGAGCAATATTTTGAATACGCCAGTCGGTGATCCGATTGCTTACAAAAGAAGTTCTCCTATTTATTTTGCAGAAGGTCTGGAAGGAAATTTGTTGATTTGTCATGGAATGGTAGACACTAATGTTCATTTTCAAGATGTGGTCAGATTATCCCAAAGATTAATTGAATTGGGTAAAGAAAATTGGGAAATGGCAGTTTATCCGGTCGAAAGCCATGGGTTTGTTGAGCCAAGTAGCTGGACAGATGAATACAGTAGGATTTTTAGGCTTTTTGAGGATACATTGAAAGAGTAGTAGGTTGTAAGTATTAGGTAATAAGTAGGGTTCTCTTGAAAAATGAAAATCATCTTTAATATAGGCTAAAATGAAAATTAAAGGATTTCTTTTAATTTTAATCATATGCAAGACCTCAAAACTGGTGATTTTGGCTTAAATACGAGGTTTTAGAAATTATGGACAGATTTATACTCCAAATAAAATTTTGTGCTTTTATACCTTTTCTTTTTGCTTGATCAAAAAGAAAGAAAAAATCAAGACAAAACAATGCTTCAACGCTCTGGCCAACGCTGGCCCGCTGTTTTGTCCTCCCTCCCGCTCTCTTCGAGCAAATATTATTTGGTTTGAAAGCTTTGTAGTATTTATCAAGAGTGCCCTAAGTACAAAGAGCATCTTGAAATTACGGTTTTGAGATGCTTTTTTTGTATGGTAGAATAAATTTAAAACTTAAAACCTACTACTTATTACTTACAACTTCTTAATCCTAAAACTCCATAGAATAATGACCACTATCCCGAGCGCATTTCTCAGAAATACTTCGTTAAAGCTGTAGCCTTCATCTACTAAAACGCCAAAAAATAAAGGTCCTAAAGCAGTGCTTAGCACCATGACGGTAACAAATAAACTTCTGACTTTCCCTATAATATCAGCTCCAAAAATCTCTACAAAAAGGGCATTTTTTACAGTTCCCCCAAAGCCATTGGCAAAGCCCATTAATGCTAGAGATAAAGGGTAAATGATAGGTGCGTCACTAACCAATAAAGTCAAAACGCCTATGACATAAGGAATGAGGACATAAGGGAAGAGCTTTTTGGCAGTGAGTCTATCAATGTATGGACCTGCCATAAACATACCTAATGCACTGGCTCCTGCAAAAGCGGCCAATGAGGAGGAAACCCAAGCAGCACTCCAGCCTTTAGCAGCCCCCAATTTTAATTGAAAGAAGAATATTGCAGTATTCGTAAAGCCCAATGCAAAAACAGCGGGACTAATAATTAAAAATGCTTTATGACTTAAAATTTTCCAAGCACTTACTTTAGCTGTACCTAATTCCACCTTTGGTTCTGATTGGACTTGCTCTTTCTGCTTTTTGCTATAAAGCCAATAAACCAATGGCATAATAAAGACAAGAACAATTGCCGCATTCAACTGAAGAGAACCTCTCCAGCCCAACCACCCAATAATCAAAGTAATTAAAACGGGCATAGTGGCTTCTCCGAAGGGATGACCTGTAGTAGCTATGCCAATTGCTTTTCCACGGTTTGTGTCAAAATATCGCGACATGGTGGATACAGCGGTATGGCTCATTAATCCTTGGCCAAAAAGGCGGAGCATATAAAGTCCAACAAAAACCATAATGATATGCATGGAAAAAGATAACACTAGTAGGGCAGTCATTAGTCCTATCAGAATCATGGCCATGTAACTACCCAATTTCATGCGGTCGAATAATCCGCCTAAAGTTGGTAGTGTAAAGGCTGAAGCTACTGTTGCAGCTGCATATAAACTACCCATTGAGGTATTACTCAAGCCTAGCCAGCTTTCAATATCAGGCACATAAAGCGATATCAAAAATGTCTGCCCAAAACTCGAAAAATAGGCAAATACAAATCCTAAGCTTAAGATATATTTATATTCAGTAAATAATTTTTTCCAATTACTCATGCTCTAGATTTTCTAGTATAGTCTCTAGTTTACTTTATCAAGGCTTCCTATTCCTCCTGATACTTCTGATAAATAGACAATTGACAAAAAACTGATATTGGAAGAAAGAATTTTCGTGCAACGCCTCTAAGCTTCTACTTAAATGGTATTACAGACCAGAGTTGATTTTCTGCTTCTTTCGTTAAATTCATCCTCTAAATTTATAACCAGCTAATTTACAAAACATGATGAGGATTGCTTGATTTTTGGGAAAGATAATTTTGGAATGGGATTGAGTTTTAGGTAATTGGTTACTACGTAATATCAACGAGTTTTCCGACCATACCACTTGTGCGCTAATTGTGGGGAATACTAATGAAATTGAGTTTCGAAATTTGTTTCAAAATCTAATAAAATATTACAGAATGAGATAAATCGTATTTTATTTATTATAGTGCTGTGTTCTTTCGTAAAGTGTTAATTTATAAGCTTTTAGGTTTATTGACCAGTGTTAATTTAGATATTATTTGTCGTTAAATTTATTAATATTACATTTGCAGCTATTTGTTTTGAAGACGATCTCTGTAAATATATATATGCTTGGTAGAAATTTAATTTTAAAAAAAACAAGACTATATAAAGTCTCTTTCCTTTATTTTAAGCCATTAAATAGATTTATTTCCTATATTTTTTTGATTTCTATTCCTTTCACTAGTTCTGGTCAAGAAAGTGGTGTTACCATAAAAGGTGTGATTATCGATGCAGAAGATTCCGCTAAATTACCCTATGTAAATATTCAGATTAAGGATTCATTTATTGGGACTAATACAACAGAAGCAGGAGATTTTATTTTACACTTATCCGATTCATTGCTGAATGATACCTTAGTTTTTTCATCTATTGGATATAAGACGGAGAAAAGAGTTGTAAATGATTTAGTGAATCAAAATGATATTCTATTTGAATTGAGTAAATCATCACTACTGATGGATGAAGTAAGTGTATTTGCGAATGCTGATGATTCAATATTTAACATCCTTAAAAAAGTAAGAAGAAAGTTTAATAGAAACTATCCTACCCGAAAGCATGTAATGGATGGTTTTATCAGGAAAATTACTGCTGATATCACTGCGGAGGACTCAACATACACAGCTCTGGTGGAAGCAGCATTTAAGGCGCAAGCAAAATCTTACAGACAATTGAAAGATCTTCGCTGTGATGTTATTCAATACCGAAAAAGTTATAATTCGCTGGATGTTAATTACAAAGCCAATCTAATGAAAAAGGCTTTAACTAAGGCAGCTGAATTTGCTTTTGGTTATGAAGAAAGAAATGAATTATATGGTACTTATCGTTATGCGCTTTATGAGATTCGAAAATGGTCGGAAAGAGATTTCCTTGATGGCTATGACATTAATATAGTGAGCACATGGGAGGATGAGGGTGACAAATTTATGAAGTTAAGATTTCAGGAAGTTTTATCTTCAGGTTCCTTTCCTTATTTTAAGGGCTACCTCACAATCAATTTAAGTGATTACGCAATTATTGAATTTTATAAACAACAGGCTGCTCATCCCACTAAAACATTCCAAGCTCAACAAAGTGCGTATTTAAATGGGCAGTTTTATAAATCAATTCACGTTTTATTCAGAACTTATGAAGACACTTATTTCCCTAGATTTATCAATTACAAAATCCCTTCTAATCAACTGTATGAAAGTAAAAAATCAGGCAAAGTTTATGATTTAATTACTGTCATGTTTAGTAATGCTGAATATGTTTTTTTTAATAAAATAAAAAGATCTGAAAGTTTAGAAAAGGATAAATATTTAGGAGAATTGGAAATTGAATATGATGCTGATTTTTGGCGTAATTACAATGCAATTCCCGAAACGCCAGTTTCAAAGAAAATTACTGAGCAATTAGAAAGGGAAGTTGCATTAGAGGAGCAATATAAAAATTAGTAGAAATATAGTTGAATTTAATTATGTTAAAAAATAAAAGCACCCTACAGCTTGTCTTATTATTTCTTATCCTATATGCTGTTATTCTTTTGTTCTCTTATTATGATTTCCGCTATTTATTTCTGCCGGCTAAAAATGAGGCTGAAGAATTCGATTATCGAAATTGGCTCACTTATAATTTTAGCCTTAAAGCAATTTTGTATCCGTTCCGGATTCTCATTATGTTATCTATAATCTATTTTGGGTTATTTATCGCACAGGTAAAAGCTCCATTTACATTAATCTTAAAATGTACACTTATTGGAGAGATGATTACTTTTCTACCCAATATTGCTAGAGGGTTGTATTTTTATTTGTATCAAAATCAACTAACCCTAGAATCCTACCAAAGACTTGAAGAAATTCTATCCCTAAATTTTATTTTGGGAATTAGTGAAGGGATTCCAAATAATATTTTAGAACCTATTAACCTCCATATGGCACTTTATTTTTTAGTTGCCAGTATACTGATAAAGGAGCAAGCAAAAGTTAATCATTCGGTAGTGGTTCTGTTTGGATACCTGTACGCAGTTTATGCTATTTGTCATATTGTTTGGTCATTCTTTATATATTTACTTGTATAGTATACTACGTTGTTACAGCTGTTTCTCTTGCGCAATATATTAATCCTAAAGATATATTGAATATATCAATGCTATTTAGGGCTTGCTTAAAAAAACTAACCTTAAAATTATATGTATTTGAGCATTTTTAAGATGATTATTGAAGAATAGTTTTTAAGCATGTGTAAGCTTTCTTGAACTAAATACCCATTTCCATTTTTAAGCAGGCCCTATTTAGGGATCGACAATCGATAAACAACCTACTTTCGTACCTAAACTCCAACACTTAATCACTCCAACACTTAAAAACCTATTTCTTCCTTCGTTTATCCTTCGGCTTATTCCCAAACGCCTTATCTCTTGCCTTTCCACTCAAGTTCTTCTTTTTCTTTTCATGGAATGCTCCTTGAAAATCAGGATTTTCTAAGTGTTTTTGTCGGTCAATTTCCTGCTCCATATCCTTTTTCTCTGATGGGAGAGTATCCATCAGTTCTATTTCCTTTGGCAACTCAATCACCTTGATTTTCTTTTGAATTAATTCCTCAATTTTACTGATGTGATAAACATCAGAAGGATCTACAAAACTGATGGCAATCCCATGGTGTTCTGCCCTGCCTGTTCGCCCTATTCTGTGCACGTAGTCCTCATATTTATTAGGTACCTCAAAATTGATAACGTGACTCACTTCTTCCACATCTATCCCTCGGGCAGTGACATCAGTGCTTACTAGCACCCTTACATTGCCAGATTTAAATTCGTTAATAGCATTTATCCGAGTCGATTGTGCTTTGTTGGCATGAATCACTCGCACTTCCTCATTGATTCTCCGCTCTATAAAATGAAATACATTATTGGCATTCTTCCGAGTCCGTACAAAAATCAAAACTCTACTGAAATCTTCATTCTCAAAAAGATGTTTCAATAAGTTGATTTTGGTTAAGAAATTAGGGACATGATACAAAGACTGCTCAATTAATTCAGCAGTCATAGTTTCGGGAGTTACTTCTACTTTTTCTGGGAAATCAGTGAACTCATATGCGTATTTTTCAACACTTTCAGGGAAAGTCGCAGAGAAAAATAGATTCTGCTTTTTCATCGGCAACAGTTCTAGCACCCTACGAATCTGAGGCATAAATCCCATATCCATCATCCGGTCAGCTTCATCTAGCACAAAAGTTTTAATCTGTTTGCTTTGCAAAACACCAGCACTATAAATATCCAAAAGCCTGCCAGGTGTTGCCACGATAATATCACAGCCTTCAGCTACTTCTTGTGCTTGCTTTTTAGGACCAATGCCACCGTAAAGGCAGACAGTTCGTAAGTCCGTATACTTTCCCAATTCTAGAATATTTTCATATACCTGCATCACCAACTCACGAGTAGGGGCGATGATCAAAGCT
>Ga0307966_1004546_pt1 | contig 10328 bp, 4 predicted proteins | sample OrgLakmetagen646_FD_203141 | JGI IMG/M metagenome (GOLD analysis project Ga0307966, IMG submission 203141) | Saline water microbial communities from Organic Lake, Antarctica - #646 | ecosystem: Environmental > Aquatic > Non-marine Saline and Alkaline > Saline | place: Antarctica: Organic Lake... | reverse complement strand
GGAGTGTTTACGTACAGTATTACCAATAATGCATACCGACCTGTGGAAGAGTTGGTAAGAGTGTATGATCCTGAAAAGGACTTAAGGATTCAGGAGAAGCAATTCTTTCATACTCAGCGCGAAATTGAAGGAGAGTTATATGAGTTTACACTTTCTCCATATCTATACCATGATACGGAGGCACTCTTTGAAACCAATCGTGGTGACAAAAACCTGAATGTGTACAGATATGCAGAGGTGCTTTTGATTGCTGCAGAGGCCATTGCTCGGTCTGAAGGTGTAACGTCAGAAGCAGTTTCGTACCTTACTGATGTTCGTGCACGTGCCTACTGGCAAACCGATAGAAGTGTGATCGAAGCCGAATTAAGTGGGTTATCAGCGCAGGACTTTGTTGAAGAAGTGTGGAAAGAAAGATTACGTGAGTTCTCTCTTGAATGGAAAATTTGGTTCGATATTCAGAGAACAAGACAATATCCAACCACAAGCGAAGCAAATCCCGGCGAAGTTAATTTTGTGGATGTAATCGGGCATACAAATCCATGGGGCGCAACATTCCAAGAGCGTCATCTGCTGTTCCCGATTTCGGATAACGATTTACAAACAAATCCGAATCTCGTACAGAATCCAGGTTATTAATACCGTTTATCTTAGTACGGATGTGCATATAACTACGATAAAACGGAAAGGCTCAGGGATGATTTTCTCTGAGCCTTCTTTTTTAAAAATTTTTATCGCAAAAAAATCTCATGAAAAATAAAACGATACTGATAGTATTTGTACTGTTTGTCTTTTATTCGTGCAATGGCGAAAATCCAGATCGTGAGTTGATCGATAGACTACGTAACGATCCAAATATTTCAACAGTAAAAGAAAAAGCGCTCGATATTATTACAACCGGTTTCAATGCCGGCGATAGCTACTCGGAAGTCTGGATTCGCGACTATAATACATTTATCGAGCTGGCAATGGACGTGCACGATCATGAAGACATTCGGGAAAACATCCGCATTTTCTTTCGGTTTCAGGATGAGGATGGTGGAATTGTGGATGGTTTCAAGCCCTATGAGGAAAGTGCAAGCGGGTACGATTACATCTATTCCCATCTCGAACCCGACCTGATGGCTCATAAAAATACCGTGGAAACCGACCATGAATCATCGCTTATTCAAACCGTTTATAAATATGTGAAACGTTCAGGGGATACTGCTTTTCTTGATGAAGCTATCGATGGAGTAACGATTGGGGACCGAATGCTGCTCGCCGTAAATTTTCTAATGAACGAACGAATGAGTGAAGAGTATGGCCTGGTTTGGGGAGCCACAACAGCTGATTGGGGAGATGTGCAACCTGAACACGAATGGGGAGTCTTTATCACTGAGGACACTCATTTTGCTGTAGAAGTGTACGATAATGCCATGTTTTTGATTGCCCTTAAAAATCTTTCGGATTTATTGCCCGGCCATTCCGAAGAGTTGATAAAGATACACGACGACATTTCAAGAAATGTTATGAAACATCTTTGGGATGAAGAAAGCCAACAGTTTGTTCCTCATCGATACCTGGAGGGTTCCCCTTTCCCCGACGATTTTAACGAAGATGAAATATACCAGCATGGCGGTACGGCAGTTGCCATTGAAGCCGGGTTACTTTCTAAAAACCAGGTTTATAATGCCCTTCAACGAATGAGAGAAAATGTGGAAGCGGCAAATGCAGCAACTGTAGGCTTAACCTTGTACCCGCCTTACCCCGAAGGATTTTTTCTGAACCCGGGGATGTACCCTTATGGCTATCAAAACGGGGGAGACTGGACCTGGTTTGGCGGTCGTATGATTCAGCAGCTCATACGCTACGGATTTGTACAAGAAGCTTATGAGGAAGCTAAACCCATGTTTGAACGGGTAGTTGATAATGACGGCTTTTACGAATGGTACACACCCGAAAACGAGCCGAAGGGCTCTGGTACATTCAGAGGATCTGCCGGAGTGCTTTACACAGCAATCGAAATGCTTGAAGAATGGGAAGAAAATCAATAAAACATGTGAGTCGATATGAAGAAAATCACTCATCCGGAGGGGCTAAAAATCAGCAAAGTTGATTAGAAGTATGACCCTCGAGTTGTCAATAAGAATCTCGAATTTGAGTTGAATTCATAAATCGCATTCATCATCGCCCTGCCTCCTCCAAAGGGGGACTTTCTTCACAAATTCTTATGTAGAACCCAAACTTACCAGGAATAATCAATGTACATTCTGCCAAAAAAAAGTTAATGAATAATAAATCTGTAGCATCATGAAAACAATCAGATACGCACTTCTATTTACTCTTATATTTATTATCCCTGTATTTTTGCATGCTTCAAACAAGGTAGCCAATAACATTCCCGGTGTACCCCAAAAAAATAATGACCAGGTTATCTGGAGTGTCGGGGGGAAGGATTATTCCGCAAATGAATTTGCACTTGCCCCTGATGACTTTGAAGAGTTTAAATATGAAGACTTTGGGTACGAAGATAAATTTTTTGTCGTTGGTTTTCACGATCAGAAAGAAAAAATACCCTATGTTTTGCCGGGACCCGTTGATACTTGGGGAGGTACCTGGTCCACTTCGGGATGGCGCAGTAACCAGATAACGATTCTTTTTTCAGCTGATGAACAGCCAAAGAACGGCGAGTATACTCTCTATATTGAACTTTCTGATTTTGCAAAAGAATTCTTACCCCTGGTGAAAGTTTACATCAACGGGCAGGAGGAGCGTATTGCACTCGAAGCAGACGGGTATAGCCGGGAATCACAACGTTCGCCATCAAGAACGGAACCATTTGTAAATGAAGATGCACTAAACGGAGATGACTCCAATGCGACCCCAACGACCGTTGCCATCCCAGTTGAAGAAAATGTGATTAAAAAAGACGGCAACAGGGTTACGATTACAATTTTGGAAGGATCATGGATTAAGTTTGACCAGATTCGACTTGAAGGTCCGGAATTGAAATTGCGTGAAGCTGAAAAACTATTTGTAAGAGAAGTGCGCCCGGCTGATTATCAGATTTTAACAGATCATGATGTTATTCAGCCACTTTTGGTAAATGCCGAACACCTTGAAGGCTCCCCGATTTTGGTCGTGGAACTGGACGGTGAGTCTATTTTCGAAGAAACTGTGGAAATGGGACATTACGATTTTGAAGCGCCCATGCCCGCAGTATCAGAACCGGTTACGAGTGAGTATAGGATTATGGTAGACGGCCGGAAGTTAGAGTCGGGAACTGTTGAGCGTTCACCTCAGCAGGTTCAAACACTTCCGGGTTATGTAGATACTCGAATGGGTGCTGCTCATGCCCGGTGGATGTATACTCCGGGCCCTTCAATGCCATTTAGCATGGTAAAACTAAGTCCCATCAATCAAAACTCTGGCTGGCAAGCAGGGTATGATTCGATTTTTGAAAGTGTCGGAACGTTCAGCCATATTCATGAATGGACAATGGCCGGCCTTGGAATTTTTCCAACAAACGGGTATTTGCAAACAGAAATTGGGGATGAGTTAAAACCGGATTCCGGCTATCGCTCCAGGATTGACAAAAAGACCGAAGAGGCACCTGTCGGGTATTATAAAGCTCACCTGACTGATTATGACATTACAGCCGAGCTGACATCAACCACAAGAAGCGGATTGCTGAAATTTACGTATCCCAAAGAACGCGACAGCGCCCGCGTTTTGGTTGATTTCCACATACCAGCTGAGTACGACTATGTACTGAAGGAAGTAAATGTTAAAAAAGTATCGGATTACAGGCTTGAAGGATATTCCGATCAGTTCTCGGGCGGTGTCTGGAGCAATGACGCAGATCAGGATTACACGGTACATTTTGTGATTGAGTTCGATCAACCCATTCTTTCCATGGGCGGCTGGATTGAGGATGAACTGTTTGAAGGAGAGCATCTGAAGGCTAAAGATATCAAAGACGCCGGCCTGTTTGTCTATTTTGATCAAAAACAAAATCCGGTAGTGCAGGTTCGTACGGGAATCAGCCTTGTGAGTATTGAAAATGCATCTGAGAACCTGGAAACTGAAATGAGCGGCCCGTTCGGATGGGATTTTGATGCGGTGAGGCAAAACCAGGTGGACACATGGAACGAGTTAATGAGCCGGGTACTCATCAGTACAAACAACCGCCAGGAAAAAAAGAGATTCTATAATACAGTTTACCGTTCCCTTAGCACCCGGAATACCTGGAGCGATGTGAATGGTGAGTGGCTCGGAACAGATGGAACCGTTCACAGACTGATGGATCCGGACCATGTAGCGTTGGGCTGCGACGCATTCTGGAACACCTTTTGGAACCTGAACCAGATGTGGAACCTGATTACACCTGAGTGGAGCAGCCGGTGGGTTAATTCGCAGCTGGCTATGTATGATGCTTATGGCTGGCTTGCCAAAGGGCCGGCCGGCATGAACTTTGTCCCGGTAATGGTTGCCGAGCACGAAATTCCGCTCATTACAGGGGCCTACCAGATGGGTATTCGGGATTTTGATGCGGATAAAGCACTTGAGGCTGCAGTAAAAATGCAGACCACACCGGCCCAAAAAGTTCACAACGGATTCGCAGGAAACCGGGATCTTGTACACTATCTTGAGCATCAATATGTACCGTACGATCTCGGGCGTTTTTCAAACAGTATGGAATATTCTTTTGATGACTGGACGGTGGGGCAACTTGCAAAAGCACTTGGAAATTCGGAGATATACGAAACCTTTAACGACCGTGGTTATTGGTGGAAAAATGCAATTTCTGAGACGGGATTTGCTCACATGAAAGACAGTAACGGGGACTGGCTTGAAGATTTTGATCCATTTACATCGGGAGCAAACCGCCATTATGTAGAAGGGAATGCCTGGCAGCTTACACATTTTGTGCCGCAGGATATACCTGAACTTATAGAAACTATAGGTAAGGAACGCTTCCTCGAAAACCTGGAGTGGGGTTTTGAAACCAGCTATCCCCTGCGGTTCAATGGCTTGAATGATCAATACTGGGAAATTTCTGTAGCCCAGGGAAATCAGCAGTCACTGCATTTTGCATTTTTGTTTAACTGGGCCGACAAACCCTGGCTCACCCAAAAGTGGAGCCGTGCGGTTATGGAAAGATTTTACGGCTTTGGTGTAGAAAACGCTTATCTGGGTGATGAGGATCAGGGACAGCTAAGCGCATGGTTTGTGATGGCAGCGATCGGACTTTTTCAAACAGATGGGGGAACCCGTGTCGATCCGATTTATGAAATTGCAAGCCCGCTATATGAGCGGGTTGAAATTGACCTGGGCGGAAGGTATAGCCGCGGTGATAAATTTGTGATAGAGGCAAATAACGCCTCAAGAAAAAATAAGTATGTACAGAGCGCAACGCTGAATGGACAAGAGTTAAATACATTTTATTTCGATGCATCTGAATTGCTGAATGGAGGGTCACTTATTCTTGAAATGGGTCCTGAACCCAATAAAAAGTGGGGGGTTATCGGGAATGATTGATATTATGATCGGACTATATGTCCTATAAACAATTTTGGTTTCCAAGCAGGTATTCTTATTGACGGATAAAATAGTTTTGAACCTCATAATCTGCCGGCCAGGGAAAAAATTCATAACATGGGTGATGTAATTATGCTGAAAAAATTTAAGATCTTATATAGATGAAACTAATTATTTGGATGTTGCTTTCATTAATATTCATCTCTTGTGCAGATGAAAGCAAAGAGAATAAAATATTAGCTCAAAAAATTATTGCAGATACCGATTTGACCTTAGTGGATAGCATGGCCCGCAACCTAATGAAAAAAGGCTTTTATGCGGGATCAGGATATCAAATGGTGTGGTCTCGTGATTTGAATACGTTTATCGAACTCTCATGTGAAGAGTATGACAATGCTATCATTCGCGAAAACCTTCTGATGTTTTTTCATTTTCAGCAAGAAAACGGAGAGATGTTGGATGGCTATGTTCCTCGAGAAGCATTTACCTGGGGGGATCCTAATCCTTATGAGTCGGCAACGGCATCCGGTCATATTGGCTTTAAAAACACCGTTGAATCTGATCAGGAAACGTCACTCATTCAGGCCATTTATAAATACATTGCCAAAACCGGCGACAAAAATATTTTGGACGAAACTGTTGCCGGGGAAACGGTTTACAATCGTTTGAAAGGGTCGATAGATTTTTTGCTAACAGAGAGATATTCAGAAAACTACGGATTGATAACAGGCGCAACCACTTTTGATTGGGGTGATATTCAGGTTGAAGGCGGAGCAATCGTTGATGTAGATGAGTTAACACACTGGAGCATAGATGTGTACGATAACGCTATGCTGGCCATTGCCACTCAAAATTTGGCTAAAATGAGCCCTGACGAAGACAAAGAATATTGGGAAGGGTTGAATGAGCAACTTCTAACAAATATTAAAGAGCACCTCTGGGACGCTGAAAACAATAAATTCATCCCTCATATTTATATTGAAGGCTCGCCATTCCCCGACTATTTCGATGAAAACGAGATCCATTATCATGGAGGGACTGCAGTTGCTATTGAAGCCGGCGTTTTAAGCCATAATGAAATTGCAACAGTCGTTGAACAGATGAAAAGAAATGTTGAGCTGGCAGGTGCACCTTCTATCGGTTTAACATTGTATCCGGCTTACCCTTCAGAGCTTTTGGGTGAAAATGTTTCGGCTCCTTACCAATATCAAAATGGCGGCGATTGGACCTGGTTTGGGGGCAGAATGATTCAACAATTAATCATACATGGATTTGTAAATGAAGCATACGAACTATCGCGGCCGATGATTAAACGAGTAATTGAAAACGAAGGGTTTTATGAATGGTACACCATGGAAGGGACTCCATCTGGTTCAGCAGAATTTAAAGGCTCGGCCGGTGTTCTGGGAAAAGCCATTCAATTGTTAAATCAATGGGCAGAAGAAAATAAATAATCTGCATTATTTATGAAGGTTATCGTTTATTTATGATTGGGTAACAGCGGTATAGTTCAAAAAAGAGGATTAAAAATGAATGATGTTTTGGGCTTGAAAATAGTTACTGTAAAAAGAGTTCTACTTATTTTTTGTTTAACACTTTTTGGTAGCCATGAGTCTTTAGCGCAGGCAGATAGCTTTAGTGACTATGTTGATCCTGATATCGGAACGGCCCACTCGCGCTGGTTTTTTCATACACCGGCTGCCAATCCTTTTGGAATGGCGAAACCGTCGGCCACCACTGATGGCCACTATGGTAATGCCTCGGGATGGGAAGCTGTTGGATACGACCCTCGTCACGAATCGATCGAAAGCTTTGTAAACTTTCGGGAATTTCAGATTGGCGGAATTGCGCTGATGGCAACCACCGGAGAGTTGATAACAACTCCGGGATTGCTGGAAGAACCGGACGAAGGATACCGCTCACGATTTTCAAAAGAGAACGAAGTTGCCCGCCCGGGATATTACAAGGTAGTTTTGGATGATTACGATATCACCGCCGAGCTGACGTCTACCCCGCGTGTGGCCTATCATCGCTATACGTTTCCGGAATCAGAAGAATCTAATTTGTTGTTTGATATAGGTGCCCGCCAGGGAGAGAGTGGTGAAGTGATTGATGCCTTCGTTCGAAAGGTTTCGGACCGGGAAATTGAGGGATTTGTCATTACGCTGCCTGAGTATGTTAAAAACTATCAAACCGGTGCTACCGTACCCATGTATTTTGTAGCGAAGATGGATAAAACCCCTGAAGCATTCGGAACATTTGCAGGCGATGAGATAAATCCCGGCGATGAATCTGTTCAGGGCAAAGGGGCCGGAATGTACTTTAATTTTCATACAGACGATCAGGAAAGTGTTACGGTAAAAGTAGGCCTTTCGTACACCAGCATTAAGAACGCAAGGCTAAACCTGGAAGCGGAGTCTGAGGAGCTTTCTTTTGAAAAAGCCAGAAATCAGGCAGAAGAGAAGTGGGAATCGATGCTGGGGAGGATTGCCGTTGAAGGAGGTTCAAAAGAGAATAAAGTGAAATTCTACACCGGCTTGTATCATTCACTTTTAGGAAGGGGCCTGGTAAATGATGTGAACGGAATGTATCGGAAAAATAATCACGCTATCGGACAAATACCGTTGGATGATAACGGGAAGCCATTATACCATCACTACAATACCGATGCAGTTTGGGGAGCATTCTGGAATTTGGGAACTCTTTGGGCGATGGCTTATCCCGATTATCTGAGTGAATACCTGAATACCCATCTCGACTTTTTTGAGGAAACCGGGTGGCTGTCTGATGGCCTGGCTACGTTCAAATACGTTTCGGGTGTGGGAACCAATTTTGTGGGACAATTTATTGTATCAGGTTATAACCGGGGCATTCAGGGACTGGATACTGAAACAGCCTGGGATGCCGTCCGCGGAAATGAACTTGGTTGGATAAATCGGCCATTTGGTGCCGGAAAAAGGGATATATCCATATTCATAGAACAAGGATATGTGCCCTATGAGGATAGTGAACTATATTATTCCGGTTCAACAGAGCGGTCATCCCAGTTTGCAGCATCTCACACCATGGAGTACAGTTTTAGTGCGTATGCGGCAGCTCAAATGGCAAAATCACTTGGCAAGTCCGAAGATTATGAAACGCTTATGGATTTGTCCCATGGCTGGAAGAAGCTTTATGATGAGGAAACCGGATTTATTCGGCCCCGAGGTCTGGGTGGGAATTTTATTGATAATTTTGATCCAGCTGAACCCTGGAGAGGATTTCAGGAAGGAAACGCTTATCAATACACTTTTTACGTTCCACATGATCCAGAAGGGCTTGTGGATAGAATTGGTAAGGATACATTTAACGAACGGCTAAACAATCTTTTTGAAGCCGCTGAAAAAGAAAACTTTTCAAGCAGTGAAGAGATTGATGCTTTTGCAGCAGTCGGCGGCGTATATAATCATGGCAATCAACCCAGTCTTCACATTTCCTGGCTGTTTAACTATTCCGGAAAGCCCTGGCTGACTCAAAAATGGGTTCGAAAGATAAGCGACGGATTTTATGGCACGGAACCCATTCACGGTTACGGTTTGGGACAGGATGAAGATCAGGGGCAATTAGGCGCCTGGTTTGTTCTTGCGGGAATGGGACTTTTTGATGTTGCCGGCGGGAGTGACCTGGAACCCACACTTCAAATGTCGCTTCCGATGTTTGATAGAATACGTGTCGATCTTCATTCGGATCATTATACAGGTGATGAATTTATTATTACGGTTGATGGCGATCCTTCTGAAGACAAGTATATACGCTCTGCAACGCTGAATGGGAAAATATTGAATTCATTCGAGTTTTCCTGGGATAAATTTATTCAGGGAGGCCATTTACATTTACAATCTTCATCAGAGCCTGTACGAGTATGGGGAAAGAGATAAAAAACTGAATCATATTTTGCCTGCAGGTGGAGTAAATGCACTCATTGAACTGGGTTATTTAAGCCAATCCTTTTTGAATATTGCGGATCGTTTGGATTTAAATTTCGATCACCCTGATAATTCAAGAGGCATATGGAGCATATCCAACTAACTTGGGTGAAAGCTCATCGTTTCTATGATTCTTTCCTCACCCATGGCACTGTAGTATTTGGGACTTAAATAGAGTACTGATGTTATCCACCCCAATAACTCCATAGGACATTGGAAAGTGTGCTCAATCACATTCCAGTATTTCCTTTTTCTATGTGCTCTCAATAGTATGAACTGAGAGGATGTAGTATACCTTTCCTCTTTGAATCAGACTAGCCATAGTTCATGTTTTTGTACAAACAAGATAGGTATTTTGGAAATATAAATTTCCTGAGAAATGAGAATGAGACAAAAAAACCCTCGAGAAGTTATCTGAAAGGGTTTATCTGAGTCGGGACGACAGGATTTTCCCGAAGGGATCCCTGTGGGGGAACCGCGGAGCACCGCTTCGCAATAACAACGCTCTGATCGTTATTAAAAAGATGCCATACTGGCCAAGTGATTAGGATTGGGAGTTTAATCCAAGCAACCGATCAAATAAAACGAAGCACCGCTTCGCAACAACAACGCTCGGATCGTTTTTCAGTAAATTCTTTGAAAAAGTGTCGGCATGAAGTTTTAACAATAAAAAAAAGCCTTCACACAAAAAAAAATATTTGTATGAAAGCTTTACCTGAGTCGGGACGACAGGATTTGAACCTGCGACCCCTCGACCCCCAGCCGAGTGCTCTACCGGACTGAGCCACGTCCCGAACTTAACAGACTCCAAAATTAGGGGTTAATCCATCAAAAAACAATGAA
>Ga0307966_1004544_pt1 | contig 10330 bp, 7 predicted proteins | sample OrgLakmetagen646_FD_203141 | JGI IMG/M metagenome (GOLD analysis project Ga0307966, IMG submission 203141) | Saline water microbial communities from Organic Lake, Antarctica - #646 | ecosystem: Environmental > Aquatic > Non-marine Saline and Alkaline > Saline | place: Antarctica: Organic Lake... | reverse complement strand
TAATCAGCGTGCCAATAACCGCCGCAAGGCAGGTAGCTACGAACACCGCACCGAAATCCATGCCGGTGGACGACAGAAGGCTGGGGTTAACCACGATGATGTAAGCCATGGTCAGAAAGGTGGTAATACCGGCAACAACTTCCGTACGGACGTTGGTGCCATGGGCCTTGAGTTTAAACAATCGTTCAAGCATGACGGGGGTCTGCCTCACAGATGCTGGGATTTCGGGAGCCGGGCTGATTGGGAAAATCGGGCTGCTTAAAAAACGGCAATGTTAACGCCTGGCGGCTCTCAGGCCAAGGGATGATTGATTTGGCCTGCAGTTCCAATTAAAACCAGTAACTTATAAGCCGTGAGGATAAGGGTGGCCAGTTAATTTATAAGGCCTTTAGTGCTAGTGCAGTCCATTAGCCGTGTTTATTCAGTTGAATAAGAAAGATTTATTTGCTTCATAGATGGACAGTGTTTAGCTTGATGGCAATCACTAGGAGCAGAATTCAGCCCTGTCAGAATCAAGCAACGACATCGTTATAGGAGTTTCTGTGAAAGCTATTCTCTGCAAAGAATACGGCCCTGCTGACAAGCTCGTAATTGAAGATGTACCGAGCCCTACAGCGAAAGGCCGCGGTGTTAAAGTGCGCGTAAAAGCAGCGGGCTTGAACTTTCCCGATACGCTTATTATCGAAGGTAAATATCAGCTCAAGCCAACCTTGCCGTTTTCTCCGGGCGGCGAAATGTCCGGTGAAGTGATCGCAGTGGGAGAAAAAGTCACTCGCTTTAAAGTCGGCGATCGGGTTGCGGGCTTGACCGGCTATGGCGCTTTTGCTGAGGAAGTTATTGTACCTGAGCATAACTTGCTGCTCTTGCCAGACGGCATGAGCGACGAAAAAGCCGCTGCATTTATGATGGTTTATGGCACGTCTTATTACGCGCTGAAGCAGCGTGCGAACATCCAGGCTGGGGAAAGCCTTTTGGTTCTGGGCGCCAGTGGGGGTGTAGGGCGGGCAACGGTTGAATTGGGCAAGGCCATGGGTGCCCGTGTGATTGCCGCCGCAAGCTCAGCACAGAAGCTTGCGGTTGCCAAAGCAGCGGGTGCGGATGAGTTGATCAATTACACGGAAGAGCCCCTTAAAGACGCCATAAAGCGGCTGACCAACAGCAAGGGTGTGGATGTAATTTACGACCCTGTGGGTGGTGATTACACGGAGCAGGCACTGCGAGCCATGGCCTGGAACGGCCGCCATCTGATTATTGGTTTTGCCGCGGGCGATATCCCGAAAATTCCAGCGAACTTGACGCTTTTGAAAGGCTGCTCTGTGGTTGGTGTGTTCTGGGGCAGCTTTACCCAGCGAGAGCCGGAAGCGAGTGCCCAGAACATGATGGAGCTGATGAAGCTCTTCGCGGAGGGTAAAATTGATCCGAAAATCAGCGAGGTTTTCGAGTTTGAAGATTACGCCAAAGCTCTAGGCGCCCTGACTGAGCGCCGAGCTGCTGGTAAGGTGGTGCTTAAAGTTGGGTTGTGAGTGATAGTAGCCTGACGTTGCTAAACAGCCGTTGAACTTTGCTGCTGATTCTCTAAGCTAGGCTTCGGTTCACTTTTCCCATTCGGAGCTTTACCCCGCCTATGAGCGAGCAATCCTATAACGCCGATGCTATTGAAGTTCTAAGTGGTTTAGACCCGGTGCGCAAAAGGCCGGGGATGTACACCGACACCAGTCGCCCCAATCACCTTGCTCAGGAAGTGGTTGATAACAGCGTGGACGAGGCTTTGGCCGGCCACGCAAAGCGTATTGACGTTGTGCTCTACAGCGACGGCTCGCTGAGCGTGGAAGACGATGGCCGGGGCATGCCGGTGGATATGCATAAAGAAGAAGGCGTACCGGGGGTAGAGTTGATCCTGTCGCGGCTGCACGCAGGCGGGAAGTTTTCCGAGGGTAACTACAGTTTTTCCGGTGGTTTGCACGGAGTAGGTGTGTCGGTGGTCAACGCGCTGTCGACCCATCTGGAAGTGCTTATTCGGCGCAACGGTCAGGTACACCGGATGACCTTCGCCAACGGCGATAAAGTGACTGAGCTGGAGGTGGTCGACAGCTGCGGCAAGCGCAATACCGGCACCCGGCTTAAATTCACACCGGACACTAAATATTTCGACTCGGCCAATTTCTCGGTCAGTCGCCTGCGCCACAATCTACGCGCCAAGGCGGTTTTGTGTCCGGGGCTGACGGTGACTTTCAGTCAGGAAAAAACCGGTGAGAAAGATGAGTGGTGTTATCAAGATGGTCTGCGGGACTACTTGCGTATATCCCTGGAAGGCACTGAAGTAGTGCCTCTTGAACCGTTTACCGGCAGTTTTTCTGGCAATACAGAAACCGTAGACTGGGCTATCCAGTGGTTGCCTGAAGGCGGCGATGCCGTTGCCGAAAGTTACGTTAACCTGATTCCCACCGCTCAGGGCGGTACCCACGTTAACGGTCTGCGCACGGGCTTATTGGAGGCCATGCGCGATTTTTGTGAGTTTCGCAGCCTGCTGCCCCGTGGCATTAAGTTATCACCGGAGGATATCTGGGAGCGGGTGGTTTATGTGCTGTCATTCAAGATGCAAGAGCCTCAGTTTTCCGGCCAGACCAAAGAGCGCCTGTCATCGCGCCAGGCCGCCGCGTTTATTTCCGGTGTGGTGAAAGACGCCTTCAGTCTGTGGTTGAATCAGCACACCGACATTGCGGAAATACTGGCCGAGCTGTTTATAAGCAACGCCCAGCGGCGTTTGAAGGCGAGTAAAAAAGTAGCCCGTAAACGAATTACCTCGGGCCCCGCGCTACCGGGCAAGCTGGCGGATTGTTCGGGCAGCGATACCGCGCGGTCGGAATTGTTTCTGGTAGAAGGTGACTCCGCCGGTGGCTCGGCGAAACAGGCCCGCGACCGGGAATTTCAGGCGGTTATGCCGTTGAAAGGTAAAATTCTGAACACCTGGGAAGTGGATTCCAGCGAAGTGCTGGCGTCCCAGGAAATTCACGACATTGCGGTGGCCATCGGGGTAGATCCAGGCTCTAACGAGCTATCCGGCCTGCGCTATAACAAAGTCTGCATTCTGGCCGATGCCGACTCCGACGGGCTTCACATCGCCACCCTGCTGTGCGCGCTGTTTGTGAAGCACTTTCGCCCGGTGGTTGCCGCTGGCCACGTATTTGTGGCAATGCCGCCGCTGTATCGGGTAGATCTTGGCAAGCAGACCTTCTACGCCCTGGACGAATCGGAAAAGCAGGGCATTATCGACCGCCTGGCGGCAGAGAACAGCCGCGGAAAAGTGTCGGTTACTCGCTTTAAGGGCTTGGGTGAGATGAACCCGCTGCAGCTGCGCGAAACCACCATGGCTCCAGATACCCGCAGGCTGGTAATGCTCACTATTGAAGACGGTGACGATACAGACAGCTGCATGGATATGTTGCTGGGTAAAAAGCGGGCGCCCGATCGGCGGGCCTGGCTGGAAGCCAAGGGTAATATGGCGGATGTTCAAGTATAGGATTGGGAAAATGAGCCCCCAAAAGCAAAACGACTTCGCTGATTTTCCGGGCCATCTTCTTTTAAAGGGTTCAGGGAAATCAGCGAAGTCGTGATCGCTTACCCGGTATAAGCCGCTGTAGTGTTGGTGTTGCCTTTCGTTATTACTGGGTACGACTATTAATTATTACTGGGTACGACTACGTTCTCGTCGAATTCAAATTCCATGATTGTGTGTCCTTTATTATTGATTTGTTGAAGTATTGTTATCATAGCGCTGGGCTATTTCTGATCAATCCGTAAAAGCCCTATACGGCAAATAACTTATGTAGGAAAAGGAGCGTGAAGCGCTATGAAGCTGCGTAACACGCAGGCGACTTATGGCCTGGTAGCGGTGTGTCTGCATTGGTTGGTGGCCCTGACCGTGGCAGGCATGTTTGGATTGGGTTTCTGGATGGTAGGGCTTACGTATTACGACGCCTGGTACAAACAGGGGCCGGATATTCATCGCAGCGTAGGCGTGTTGCTATTTATGGCCATGCTGTTGCGGGTGTTGTGGCGCCTGATGAATACGCGGCCGGAGCCGGTGGCGGGGCATAAGCGCTGGGAGCTTGTCGCGGCGCACCTGGCCCATGGGCTGTTGTACGTGCTGCTGTTTGTTGCGATGGTTAGCGGCTACCTGATTTCTACTGCCGACGGCTCGTCGGTGAACGTGTTTGGCTGGTTTGATGTGCCCTCCATCACCGGGCGCATCAAGGGCATGGAAGACACCGCGGGTGTGGTGCATTATTGGGTAACCTGGAGCGTTGTTGTATTGGCTGGCATTCATGCACTTGGCGCGTTGAAACATCATTTTATTGACCGGGACAATACCTTGCGCCGTATGTTGGGGCGCTGAAGAATTTCAATACTGACGTTTAACGGATGAGGGATTTCTTATGAAACGACTATTTTTGGCATCGGCTGTGTCTTTGGCTCTGGTCGGTGGTGCTCAGGCGGCAGATCATTCAGGCACCTACGCGTTTGATAAAGAGGGCGCTCACCAGTTTATCAACTTCCGCATTTCGCACTTGGGTTTCAGCTGGTTGTACGGGCGTTTTAATGATTTTGACGGTCAGTTTGTGTATGACGCTGCGAATCCGGAAAACAGCTCGGTAACGGTGACCATTGATACTGCCAGCGTAGACAGTAATCACGGTGAGCGTGACAAGCACATTCGCAATGAAGATTTCCTGTACACCGGTGAATACCCGCAAGCGACGTTTAAAAGTACCGGTATTCGTCTGGATGAAGAGGGAGAAGCCGACATCGTGGGCGATCTGACGCTGCGCGGTGTTACCCGTGAAGTTGTGCTGGATGCAGAAATGATTGGCCACGGCGCCGATCCCTGGGGTGGCTACCGCATGGGTTTTCAAGCAGAAACTGAGCTGCGGCTTGCGGATTTTGGTATTCCTACCAATTTGGGCCCGGCGTCAGAGATTGTTACTCTGGAAATCTCGGTGGAAGGTATCCGCCAGTAATCCCCTGCTAGCGAGCGCAGTAAATTGGCGTAAAAAAATGGCGGAGCCGTGTGGCTCCGCCATTTTTGTTTGGGCGTCTGTTGAACGGCCTCAGGCTTCGTTGTGCCGCGGCTCTTTGCATTGGCACAGGTAGCGCATACGCCAGAATTGACCGACAAAAATAACCAGCCAAATCACCAGACCTGCCCACAGATACGCGGCTGGAACGCGGAAGCTGCCACTGATTGCAAACTCCACCAATAGCATCAGCACCAAGGCTAACACCGCATTAACCAAAGCAGTCGCCATGGCTTGCCCGCAGGCTTTCAGGTTTGGTTTCATAGTGGTCCGCTTGGGTGAAAGAAAAAACGGTCTTCTATTACTGCCGCAGATCATACGATTGTTACTGAGAGCACTCCATTCGGGAATTCCGCTATTGGAATTGGTGCATTGAGGCTCCGGGCTTACACCCGGAACTTGCCCGTCTGTTTTTCCAGCTCGCGGGCATACCCATCCAGCGCGTGGCTGGTTGCGTTAATTTCTTCCGATCTGGCTGCGGATGCACAAGCCAGGTCGTTAATTTCGGTGATGCTGCGGTTTATTTCATCAATAACCTGGGTCTGCTGCTCGGTGGCGGATGCAACGCTGGTGTTCATGTCGGTAATTCGGGTTATCGCTTCAAGAACGGCATTCAGCTCCTGTTCGGCTTCTGTCGCAAGGGTGACTGCCTCAGACGCTTCGTGGCTGCCGGTTTCCATGACCGACACTATGGCCGCAACGCCGCTTTGTAATGTTCCAATCATGGTTTGAATGTCTTCTGTGGACTGCTGTGTGCGCTGTGCCAATGTCCGCACTTCGTCGGCAACCACCGCAAATCCGCGGCCCTGATCGCCGGCCCTCGCGGCTTCTATGGCGGCATTCAAAGCAAGCAGGTTGGTCTGTTCGGCCACGCCCCGAATTACGTCCAGTACCGACGTGATTTTGTCTGAATTATCAGACAGCGCGCGGATAACCTTGACCGCTTCCTCGATCTGCGCAGAAAGACGATGAACCTGCCTTGAGGATTTGCGGATGATCTCTGAACTATTTTGACCTTTTTGATCGGCTTCCTTGGTCACTTCTGCCGCCTGAGATGCATTGCCAGCAACTTCCTCGATCGCGCTCTGCATTTCGTTAATCGCCGTCGCAACCATGGAAATGGCACCGGTCTGCTGGTCATTGCCCTCACTGTTATCTTTTGAGGCCTGGCGCAGCCCGTCTGCACCTTTGCCTAACTGTACGGACAGCGTCTGTATTGCTGTCATCATTTGCTGGAGATTTTCCAGAACCTGATTGAAGCTCTTGGCAAGGGCGCCCAGATCGTCCTCCAGCTCAACGGGAACGCGCTGAGTGAGGTCCCCTTCGCCTTTGGCAATCTGGTCCAGTTGCTCTTTGAGCGTTGAGATTGAGAAGATAATCATTCGCAGGAATATGATGAACAGCGCTATGCTGCCGGCGACTGCCAAAGCTGTGATCGCCAGTATTGTGACAGAACTGCTCTGGCCTTCAGATGAGACATTAATCACGCGCTCTTGGGCCTTGGCATCCGCGTGGGCGCCCACCTCGTCGAAATAATCCCGTAAGGAGTCGAAGCGGGCAGCTGTTTCAGTTACTGCCATTTCTCTGGCTGCTGTTGGCTGACCCGTTTCTGCCAAACTGAGAACTTCACGGGCTGACTGGTGCCAGCTGACATAGGCGTTATCAAAACCTGCCGCTATTTCTGAAACACCTGTGCCGTCGAGTTGTTTGACGGTTTTTTCAAATCGCTCCTTTGCCTGCTTGGCGTTTTCCTCAAAGGTTGCAAGAAAATCGGAGCCGTTCTCCGAATTGATTCGCGCATCAACATAAGCCATCTGTGCGACCAGGGCCTGATAAAGATCCCTGTCTGCATTCAGAATACTACTGATGGACGTCAGATAGGTTTCGGCAATATCGTCGGCACCTGCAACCAGGCTCCTTGTGGTGTTTACACTGAACAACCCTATGAATATCAGGGCAATGGAAGTTATGGCAAAAGGAAGTGCGATTTTTAGTCGGAGCCCCAAGCGCTTTCCTGGATTCATACGGACGTGCCTCGCTGTATGTTTGCTGATGTGTTGTTAAGAATAGCAGTGCCTCAATTTTATGTCGTAAAAATAATTGGTCCGCTATGCCGTTAAGTGTCTTCTGGGTGAGGGCTTTGATGCGAGTTACCGCTGGTTGTTGGTGTATTCGCGTGCTGCTCCATATAATGGTCCGCGTTCGCGGGTCGTGATCATTCCGAGTGCACAAGTTAGCATCACGAACTCTTTAAACATCAGGCAATACAGGCAACAAAGAGGCGTCCATGCCAGAGTTTCAGACAACGGATGAGGGCTTTGAGCGGGTTGCGCTCAGGGACTACACGGAAAAAGCCTATCTTGACTACTCTATGTACGTCATTCTTGATCGCGCTTTGCCCAATGTCGGGGACGGATTGAAGCCGGTTCAGCGGCGCATTATTTATGCCATGTCGGAACTGGGCCTGAAATCGACGTCTAAATACAAAAAGTCTGCCCGCACCGTGGGCGACGTACTGGGTAAATTCCATCCTCACGGCGACAGCGCCTGTTACGAAGCCATGGTGCTGATGGCGCAGCCATTTTCATACCGCTACCCGCTGGTGGATGGCCAGGGCAATTGGGGTTCGCCAGATGACCCAAAATCGTTTGCCGCCATGCGCTATACCGAATCCCGCCTGGCGCGCTTCGCCGATGTGCTGCTGAGCGAACTGGGCCAGGGTACCGCCGATTGGGTGCCCAACTTTGACGGCACCATGGACGAGCCTTCGATACTGCCGGCGCGTTTGCCCCATGTGTTACTTAACGGCACTACGGGCATCGCCGTGGGCATGGCGACCGATATACCGCCCCACAACGTGCGCGAAGTGACGGCAGCTTGTATTCACCTGCTGGACTCGCCAGATGCAACGGTAGAACAGCTGTGCGAATACATTCAGGGCCCGGATTATCCTACTCGGGCGGAAATTATTACCCCCCGTAAAGACCTGCTGCAAATGTACGAAACCGGCCGCGGTTCGCTGCGCATGCGCGCGCGCTGGGTGATTGAGGGCGGTGATCTGGTGATCACTGATTTGCCCCATCAGGTATCGGGTAACCGGGTGCTGGAGCAGATTGCCCAGCAGATGCAGGCCAAAAAGCTGCCCATGGTGGCAGATTTGCGCGATGAGTCAGACCACGAAAATCCCACCCGGTTGGTGATTGTGCCCCGTTCAAACCGGGTAGACGCTGAAGGCCTGATGGCGCATCTTTTTGCCAGTACCGATCTGGAAAAGCCTTATCGAGTGAATATTAATGTGATTGGCAACGATGGCCGCCCCGGGGTGAAAGGCCTGGTGCGGTTGCTGACCGAATGGCTGACTTTCCGCCGTGCCACTGTGATCCGGCGCCTGCAATACCGGCTGGACAAAGTGCTGGCACGCCTGCACTTGCTGGAAGGCCTGCTGATTGCCTATCTGAACCTGGACGAAGTAATCGAAATTATTCGTTACGAGGATAAGCCGAAAGCCGAGTTAATGGCGCGATTTTCACTGTCAGCGGATCAGGCCGAGGCGATTTTAGAACTGAAGTTGCGCCACCTGGCGAAGCTGGAAGAAATGAAAATCCGCGGTGAACAGGATGAACTGGCCACCGAACGCGACCACTTGCAATCTATTCTGGGCTCTGAGAAAAAGCTGCGTAAGTTGATCAAAACCGAATTGCAGCAAGACGCCGAAACTTACGGCGATGATCGCCGTTCACCGATGGTGGAACGTGGTGAATCTCGGGCGTTCAGTGATATTGACCTGGTGTCTAACGATCCGGTCACGGTTGTGCTGTCTGAAAAAGGCTGGGTGCGAGCGGCCAAAGGCCACGATATCGATCCGCTGGGGCTGAGTTACAAGGCCGGCGATAAGTTTTCTCTGCAGGCACACGGGCGCAATAACCAGCAGGTTATTTTTCTTGACTCGACCGGGCGCGCTTACGCTTTGATGGCTCACAGCCTGCCGTCGGCCAGAGGCCAGGGTGAGCCTTTGAGCGGGCATATCAACCCGCCGCCAGGGGCTCAGTTCTGCGGCCTGTTGATGGGCGATAGCCAGCGCAAGGTGGTGCTGGTGACCGATGGTGGTTATGGCTTTGCAACCTCGCTGGGTGACATGCTGAGTAAGAACCGCAACGGTAAGACCCTGGTCAGTGTACCCAAGGGTGCGCACATTATGGCGCCGGTGATGGTGCCGTTGATGGCGCCTGAAAGTCGCGAAACCCTTTACTTGGCCGCAGTGTCTAACGAAGGCCGGATGTTGGTGTTCCCGCTTACCGAACTGCCGGAGCTGGTCAAAGGCAAAGGCAACAAGTTGATCAGTATTCCCTCGGCGCGGGTGCAGTCCCGCGAGGAGTTTGTGGTGGCGGTCGCAGTATTCGCCGAAAGTGACCAGCTCGAAATTCACGCGGGTAAACGCAAAATGAACCTTCACTTCAGTGATCTTGAGCATTATCTGGGCGAGCGTGGCCGCCGCGGCCACAAACTGCCACGGGGCTTGCAACGGGTTGACCGTATCGGAATTGTGGCTTCAGGGGCGGCGGCAACCGGTCCAGCCCGGCAACAGGAGCAAGCAGACAGTGAGTGAACTGGTTCTGATCAACGTTTCCGGGCGCGACAAGCCCGGTCTGACCTCCGAAATTACCGGTATTATGGGTCAGTATGAGGTGCGCATTCTGGATATCGGTCAGGCCGTGATTCACGACTACCTGACCTGGGGAATTCTGATTCAGATTCCTGACGCGTCGCACTCGTCACCGGTGATCCGTGATCTGCTATTTCGCTTGCACGCTCTGGATCTGCAGGTGCGGTTTGCGCCGATTACACCCGAGGAATACCAACAGTGGGCCCAGGGTCGCAATCGCGCCTGCTACATTGTAACTTTGCTGGCGCGGGACATAACGGCCGAGCAGATTGCGCGGGTTTCGGCAATTACCGCACGCCACCAGCTCAACATCGACAACATCACGCGGCTGTCGGCGCGGCCGTCACTGAGCGTGGATGAAAATCGCACCGCCTGTGTCGAGTTCTCAGTGCGTGGCACGCCAGACAATCTGGCACAGTTAAGAGCTGATTTTTTGCATCTGGCCAGCGAGATGAACGTGGATATCGCGTTTCAGGAAGATTCTATTTTCCGCCGCAACCGCCGTCTGGTGGTATTTGATATGGATTCCACCCTGATTGAAGCCGAGGTGATTGATGAACTTGCGCTGGAGGCTGGTGTAGGGCCGCAGGTG
>Ga0307966_1004543_pt1 | contig 10333 bp, 11 predicted proteins | sample OrgLakmetagen646_FD_203141 | JGI IMG/M metagenome (GOLD analysis project Ga0307966, IMG submission 203141) | Saline water microbial communities from Organic Lake, Antarctica - #646 | ecosystem: Environmental > Aquatic > Non-marine Saline and Alkaline > Saline | place: Antarctica: Organic Lake... | reverse complement strand
GAGCATGCCCGGCGTCGTGGGCCTTGCGCTCGCGATGGCCGTGGGCGCCGTCCTCACGGTGCCGGTAGCGGTCACGGTGGTCGGCTCTGCGCTGCTGTCGCCCGGCGTGCTCGCGCTCGCGTTCGTGGTCGCCGTACTGAGTTCCGCGATTCCCTACGGCATCGAGCTGTCCGCCCTGCGCCGCATGAAGGCGGAGGCCTTCGCGATCCTGCTGGCGCTGGCGCCCGCGATCGCGGCGCTCATGGGCCTGATACTGCTGGACCAGCGGCTCACCTGGGTGACCGTGGGCGGTATCGCCCTGGTGACCGTCGCGGGCGCGGGGGCGGTGGCATCGGCCGGGCCGCGTGCTGTGCCCGCAGCCGAGGTGCCACTGGAGGACGATGCTGGGCGGGGTGATCCTTCCGCATGACAGGGGAGAGGTGGGACGTATGGACAGCGTGACGGACGTCATCGACACCCTGTGGGCGGACGTCACCACGCAGGTGGTCGCCTCGACGGCTGCCGCGCTGGTGCCGCTCGCCGCAGTGGTGGTGTGCTTGCTGATACCCACCCTCTGGCACGTGGTGCGCCACGTGATCACCATCGCGCACGAGGCCGGGCACGCGAGCGTCGCCACGGTGCTGGGCCGGCAAGTGCAGGGGATCAGGCTTCACCGCGACACCTCCGGAGTGACGACGCATGCGGGCTCCACGAAGCGGCTACCCTTGGCGCTCACGGCGTTTGCCGGCTACCCCGCCCCTGCCGTGCTGGGCTCGGGCGCAGCGGCGCTCTTGGGCGCCGGCTACGCGTTCGCGCTGCTGTGGATCGTGGTGATCGTGCTGCTGCTGGTCCTGGTGCAGATCCGCAATGTGTACGGATTCCTGGTGATGGTGATCGCCATCGGCGGCTTTGGATGGTTGGCCTGGTCCGCGCCCGACCCGTGGCGCGTGGGCGTGGCCTACGCCGTGACCTGGCTGCTGCTCCTGGGCGCCGTGCGCGCGGTGGTCGAACTGCACGGATCGCGGCGCAGTGCCGCGGGCCGCACCTCCGACGCCGACACCCTTGCTCGCGCCAGTCACGTGCCCGGCGTGCTGTGGGTCACGGTGTTCTGGCTGGTGACCGTGGCGTGCGCGGCGGGCGGCGCATGGCTGATGCTGGGCGATGTGGTCGGCACATAGCCGCAGGCCCTCGGAATAGCGACCCCCGTCACCGTGTTCTTCCAATCGTGATGATCGTTGGTCATGACGACCTGAAAACAATCGGAAGGAGACCGCAATGAAGGCGACTCTCAACGGCACGACTCTGGCCGAGGCGAGCAAGGACGACCTGGTCAGCATCGAAGGCAACTGGTACTTCCCGCCGGCGAGCGTGAGCGATCAGGTGACGCCCACGAGCGACACGCAGTACCACTGCCCGTGGAAGGGTGACACGCAGTACTTCAACACCACCATCGACGGCAAAGAGCACGGTGACGTCGCATGGTCATACCCCGAGCCGCTGTCCACCGCATTCGACCGCGTGGGCAAGGACTTCTCCGGCTACGTGGCGTTCGATCCCTCGGTCGACGTCTCCGAGTAGCACCACCTCCTCTGGGCCACTAGCCCCTCCGCTCTCATGCCCGCCTCCCCAGGCTGGCGGGTGGAGGGGCTTGGCTGTGTCACCTGCGGTGTGGATCATGCCCGTGCGGCCACACCGCGCAGGTAGGGTGAAACGCAGGAGGTTTCGCCGTGACATCTGACGCACAGCCCAACGTCGACTTCGAGGTGCGGGCCCACCCCGGCCCACTCAGCGCGGATCAGCGCGAGCGCGCCATGACGGACCCGGCCTTCGGCATGGTCTACACCGACCACCTGGCCCGCGCCACATGGCGCCTGGGTGAGGGCTGGGGCGACCGCCGCATCGAGCCGTTCGAAGACCTTACGCTGCACCCCGGCGCGACGGTGCTGCATTATGGCCAGCAGGCCTTCGAGGGTCTCAAGGCCTATCAGTGGGCGGATGGCTCAGTGCGGCTGTTCCGAGCGGAGGCGAATGCGGCACGCCTGGCAGCATCGGCCCGGCGTATGTCTTTGCCGGAGGTGCCGCAGGAGGACTTCATGGCGTCGATCGCGGCGCTGGTCAAGGCCGACCGGGACTGGGTGCCCACGGCGCCCGAGTCCAGCCTGTATCTGCGCCCGCTGCTGATGGGCACCGAGGCGTGCCTGGGCGTGCGGCCCTCTCACACGGTCGAGTACGTGCTGATGGCGTGCCCCGTGGGCGCGTACTTCCCCGCGGGGGTCAAGCCGGTGAAGATCTGGGTGGCGCAGGAATTCCACCGCGCGGGCGCCGGCGGCACGGGTCAGGCCAAGACGGCCGGCAACTACGCTTCCTCCATGCTGCCGCAGCAGCAGGCGCAGGATCACGGCTGCGAGCAGGTGCTGTTCCTGGACGCCCGCGAGGACAAGTACATCGAGGAGCTGGGCGGCATGAACGTCTTTGTGGTGATGGTCGACGGCTCCGTGGTGACCCCGCGCGTCACCGGCACGATCCTCGAGGGCGTGACCCGCATGTCAATCCTGGACCTGCTGGCCGATGACGGCCGCTCCGTCACCGAGCGCGACATCACCCTCGAAGAGCTGCGCGACGGCATTGCCTCGGGAGAGGTGGCCGAGATGTTCGCGTGCGGCACCGCCGCGGTGGTCACCCCCGTCGAGCGCCTGGTCTCACCGGAGTTCGACGAGGTGATACGCGACGGCGAGGCCGGCGAGGTCACCATGGGACTGCGGCAGCGCCTGACCGACATCCAGTACGGCCGCGCCGAGGACACCTTTGGGTGGATGCAGACCGTGGCCTAAGGTCGTTCTCGTCTGGGCATGAGCGGCCGATGCTGGCATCGCGATGTCGGCTACGTCACCTGGGGTGCGTTGCAGCTGGGTCGACACGCGCCTGCCGCCGTCGATGAACGCGGACGTGATCGCGTGCTTGACGTAGGCGTGGGCGGAGTCGATGCTGCCGGTGGCGCGACCGCGGCGGAACGTGCGCACCAGGGCGTCGTGGACCAGGTCCTCGGCCTCGACGCGATTGCCCGTGAGGACGAACGCGTATCCGAACAGCGCGGGACCGCGCTCGCGGACGAGCGTGTCCAGGGCGCGAGACCAGGAGCTCATGGGGCCATCCTTGCGTGATTCATGGGGGTAGTACGCAGGGGGTGGCCGTGGGGTTGGGTTGCCTACTCAACTCATACCGGTTGTGATCTGAATCTCGTCCTGACCTTTAAGCGGCAAGAACTTGTTGGTGAGGTGCGCAACCCCAACAACGATCTCTCGGAGTGTCGAGAGCGCCTCCCTAGCGTCGTCTGCGTCATCGAGCGCACCGCTGTCGCTAACCAGAAGACCAATCTGCCGCTTCCCCACATCGAAGCTGAACCACTCTGGGTCACCCAACGGGTCATCGAGACGATCGTCCATCGAAAACTCGATCTCGTAGTAGGGGCGCAGCTTCACCGCCACTCGATGCTTGTCCCCATTGCTGAGCCGGCGAAGGCTAAGCGACCACGGTACTCCGCGAAAAGGCTGGACCTGTTCCATCCACTCTCGGTGTTGGATGGACACTCCTCTAAGCCTTGCGCTTCGCGACACCTTGGACCACTCGGTCTTCGTGTCCACGAGCGGGAACTGAGTGTTCGGATTTTGGGCCCCGCTATCGAGCCACGCGGAGTTTAGTCCAGGGCTGCGCGTGCGTGATGGAGCGCTTCACTCGCCAACACGGTTGCCCTGGGGCCTATCTCCAGCAGTTCCGCACTCGTTCCGTCAAACCGCAAAGTCACCGTACCCAACGGGTCATCCCATCGAGCACGGGCCCGCATATGGGCACCAAAGGACTCTACGAGGTCATCGAGTAGCGACTCAATCGACTTGCAGCGAGCGCTCGCCTCCATCACACGCTCTGCCGCAGTAATGAATGTGGGCTCCGTCTGGTCGACGACCGGAATGATTCGATAGCCGCGAACCTCGTCGTCTAGTTCTGCCATTGCCTAAGTCTCCCAGTGAGAGGCTGGACGCGGCAGCGCAACGCACGCAACCGGGCTGATTGGCGGTAGGCGGTGTCGGGCGAGTGCGTCACGCCAATTGGGAATGACTTGTGGCTACGGCTCTTTGCGACGCGCCTGCTATCGGATGATGTGCGTTGGGCGTGGCGATAAGCTGGGCGGGACTTCCAGGGGAGGCCTCGTGAAGAAAGAGATCAGCGTTGTGGGTGCGGTCATTGTGCAGGAGGATCGAATCCTCTGCGCTCAGCGCGGTTTCACGGGGGCGCTTCCGGGCATGTGGGAGTTCCCGGGTGGAAAGGTCGAGCAGGGTGAAGCACCGAGAGACGCTCTCGTCCGCGAGATCGACGAGGAACTTGAGTGCGAGGTGGTTGTCGGAGCTGAGGTGACTACCACCATCCACGAGTACGACTTCGGCGTGGTGACACTGACGACTTTCCTATGTGAACTTGTAGGGGGCACTCCTCGACTCACTGAGCACGTTGAGTTCCGCTGGTTGAATACCTCTGAGCTCGACGCGCTTGAGTGGGCGCCGGCTGACATTCCTGCCGTCGATTTGCTCCAAGGGGCGAGCGTGCATGGGGGTTGAATCGACGCTCGAGGCATTGCTTAACGACGTCCGCTACGGGTACGTCGACAAGACCACTGTCTCGCGACGTAGTGCGATACCTCAGGTGGTTCTCAACACCGATGCGAGCTCGATGCTCCGCACGATCCGCGAAGAGCTCAAGACTTGCAAGACGTTCTCGTTCTCCGTTGCCTTCGTGTCTACCCGTGCGATTGCGCTGCTCAAGCAGGAGCTCGTGGAATTCGGAGGGGAGGGGCGGATCGTCACTTCGGACTACCTCGGCTTCAACCGCCCTGAGGCCTTCGCTGAACTCGGAAACCTCCAGCAACTGGGAATCGACTCCCGGCTGCACAGAGATGTGGCTTACCACCCGAAGGGCTACATCTTCGGTCACGACGACTACGTCACCGCGATACTTGGCAGCTCGAACCTTACTGAGAGTGCCTTAGTCCGCAATCACGAGTGGAACCTCAAGGTCTCTGCCGCACGGGGGAGTGCTCTTGCAGATGAGTTGGCAATGCTTGTCGATAGGCAATTAGCAGACTCAGCCCCGATCACTGATGAGTGGCTGAAGGCATACACGATTGCCTATCGCGAACGGGGCGCGACGGAAGCGTTGGGTGTGCGTCCCCCAAGCCGGATCGACTTCTTCACGCCCGACTCGCATGGGTCGTCATCCATTGTGCAGTCGGAGCCCGAGCATGATCCGCAACGCGACTCCGAGCCCAAGCCACTGCTGACACCCAACACGATGCAACAAGAAGCGCTCGCTGCTTTGGACGCGACTCGAGGTAGTGGCAAGTCCAGGGCTATCGTGATCTCCGCGACCGGTACGGGTAAAACGGTCTTGTCGGCGCTTGACGTGCAGAATGTGAACCCGCGCCGGATGCTCTTCATCGTGCACCGCGAGCAAGTGCTGGACCGCGCCATCGCCGAGTACCAGTACGTGCTTGGCGCAACTCGGGACCAGTTCGGAAAGATCGGCGGCGGATCGAGCGAAGCAAGCCACAAGTACGTTTTCGCAACGGTTCAGACGTTGTCCCGACCTGACGTTCTCTCGTCTATACCGCGCGATGCGTTCGATTACGTCTTGATCGACGAAGTGCACCGGGCAGGGGCCGACTCCTACGCGAGGGTGCTCGAGCATTTCCAGCCACAGTTCCTCCTCGGGATGACAGCAACGCCAGAGCGGTCCGACGGTTTCAACGTCTTCGAACTATTCAACTTCAACGTTCCATACGAGATCCGGCTCAATCGCGCGCTCGAAGACGGCATGCTGAGTCCGTTCCATTACTACGGCGTAGCTGATGCGGCCTTCGAGGACGGCAGCACTGCGTCGATCGACACCGGATTGTCGCGACTGGTATCTCGGGCGAGAGTCGAGCACGTCATTGAAGCGCTCGAGAGGTACGGCCAGGCAGGGGTCGAGCCCCGCGGACTCATCTTCTGCAGCCGAAAAGAGGAAGCGCGCAGCCTCTCAGCGCAACTCAACGAATCTGAGTTCCGGGGACGCCGGCTCCGAACAGTGGCGCTCACCGGCGAAGACTCGGTCGAGAATCGTGAAGCGGCGGTGTTGGAGCTCGAAGCAGGGGAGCTCGACTATGTCCTCACCGTCGATGTCTTCAACGAAGGCGTCGACATCCCTTCAATCAACCAAGTGGTGATGCTCCGGCAGACCCAATCCAGCATCATTTTTGTTCAGCAGTTGGGTCGGGGTCTTCGCTTGCACGAAGGCAAGGAATACCTGGTGGTCATCGACTTCATAGGTAACTATGCGAACAACTTCCTGATCCCGATCGCGCTCTTTGGGGATGAGTCACTGAACAAGGAATCGCTCCGCAAGAGCCTCTTGTCGGCCGAGGAGAGTGGCGTGCTGCCGGGGTTGTCTAGCGTCCGTTTTGATCGCGTCTCGCAGCAGCGCATCCTCGAATCCATCACGGCCACAAAGCTCGACAGCCTACAGCACCTGAAATCTTCGATCGAGTTGATGCGCAACCGCCTTGGCGAGTTCCCCCAACTCGGTGACTTCTTAAGATTCGAATCGGTGGATCCTGTCCTGTTGGCTACTCGCCACCACAACTACCCTGCGCTGCTTGAGAGGCTGTTTCGCCACGAGTCAGGTTTGTCCCCGCGGGAGCATGCAGCTCTCTCGCTGATTTCCTCCGAAATGCTGGCCGCGAAGCGGCCGCACGAACTCATCGTGGTTAAGGAGTTGCTCGCTCACGGGGCTATGAGCGTCGAGGACCTAGTGTCGTCCTTCGAGCATGCCGGCGCAGCGGCGAGTGCCGAGCATGTGGAAAGTGCCCTACGAACCCTCACGCTCGAGTTCCATACCGAAGGCGAACGCAAGCGCTATGGCGACGCGATCGCAGTGCGCGAGGGCAACCGTGTAGAGCTCACTCACGAGTTCTCGACGTCATACAGCAAGTCTGACCACTTCTCGCGAGCGGTCGAGGATGTTCTGGATACGGGTCTGCGTCTCGTGGCTCAACGCTATGACTCGCATTTGCCCTTCACCCCAGGTCGTCAGTACTCGCGGAAGGACGCTTGCCGGCTGCTGCTGTGGAACAGCAATTCCAGCTCGACGATCTACGGTTACCGTGTCGAGCGCGCGACGCAGACTTGCCCCATCTTCGTGACCTATCACAAGGACGACAGCATCACTGCGAGTACAGCCTACGAAGACGAACTCCTCGATCGCAGGACCATGAAGTGGTACACGCGCAGTCGACGAACACTGGCGAGCGACGAGGTGGCTGCGATCGTCAGCAACAACGTCGATGTACATGTGTTCGCAAAGAAGGACGATGCCGAGGGGTCTGACTTCTACTACCTAGGCCAAGCAAGATCCTCCGACGCTGAGCAAACGACGATGCCTGACGACAGCGGTGAGCAGCTGAACGTGGTTTGGATGAACCTTCGCTTCGGGTCCGCGATCGAGCCTGGTGTCTATGACTACTTCCATCCCGTCGTGATGGACTAGTAGCCTCAGCTCTCCGTTATCTCAGGAATCAACCCCCGCCACCCAGCGTTGCGCAGACCATGGCAACCATTGGAATCATCGGCGCCGGCAACATCGGCTCCAACGTCGCACGTGCCGCGATCGCCGCCGACCACACCGCCGTCCTGTCCAACTCGCGCGGGCCGCAGACACTCACGGATCTCCTCGCAGATCTGGGCCCTGGCGTCAGCGCCGCCACGCCAGCCGAGGCCGCCGCCGCAGGAGACATGGCTCTGGTCGCGATCCCGCTGCGCGCCATCGACACCATCCCGGCCGAGCCGCTGGTCGGCAAGGTAGTCATGGACGCCAACAATTACTACCCGCAGCGCGACGGCCGCATCGACGCGCTGGACAGCAACGAGTCCACCACTTCCGAACTGCTCCAGGCGCTGCTGCCGGGCTCGCACGTGGTCAAGGTGTTCAACAACATCTACGCCAAGCAGATCCCCACCGACGGCACTCCACCCGGCACCCCCGACCGTCGTGCGCTGCCCATCGCAGGCAACGACGCGGGCGCCAAGCACGCCGTCATGGAGTTCCTGGACTCCTTGGGCTACGACACCGTCGACATGGGCGACCTCTCCGAGAGCTGGCGCTCCGATCGTGACACCCCCGTCTATGGCACCCGCACCACCGCCGAGGAGCTGCGCGAGATGCTCGCCACCACTGAGCGGGTGCAGCAGCAGTAGCGACACGAGCGCGCTCTCCACAGGCGGCGCACGATTGTCGGCGGCGGGACTTACGCTGGTCTCACCATGACGTCAGACCTCATCGACTACTCCGTCACGCGCAAGCGCGTCAAGCACATGCGCCTGTCTGTGAAGCCGCCGGTCGGTGAGGTCCGGGTGACCGCCCCCGCGCACGTCAGCGACCAGGCCATCCACGACTTCGTGGTGTCCAAGGCGAGGTGGATTGCCAAGCATCGCGAACGCATCGGCCGCATGCCCGAGCCACTGGAAGCAGGCCCTGAGGCCGAGCGCCTGCGCCGCGAGCTGAAGGCTGCGGTTCCGGGACTGCTCGCGTATTGGGCCGACCACATGGGGCTCGAGGTGCCGACCTTCACCATCCGTCGCATGACCAGCCGATGGGGCACCTGCAACACCCGCGCCAAGCGAATCACCCTGAACCTGGAACTCGCACGCCGCGAACCGGAGCTGCTCGAGTACGTGATTGTGCACGAGCTCGCGCACCTGATCGAGCTGGGCCACAACAAGCGCTTCTACGCCGTCATGGACCGCACGCTTCCCGACTGGAAGGCCAAGCGCGCCGCACTTAACGGTCGCTAGGCGCTCTCGCTCTGGCCGGTGCTATCAGCGGCATCTTCGTCGTCACCTTGGACATCATCGTCATGGTGCACAGCCGAGGCGAACAGGTCGAGTCCCAGCGTCCTGCTGAGCAGCGCCGTGGCGCGCTGGCCACGGACACTGTTGCCCGCACTGTCCAAGCGCGGCGAGAACGTTGCTATCCCCGCCTTGCCCGGTGCGACCGCCACGAGGCCGCCGGTGATGCCCGACTTCGCGGGAATCCCGATCTCGAACAGCCACTCGCCCGACTTCTCATAGAGCCCGCTAGTGGCCAGCACTGCGAGAGTGTCGTGACACACCGAGGCGCTCACCACGCGGTTGCCGCTGACCGGGTTGACGCCCCCATTGGCCAGCGTGGCGCCCATGATGGCGAGGTCGTGCGCGCTGACCAGCAGCGAGCACTGCTTGGTATAGACATCGACCAGTTCGAGCGGGTCCGAGTCGATGCGACCGTAGTTCTGCAGCAGGTGGGCCAGGGCATCGTTGCGTTCGTTCGTGGCCTTCTCCGAGGCGTAGACGTCGTTGTCGAGGACCAGGTCGCGTCCCGCAAACCGGGAGAGGCCGTCCTGAATGAACTCCCACTGGTCGGTTGGGGTCTTACCGGGTGCGAGGGCGGTGGTGGCGAGCGCGCCGGCATTCACCATGGGGTTCATGGGGTGGCCGTCCTTCAGCTCCAGCGCCATGACTGAGTTGAATGGCATGCCCGTGTTGTTCACGCCCACCAACTCGAGCAGTTTGCCGTGGCCCAGGTGCTCGCCCACGAGCGCCCACACGAAGGCCTTGGAGATGGACTGGATGCTGAACTCGTGAGTCGAGTCGCCGGCGTCGTGGCACTCACCGTTGACCTCAGCCACACAGATACCGAACAGGTCAGGATCTGCGGCGGCCAGCGCGGGGACGGAGTCGTTGACGTCGCCGTCCGTGACAGACTTCGCGGACTCGTAGGCCTCCTCGACGTGCTCCTCGACCTTGGCCCAACCGGGCAGGCGACCAGTGGATACCTCGACGGGGACATTCTCGACACCTAGCTTCACGAGTGCGCTCCATTCTCGAGGTGACGCTCGCGGCCACCTAGGGATTACGTTGTCACAAGTTCGCACCTGGGGAGCGCTGGCTTGTCCACAGCCTGCACCTTTGCGGATGCGATAGGGGGCGGTCGTCGGTAACCTCGTGGCCATGAAAATTCGGACTGCACTGATTTCCCTGTTCGTGCCGACCTTCGCTGCGATCGCGGCGGGCTGTGGCGGCTCAGAGCCGATTGTGACGGAGACGCCCTCGCCTGGTGCGTCTGCGACGGTCAGCGCGAGCCCCTCCGCTTCGCCTTCGCCCAGCCCGTCCGATGATGGGGCGCTGAGTGATGAAGAACTGGCGGAGCTGCTGCCCGAGGAAGCGATGAGGGATGACATCCGTGGCGCTGAGGCGACGGCGCTGTTCTTCCTCGAGCAGTACGCGATTATGTA
>Ga0307966_1004533_pt1 | contig 10344 bp, 9 predicted proteins | sample OrgLakmetagen646_FD_203141 | JGI IMG/M metagenome (GOLD analysis project Ga0307966, IMG submission 203141) | Saline water microbial communities from Organic Lake, Antarctica - #646 | ecosystem: Environmental > Aquatic > Non-marine Saline and Alkaline > Saline | place: Antarctica: Organic Lake... | reverse complement strand
CCCAGCAGGGTTCCCTCTACAGATACATCTTCCAAATTAACTTCAGGCAGGGCGTTATGCCGGAAATAGTACTGATCAAAACCGGTTGGTGTTTCATAGCCAACATCATCATTTACGCAGAGGTCTACGTGATCCTTTTTCCGTTTTTGAATGGACATAAAATGCTGCTTAAATAGTTATAACCTGTGGTTAGGCATCTGACAAAACACTGCATATTGCAGCGGCATAATAAATATCATCTTTAGAGCATCCTCTGGAGAGATCCATGTACGGTTTGGCCAGGCCTTGAAGAATGGGGCCTATTGCCGTTGCTCCACCAACACGCTCGGTGATTTTATATGCAATATTTCCGGCATCGAGATTCGGGAAAATATAGACATTGGCATTTCCGGCAACTTTTGAGTCCGGTGCTTTTCTTCGGCCAACCTCAGGCACAAAAGCCGTATCGAACTGTAGTTCACCATCCATGAGCCACTCTTTTTTACTGTTTTGTGCAATCTGGAGCGCATTTTTCACGAGGTCTACCCGTTCGTGCGATGCACTTCCTTTTGTAGAAAATGAGAGAAAAGCTATTCTGGGTTCAGCACCGGTTAAAATTTTATGCGTGTTACCAGAAGTCACCGCAATATCCGCAAGCTGTTCTGCATCAGGATATGGAACCACGCCGCAATCAGCATAGGTTACTACCGTTCCATCCGTGAGCTCCATCAAAAACGTACTCGAGACAAGTTTTGCTCCCTCGGCGGTTCCAATCGTCCGCAATGATGCACGGATCACATCAGCTGTTGAGGCAACAGACCCGGCCACAGCACCATCGGCTTTCCCGGTAGCAACAAGCCAACCCGCAGTCATCAACGGATCTTTTGCAAGCTGCAAAATTTGTTGCTTTGTGGGATTCTTATGGCTGAGCTTCTGCTCAAAAAATGTGATCCGTCTTTTTTGGTCGCCTTCAGTTTCAACCTTAACTATGGATAGAGATTCAGGAAGATCAATTCCTTCAGCCTCGGCCAGTTTTTCAACGTTTTGATCCAGGCTGACCAAGACCGGACGAACCGCATCAGTTTTATAGAGATCCATCACCGCGTGTAATACGCGAGGATCTCTGCCTGCCTCCGGAAAAACAATTTTTCTGTTCAGTTCAGTACTGCGTTTTAAAATTTTTTGAAGTATAGATTTTTTCATCACATCAATAATAAAATTGAAAGTAAAGTTATCGCGATTCCAAACCATTGTACCGGTGTAACCACATCACCCCAGCGTAGCATCCCTAACACAGTTGCACCCAAAACAGTTAATATGTTCACGCTGCTATATGCTATGGCGCCGTTCATAACCTCAAGTGCCTGTATAAGGAAAATAGCAGAGTATAAGTTTGGTATACCCACAAGTATACCCATGCCTAACTCCTGCTTTGAAAATTTCAATTCTCCTTTAATTAATACTGCAACGACGCCAACACATGTTGCACTTAGAAATACTGTGCCCATAAACTGCTCTTTTGTAAGATACGAGCTGAAATCCACTTCAAAAATTTTAAGTGACCCGTCCCCTAAACCGGTTCCCAAAAATAGAAGAATAAGAAGCCAGGCAGCACTTTTCGGTTCGCGAAGCATCTTTCGCTTGTTCGGCAGGAGTAAGAACAGAGCGACAATAACTGACAGAAAGCCAATCCATTGCCGGGTATCCATCATCTCCATATACCAGAATGTCGATAATAAAACTGGAATGAGAAGGGACATTCGCATTGCCGCTACGCTGATGCCGACACCGTTTTTGCTAACAGACTTACTGTATATAAAAAAATTAGCGATGAAAATAAATCCCACTACTACCGCAAGTGCAAGTGCCGGCCAAGCCGTATCATATTGAAAAACGAATTCGGCTCCACCTGCCGGTGTGAGAAAAGCTAAAAGCGATGCAACCACATAGTTTACAGTAAGAACTTTGGTTGTGCTCAGTTTTTTAAATTCAGTAACTTTTAAAAAATGAGCGATTAATAGAGAGCAGATAGAGCTTAAAAAAACGAAGATCCATCCTGTCATCACTTAGCAATGTCAAGCATAAAGTTACCAAATCCGCGAACTTCCTGGGGTTCATCGTGAAGTCGCCTGGATGTATAATCCACGTTGTTTTCGAGATGACGTACCAGTTCTGACATCTGTGTTTTCCTCTGCTGAATGGCTTCAGCCCAGTAATATGGAAAGATATGATGGCGCTTATCGTCAGCCGGTGGTCTGCTGAAAACGGATGAACTCTGCCCTATTCGATTTCCATACAGTATAAACGCATTGGGAAAGTTCCTGAGCAGCCGGTTCGCAAGCCGCTGCTGCTTTCCTCCGTTGGAATTCATAAATGAGATAATTTGCCCATCCTCCACTTCATCAACATACTCGAGATCGACATACACAAACATCTTATCGGGCGTGCAGGTTGAAAGCTGATCAAATAGATCCATCAACGGTAATGTGCTTACATTACCGGCCTCGTTTATATGGAATAACGCAAGGTTTTCCGCTCCGTTATCAGGCTTGTAAGTCCTCGCAAATCCGGTTAAATAAATATGAAGTGACCCACCAGTCATCTCTTCACAGGCTTGCAGATCATTTGTCCAGCCTGGCAAATCGGAACTATCTATAGTCCTCACCTGACTCCCGTCCATTCCGAGTGATGTTGTCATGTAATGTCGAAATAACTGTATATCCCGGTCACTAAACTGGTTCGACCCCGCCTGATTCTCATGATGGCCACTTAAAACAAACGCTTTGTCGGCACTATTCCGTGATTTCAATACCGGAACAGAGGATTCCACATCAATTTCACCAAATGGGATGTTTGCAAATTCCACCAGTAGTGCTGGTCCGTCAGCAGCTGTTGACCGCCATTCAATTCTGCCATTGTTTCGCTGTACAAATGCCTTTGAGTTTCCATACTCGATACCTATCCACTGATCCATTGTCATATCTGTTATCAGTAAAGCACTACCCTCACCCACTTCAGCAATAACATTTTCTCGTGTAATCACAGCTTCACTTCGCAACTCTACAACCGGCTCCTGAATGACAACATAGGGTTCCAAAAAGTCTGAAACAGGAATAGTGTATGTGTTCTCAAATTCCTTGTAAGAGACACTTACAATAAAATCCGTGTCCGCTTTTATTTGATCTGAAACTTCGGCAGAAAGCGCACCTAAATTTATTTCAATGAACCCGCTATCAACCGATACTGAAGGCTCATTTAACAGTACCTCGTCACCTTTGTAGATCGTGATAGAAGCAGGTTCGTTGCTAAATGAGTCCACAGCAAGAGTATCTGTCCGAACATCAAACCCTGTCTGTCTCAAATATCGGGTTTCATCCGTTAAAATTGGATCTCCCTTCTCTTTCAGGTTGGTTGATGCCAGCAGAGTTAGCACTGCCGCCGTGGTGTTTAGAGTGATCCGCTGGGTTGTTGTAGCTGATGGGAGAAGATAATCGGAGTTTGCAGCAAAAAAAGAGACCGCTGATCCGGTTAATGCGAGCAGAGCAAACCCCCATTTCGGCTTATATTCTTGTACCGTACGCTGAACCTGCACTCGTTCTGCAAACTCACGTTGAACAATGTTGTACGGAGCCAGTCTGATAACGGGATTTTCGATTGTGGGCTTGAGTTCAAGAATCAGCTGTGTTGAATTTTGAACAACATCAGGTTCCTCACTGCTATCGACAGCTTTTTCGTTGATGACCGTCCACTTACTTGTTGTGCACCCTGAAACTGCTATTAATAAAATGCCCAGCAAAACTTTTCGGACAGTAAACATCAATTCGTGATTTAAAATGATAGGACAGTACCAAACCCGATTAAACTTCTGAATTCAAACGGATCACCAGTCTCGGGATCAGATAACCAGAAGGGAATATCGTAACGAATGACAAAACCGCGTGGTTTTCCAAGATAATCGGGAATATTAAGGGAAAGTGCGAATCCTGCCCCACCATCAGCTATCCATGAACTCGAGGTATTGCTTGATCCCAGCGTGGATCCCGCATCAAAAAAGAGATATGACCTGAGCGTGATAAAATCTGCTATGTATGGAATACTATTGAATAGCGAATTAATCGGATTGGGGTAGTCAAGTTCTGTGTTAAAAGCAGCAACAGACCGGGTAAGGTCTGTTAATTTATAGTTAAAGAATTGAACACAATCCACACAAGGTTCATGGATAAAAGATTCAATATCAGATTTTGTATACCCCCGAAGATTAGCCCCACCTGCAATGTGCAAGTTCCCGCTCTCCATCCACGGTTGCGGGATTGTTCCTTTGGCCCGGGTTACCCCGCTGGACAATGTATTTATCGCAGGCCCCGTACTTTTTGAATATAGAAACTCGGGCGCGGTTGAACGGGAAGCCGTTCCTGCAAAGGCGCGAAGATTTAAGCCCCATTTTTCACTGAACGGAATATTTTGTAAAGCTGTAAGAGAGCCAAATCCGTAACTGTCATTCAGGTATTGCACTGCGCCAAATATACTTAAACTATATCGGCCAAGGCCATTTTCATCCCGAAGTTCAGCCGTCAATTTGGTTAGAATTTTATTGTCATTTGACTTGAATGGTGTAGGATTATCTGTGACCAATAGAGGATTATCATCTGCCCAGAGAAGAGGGAAAGCAGCATATTCATCGTCAAATCTTCTTTCGTAGGTATTAAACAAGCTAACCTCTCTGTATCTCCTCTCATCAAACCCCTGCTGCCAGCGCTTGTTGAAGCCGACCCCCTGCCGCACATATCCTGTACGCACTGATGAAATGACCTGAACATTCGCTTCACTGCCAAAGTCTGACCATCTGGGAATAGGTTCTGTAAAACTGAGGTAATAGGATACAGGAAGATCAGGGAACCATGTACTCAGCCATAAACCGGCATCAAGCCTGTGCGGGCCATCTTCAAATGTACCGGGCACCTGACCTTTCAGCCGAAATCCAAGGCGGATTCCGTCCACATCGTTATACCAAACGTCGGGCGCAGGTATAAACTCATAAGATTTTGAAGTCTGACCTGATACGGGTGCAACAGAACACAGAATTAGTAAAAAACCAACTATGTGGAAGAGATAGGTACGCGCCAATCGTTCAAAATTTTGTTTGATGTGATCAGTCTGTTTGTAAGCTCGATCAGACGAATTTGTTCCGGCCATTGAATATAAGTTGATGCGTCCTCCGATTGTATCCATTTAAATTCGGTGTGCTCTGCATCAAGCCGAATTGTCTCGTCGGGATGAATTTCCGCGGCAAATGCCGGAATACTCAAAATCGTATCCGATGAGTATTCATAAAATTTATTGATGCTCGGGATTGTCCAAAAGTTCTTTGGCACGAGATTCGTTTCCTCTTTAAGCTCTCGTAATGCGGCTTGCCAATAGGTTTCTTGAGGCTTCACTTTGCCGCCGATCATCCGCCATTGCCCCTCATAAATTTTACCTTTTGCGCGTCTGAAAAGCAGGAACGATACCTCACCTTTCACCACCCGGTAGGGATAGAGATCAATGAGCTTTTTTTCATCCATCGGTACGGTCTACCTGCTCTTTAAAATATGCGAGCGTTTTTTGCAATCCATCTTTCCGGTTTACGCGAGGTTCCCAGTCCAGCACACGTTTGGCTTTTGTAATATCAGGCTGTCGAACTTTTGGATCATCCTCAGGGAGATCTTCATGAATAATCTTGCTGCTGCTGTTCGTCAATTCAATAATCTCTTTAGCAAACTCGAGGATGGTAACTTCCTCAGGGTTTCCGATATTCACCGGCTCAGGCTCATCTGACTGAGAAAGTCTGAAAATACCATCTACCAGGTCGTCAACGTAAGTGAAAGAACGAGTTTGTGAACCGTCTCCAAAGACCGTAATCGGATTTCCTTTCAATGCCTGCCGCATAAACGTGGGCAGGGCACGTCCATCACGGAGACGCATTCTTGTACCGTAGGTATTAAATATTCTAACAATTCGAGTCTCTAAATCATGGTATCTGTGATAACCCATTGTCATAGCTTCTGCAAAACGCTTGGCTTCATCATAGACCCCTCGAAGTCCGATGGGATTAACATTACCCCAATAATCTTCGGTCTGTGGATGAATCTGCGGGTCTCCATAAACCTCACTTGTAGAGGCAAGAAGGAAACGTGCATTTTTCTCCTTCGCCAGACCCAGTGCTTTATGCGTGCCAAGAGACCCAACCTTCAGCGTTTGAATTGGCATCTCCAGGTAGTCGATCGGCGATGCAGGAGACGCGAAATGAAGCACCAGATCCAGCTTTCCCGGTACATGGATGTAATTTGTTACATCATGTTTAATAAATTCGAAATCTTCATTGCCAATTAGGTGGGCAATGTTTTCGGGAGATCCGGTAATCAGGTTATCCATACAGACAACTCTGAAACCTTCCTTCAGATAGCGGTCACATAGGTGTGATCCAAGAAATCCACACCCGCCCGTTATCAGTACTTTTTTTTTCGAGTTAGCCATATAAAATTAAATAAGATTGATTGTACTTAATATGAGCTTATGCGCCTACTGTTTTTCGTCCGACACTAAAATAGGTCAGACCTGCTTCGTCCGCTCGTTCAAGACTGTAAAGATTCCGGCCATCAAAAATGACAGGAGCGTTCATTCGCTTCTTGAAGTTTTCGAAATCCGGTCGGCGAAACTCGTTCCACTCAGTACAAATAATAAGTGCGTCTATTCCGTCAAGTACGCTATCACGATCTTTTTCAAAATCGATCATTTTCAGCGTCTCGTCTGAAGATGCCATTTTAAATGTACCTGCTGCTTCCGGATCGTAGGCTTTCATTTTGACGCCCTCTTTTGCGAGTGCTTCAGTAATGTAAAGTGCTGGCGCTTCCCGAATATCATCGGTTTCAGGCTTGAAGCTAAGACCCCAGATACCAATCGTTTTACCCTTAAGCGATTTCCCATAGTAAGATCGGATTTTCTCGACTACAGAGACTTTCTGCTTTTCATTTACTTTCATTACAGAATCGAGGATTCTGAAATCATAGTCGTTCTGAGCTGCTGTGTAGTGAATCGCTTTTACATCTTTAGGAAAACAGCTGCCTCCATATCCAATACCGGCGAATAAAAATCGTTTACCAATACGCGAATCAGTACCAATACCTCGGCGCACGTTATCAACATCTGCACCCACTTTTTCACAAATATTAGCGATCTCATTCATGAATGTGATCTTTGTTGCCAGCATTGCGTTGGCTGCATATTTGGTGAGTTCTGAACTCCTTTCATCCATTATTATAATAGGGTTCCCACTACGAACAAACGGCTCATACAGACGTGTCATCAGATCAGCAGCACGTTCACTGCCAGCACCAACCACAACGCGCTCAGGCTTCATAAAGTCTTCAACTGCTGCCCCTTCTCTGAGAAACTCAGGGTTGGATACAACATCAAATTCCGCATCTGTCTTTGATGATATCTTTTCGGTGACTTTATCTGCCGTACCTACAGGCACAGTGCTCTTGTTAACAATTACACGATACTCCGGATATTTGTTGAACAGGTCACCCAGGTTGTCAGCTACATCCAGTACAAAACTGAGGTCCGCCTGACCATCGGCGCCGGGAGGTGTTGGCAGACACAAAAAAACGACTTCAGCGGTTTTGAACGCCTCTTCAAGGTCGGTCGTGAAGGTCAGGCGTTTTTCCCTGATTGCTCGGTCAAACACCCGATTGAGACCCGGCTCATAAATAGGCACAACACCGTTCCGCATTTGCTCAACTTTATTCTCATCTATGTCTACACAAGTGACATCATTTCCGCTGTCGGCAAAGCAAGTACCACTTACAAGTCCGACGTATCCTGTTCCAATGACTGCAATTTTCATGATCTTAAGCGCTCGATTTTCAAAATTTCAAGTTTTAGCTGGCCGGCCGGCACGTCAACTTCCACAACGTCTCCAACTTCTTTGCCTAATATTCCCTGCCCAATAGGCGAATCCACAGATATTTTTCTTTCTTTAAAATCGGCTTCATCCTTGGAAACGAGAGTATATTTCATCTCCTTATCGGTTTTATGATTCAAAATCGTAACTGTAGACAACAGGTATGCTTTTGTGTCGTCGATATTTCTTTCATCAATAATGCTTGACGTAGCGAGCGTATTTTCGAGCTCTGCAATTCTGGTTTCCAAGTGGCCCTGAGCCTCTTTTGCTGCATCATACTCGGCGTTCTCGCTGAGGTCACCTTTTGCACGGGCTTCTGCAATATCATTTGCAATCTCTTTCCGGCCCCGTGTTTTTAGATCCCTCAGCTCTTTATCAAGCTTTTCATACCCTTCCTTGGATAGATAATTCTTCTTCATACGTCTATTGATTCTGTTTTATGATCTTAACTTTAAAAAAATAAAAAAGCAGTCTGTTCAAACTGCTAAATGCTATATTTTTCGATTTTTTTACAGACTTCAAAAATAGGATGTTCCACGCTGTTTCCCAACCATAATTTTTATTCAATATGCCACTCTCTTCTATATACCTCCAATATCACAGATAGTTAGAAAATTATCACGATCAAGAAATCATTTCCTCTGGTAAATTTCAGAAATAAAATGGAGTGCTCTGGTCAGCTTTGTATATTTGGTATTCAAATTTATTAATTGATAGCAGGTTCATTGAAAAAACGTTCTACCCGAAAAATATTAGAAGCAAATTTAGACAGAGAATCCGCGCTGAAAAATGATTTCATTCTATGGCTGCATAATGTGAGAAGCCTCCATAACGTAGGTGCGGCGTTCAGAAATGCCGATGCCTTTGGTGTGAAAGAGATATTCTTGTCGGGGTATACACCACTGCCACCACGTCCCGAAATCACGAAAACAGCCATTGGCGCTGAAGAGCACGTATTATGGAGTGCCATTGAAAAACCCCTGGCTAAAATTGATACCTTAAAAAGCAGAGGCTATCAAATCGTAGGGCTAGAGCAAACTGACAGCAGCGAGCTGCTATCAGAGTTTAGCCCGGTAAGCCGGAAGGTCTGCCTCATACTTGGCAACGAAGTCACCGGCATCGACTCCGGGATTATCCCATATCTCGATAAAGCTGTTGAAATACCACAGTTTGGGATGAAACATTCACTGAACGTGTCTGTTGCCTGCGGTGTAGCCCTTTACGCGTTTTTGCTAAAACTTCAATCCTCAAGTTAATCTGATTCTTTTGCTTCCAAATTGGTAAATTTGAGCTACAGACGTTATTTTCGGCGCTTTACTGAAAGAAAAACTATTTATGGCTAAACGCACTCTTATTACTTCCGCACTACCTTACGCTAATGGTCCGCTTCATTTGGGACACATTGCCGGTGCGTACTTACCAGCGGATCTCTACACACGATATCTTCGGCTAAAGGGCGAAGACGTGATACATATATCCGGATCAGATGAACATGGAGTTCCTATTACTATTGCTGCCGAGAAAGAAGGAATAACTCCTCAGCAGGTTGTCGATAAATTCCATAACCAAAACAAAGGTACGTTTGAACGTTTTGGTATCGATTTCGACTATTATGGCCGTACATCCTCAAAAACTCACCGCGAAACATCACAGGATTTTTTTAATGTTCTGAATGAGCAAGGTGTTTTCAAGAAGAAAACGGAAGAACAGCTTTATGATGAAGATGCCGACATGTTTTTGCCTGATCGGTACGTAAAAGGGACGTGTCCTGTCTGCGGTTACGATGAAGCGTATGGAGATCAATGTGAGAAGTGTGGATCGTCGCTCTCTCCCAACGAATTGATCGATCCGGTAAGTTCTATTACGGGCAATAAGCCGATCACAAAAAAGACTGAACACTGGTACCTGCCGCTTGGTAATTTTCAGGAGTGGCTTGAGGAGTGGATCGGCTCGCGCGAAAACTGGAAACCGAATGTTACAGGCCAATGCAAAAGCTGGCTGAATACGGGATTGGGTGACAGGGCGGTGACCAGGGATCTTACCTGGGGTGTTCCGGTACCCCTGCCCGAGGCTGAGGGCAAAGTCCTTTATGTTTGGTTTGATGCGCCTATTGGCTACATCTCAGCTACCAAGGAGTGGGCAGAGAAACAGGGCAAGCCTGACCTCTGGAAGAGCTACTGGCAGGACGACGACACGACTCTCATCCATTTCATTGGAAAAGACAATATCGTCTTTCACTGCATCATGTTTCCGGCCATTTTAAAACAGTATGGAAAATATATTCTGCCAAAGAATGTGCCGGCTAATGAATTCCTGAATCTTGAGGGTCGAAAACTGTCCACATCGAAAGGATGGGCTGTATGGCTTGATGAATATATGGATGATTTTGAGCCGGATCTCCTTCGATATGTTCTGGGAACCAC
>Ga0307966_1004531_pt1 | contig 10345 bp, 11 predicted proteins | sample OrgLakmetagen646_FD_203141 | JGI IMG/M metagenome (GOLD analysis project Ga0307966, IMG submission 203141) | Saline water microbial communities from Organic Lake, Antarctica - #646 | ecosystem: Environmental > Aquatic > Non-marine Saline and Alkaline > Saline | place: Antarctica: Organic Lake... | reverse complement strand
CCTCTTTACTGGTAGGGGTATAGGAGGGAACAGGTTGGGGGTACAAGGGTGTAGGCATGTTGTCATGGGTCATGGGGGTGGAGTAGTATTGCTTGGGTGGGATCTGGGGGGTCGCAGACATGTACTTTGATTCTCCATTGGGTCCGAAGGTGTCGTTGTGATGCCTGTAGCTTTCGTTGTTGTAATTTGTAAAAACTACTGTTCTTGGTATAGAATTACCGTATTCAGGGCCTCGTTGTATGAATAATGAGGTTGAGGGTTCTTGGACTTCATTTCTTTTAATTGGTGAAGGGACCCTAATTGATTTTTGTGGTATGGGGACAGCTTCATTTTCCTCTTGAGTATTAGCAAATTGATCTTGCAATCTATTAATTTCTGCTTGAGTTCTTTCAGAAATATGATCACTATTGAAAATATCACCTTCTAAATTCCTGATTTGAATTGTATATTGTTCTTTCTGTCTGTATAAGATTTCAAATTCATTCTCATTTTGTCTAATATCCACTAGAAACGTGTTTCGTCTAGAGTCACATTCGCTGAGTTTTGAAAGGAATTTATTCTGGTCCTCGTCTACTTGCGAGCCTATTATTGTTAAAACTAGTACGTACCACTTGCTTGCATGGCATCGTATTCTTGTGATATTCTTTCTCAATCTTTCTTCAGAGTATCTAGGAATTGGGTTTTCTCATTTCTATAAGTTTGGAGATTCTAAACCTACAGTTGCTCATCTATCTTATTGATCATCTTATGAGCTTCAGAAATTTTATCTTCTAAATTCTGTTTTGAGTTTAATTGATAATCGGATTCTTGATGGAGTGCATGTAGTCTTTCTTGAATACTGCTTGTTACCTAAATATGTTAAATTTATTCATTTTTCGACTCTAGAAACTACAATCACGTATTCAAGCTATCAAGAAGTGATGTTGGTAGAGGGCTCATCAGAAACCCAAAGTGAGTCACAAACGTTTTAATTTTAATAGTTATAGTCACTACTTTAAGCGTGATTGAGTTGAGACATCGCTAAAGCAACTTACCTCATTTCTGTTTGAGAAGGCACTTGTATTTAGACCTTTATTCTATATAGGTATAAAATCTTGAAAAATTGGAGCTACTTACAACAATATCCTCTACTTTCTTTGTAAGCATCGGACTTAATTCAGGACAATTATCAGTATGTAAGCAATAGAGTAAATCACTCCTCGATACACCTAACATTTCGGCTTCTTCTGCGATATTAGTTTCATTTTCTGGATCAAAACCCTTATAATAAGAATCTGCGATAACCACAAGGGTATTTTCCCCACTACGTATATTTTTGTCACAAGCCATTTTAAAAGCATGAAATATCTTATTCCAGTTTGGTTGATCGCAATCAGCTACAAGAATAGTAATGTCATTGGGTAAAGATGGCTTCTCTACTATTTCCTTCAAATCTTCGGAGACCTGTCTTTCCCATATTTCAACAGGCTGCTCAAATGACCCATTTATAAAAATATCAAATTTGTATACAGTTTCTTCTGGGATAGTTTGGGAGTCATCATTGGTAGAGTTTTTGATGAGTTGATGGATTAATCTTGTTTTTCCTGACTTAGGCATTCCCATTACTTCTATTCTGATTGGCATTTTATTCTCTTGTGATATCTCTGTTCTAGCTTGAGGATGAACTGGCTGATTTTCATGTAAATTGGTTCTCTTAACAGAATTATTAAAAGTTTAAATAATTTCAGAAGTTACTTGTCTTGCAAGTGTTATAATTTTCAAGATTATAAATATTTTTGATAGTGGAGTCGGTCATAAAACTGGTAAATTTACCAAGATAATTTGTGGACAACAAGAATAGATAAAAATTAACTACTTACAACTACTGATTCACAAAATTTCATTATTGATTCTTTCACGTTAGTATTGTTCTTTGCACTTCAACAGTATATTTGGAATCGATCACCCATTTTGGTTTTAAATTCTTGTATAATGGACATGTCGGGCTCATAGTTTTCTTCCATACTTAATAGAATTCCAGTTTTGTATTGATTACTGTGAGATAACGGATATTCGAGTATGGATTCATTACCTTTTAAGTAATCGTCCAGTTCCTTTGGGCTGATGACGTAGATAAGCATACTAAGGTTTGCATCAAGAAGAGATCTTGAATCTTCGTAGACCTGTATAGATGGGAGATCAACAATTGTCACAAACACGTCAGTTCTATCGTTAGTGCTGTATCGAGAGTATCCAGTTTCAGCATTTCTAAATTTGTATCCTTCTTGTGTTGGATCTTCAAGATATGGGTTAGTGTACTTTTCGAAGTTATCTTCGTAGATGTTTTGAGTATACCTCTTAAAAATTGAGGTTTTTCCTGATTTCTCATTGCCAGCTAACGATAAGCAGATAGAGATTGGATTTTTAGCCAGTTCTCTCTATAAACCATAATTAGTATTTGATAATCAATTGGTACTTATTAAACTGTAATATTAAGTAAATAAGAACCACGAAAGAGAATTTCGTATAGATCATTTTGAACAACAGTAGATAGATGACCGCAAATTATTCTTAAAAAATGTAGAACCTTTTTATATTTACAATCTGTTGATTATTTACTAGCTGAAATTATCTACACCGAGTGAAAATCTCCGTTATTCCGATTCACTAACGATAAAGTTGAGTCATACTTAACATCTATTTATAACGGAAGCTAAATCTATTCAAATTATGAATATCTCACTCTGTAAAAGTAATTGGGACTCAAAAGTAAAGTAAATTTGAATGTTGCAAAACTACAGCTAGTCTTCTATCAGTTAGAGTTATTTTTCATGAACTAAATAATAAAACCTCGTTGTTACAACTCATTAGCACTTTAAAGTATTTTATTGCTTCTGCAAAATCTAAGTATCATCTATTTCTTAATAATCTACGCCTGAAGAATATTGTTAAAATGCTTTGTTGACTCAAGTAACGCGCTTTTGCTATTTAGATGCTAAAATCTCACGGTAGGTGTAGAAATCCGTAGTTGTAGACTAATTCTCCACATAAACAGACTAAGGATACTGATGTTCTGTGTGATAGCTAGGTAATACACTCACTTGTATTGGCATTGGACTCCTATCATTTGGTGCAGTATTAAGTTGTGGATCTCTATCAGGCGCTGGGCTGAACTTCGATTTCTCTAGATCTCTAAATTGCGATATTTGAGTTGGATTGTAACTGCCCTTATTATATGCAGGTTTGATAATCATCTTTGCATCGTTAATCTTCTTCCTTTTTGATTTTATTTTGAGATGCAGGAGTTCACAACTCCAAGGGAGCTTAGATTTGGTCTCTTCCTTTTTAGTATTCTTATCCAGTGTAGTGTGACTGAATTGATTCGTTGAAAGTAATCGTTTGTTATTTGTTGAAGCAGCAAGAGAACCTATCTTTTGTTCGATATAGCATCTGCTTCCACATCCTCATATGACGGGTGTGTCTTCATTCTCAGTTTCTTGATAAATATCATGATCCTTATGTCATTTGAATCAACAAGCCTCACAGATTATCACATAAGTGTCTGTATTTGCAGAGCAAGTCTTACAGTTGAAATGAGGCTGCTTGAATTTTCTGAATCCAGCCACATTAAAAGTACATCCAATATTTAGTGCGATTTCTTCGGGAGTAGCAGGGTTCATTTGATACTTTTGTTGTGTATTAGAATTATCTGGAATAAAGGAACCATTTTGGAAACGATCTTCCTCTTCTTGAGCACGTATGTTGTTCAACATTTCCTCTTCTTTGTCTATTTGAGGATCTCACAGGTCTGTGTACACCTTCATTTTCTTATTAATTTTGTAGCTATCCATGTACACAAAGTCTTGAGCTTCTTTACATATTTTTGAAGGCATCTTCATAACTACTTGGTCGCTAAATTTCTCATAGTATTCACTAATCTCAATATCTTCTTTATTCTCTAAAGCTTGAATAGAGTTTTACTTACTATAATGGTCTATCAGTTTGTTGTTCAGTTTATCTAAGTGGTTGATATCCCCTAGACTTGCGAGTACAAGAGTTGTGACAAACCCAAACATTTTATTTTTCTCATCTTCTACTTTACTCCTTGAGGTATTGTCAGTATCCTTTTCGTTCAATTCACAATTGCTATCTTTATCATGAATACTGTTGTGCTTAGACTCTTCTCCACCTTCTTGTTCATCATCGCCATCTTCTTCTTCATCATAGTCAGAATTCTTTTCGATAAATTCATCCCTCAGATTTGGTGCGGTCGGAGCATAGAGTGGGTCTAGCTGATCTCCAACGACAAATTCTTGTTCTTGGCTAGATTTGGGAGTGATCAGAGCCCATATTTTATCAGAAATCGTCTTACAGCTCTTCTCTACTTTCTTGTAGTTGATCTTTGCGTTATTATTTTTCTTAACATTCGCTGTCTGAATCAGAGTCACCATTGCGAAAAGGATCTTCCTTTCTTCAGAGTTAATTGGTAATTTTGATGTTTTTGAGTTGCTTATTTGTTTTAAGTCTCCTCACGCAAGCTTCAAAATGAATTTAAACGCACTCAAATTGTCAAACTCAATGATGTTTGCTACCATTGGTAGACTCTCTGTGACTAGGCTAAGTCTTTTACAAGCTAATGCTATCAAGATTGACATGTATTCTGTGTTCACACCGAGTGCTTCTGAGACAATCCTTACATTTGAAATATCGTTTTTAAAGATTCCTACCAAAGATGAGACCAATGCTGGATTCCCTCAGTTATTTTTTCAAATGTTGAGTGCTGCGATACAAGCCCCTGATTTATTGCTTGTGTCAGCTAGTTCCAGCAAGTTTAACCCCAACTTATGGGGAATGTAGAGCTCCTTGAACGCAAACTGTAATGCACTTTCTTGAGATGCGTCTTTTAGTATCAGAGCGATCAAAGCTTTAGTCCTTGTATTCTTGATTTTCTCAATAAGACTGACTAAACTTGATATTATCAGGTCTTGATTCTGAATTGCGAGTCCAATCATGATTCCTAGAACACTCTGCTCGTTAAATTCTCTGTTTGTTAACTTTTTGAAATTGCTAAGTAATTTTTCAGATATTTCTTTGAAGAAATCAGCTTCAAAGAGTGCAGGAAGTAGATTAGCTATGTTTTCATTTACAGCATCAATTTCTTCAGGAATTGGCGCATACTCTTTTAGCTTAGAAATAAATTTTTTGATTGACTTGCTCTGGATTAATTTGTCATGTGTGTAAAGAGAAAGTAGCTGGGTGAGTGGCACACCAGTAAAAAGAAGAGTCGCTTGCATGATTATTGATACTTTACTATTCTGTATTACATCCTTTGAGTCAACACTAACGCTCAGGTCATTTTCTTCACATAAGTACATGAAAGACTCAAGTAGAGAGTCGATGTCTCCAGTGAACACCTTGAAAACATGATACAAAAGCATACCAATTTTTTCATGACCCTGGAATAATTGAATGAAAATGTTAGAGTCTTTTGCTTGAATAACATCAATAATTTTGAGTCATAGCTGGATGTATTCTCCATTAGATACTTCTTCCTTCTTAGAGGAAAATGGACAGAACATTTCAGGAGCTTTTGAAATATCTATTTCCAAATCATCTTTAAATGTGATTTGGAAGAGATCTAAAATAGGAGCAGCAGCACTAGATAGAACATCAGAAGTATCTCCTCTAATAGCTTTACTTTGTTTTTTAAGATGAGAGACTATGAATGTCTGCATGAGCTTCAGGAACTCTTCTCGCTTCCATTTTGACTTTGATAAAGCCTTTTTAGACTGAAGTAAGATCTGGAAATATGTGGGGTCAACTCCAAATACTTTCTTCGATACATCTGCAACATATTTTTGACCTCTAACGAGCAGAGTGAATTGGTTGAGCCAGATTGAACTGATGCTCTTGATTTCTGCAGCATTACACCTTAGAGCTTCAGCGATCATAACCAATCTCGAGTTATTGATGCTTCCCGTGCTGCTCACATTTTTAAAGTCATACTTAATCTTAGCAGGATTCGAGGATCACTTGAATATACGATATGGATTCCCACTTAAGAGGTCAAGCAAGAAATATAAATGTTCGTCTTTCATCTCAAGGAAGTGACTGAGCTTTGAAATACTATCCTTGTAGTTTTCATTGTTCTTCAAGTGCTCTGAGGGATCAATATTACAGATAAAAGATGCAGCAACATTACAGATTGCTTCAAGATAAACAACCTTATCTTTGTGAATGTCCAATGCACTTTGAACTTGAGTAGATATTTGTTCAATCTCATCAAGCATTACAGTCTAAAGAATAAGCGACAAAGCTTACTGTGTTCTTCTTTTTAGCATCGAGAGCATTTAGAATACTCTTTTTAATCTTTGCTACTTCAGATTCTAAAAGGTTATTTTAAGTTCTGAGCTTACCAATGTCATCTTGAACATTGTTTGAGTTTTTAAGTTTGAGAGTGATGCTTTTCAACCTGTTTGGGATAATTGTTTGCTTTATTGATTCTACTGAGTCATCTGCTTTGATAGCCTTTGCTTTGGACAAGATCATGAGATTGCTTTCAAGTCTATAGGTAAATTAAGAGGAGGTACCGTGCTGAGAATTTTTCCTTTTCCTTGATAATGAACGTTTCTGAAAAGTCTGCACTATTCTTTGGTCGAGACGATATTTTAGCTGAATACTTTTGGCAGTCAATAACCAAACATATGTACGCTGTGAGAACATGCGCCTGTTCAGGTTCAAGTCCAAGGTGTCTTGCTATCTTATTAGCTTTGAAGTTATCCTCAAGAAACAAATTACATATCTCCATCACAACCTTGACTTGACAATTGCATAAATTACCAATGATGTGTTTAATACTCCCAATATCTCCCTTACTTGCTTCGTACAATCTTTGGATTTTTTGAGAAGGGAAATAAGGAAGAGAGATCTTGACCATACTCACTATGTCAAGATCTGAACCCATTGAGAGAGTACTCAAAGCCATGACTCTATTTTTGAAGATATTTACTCCTTCAACAAGCTGTTCACATTTTGACTTCTCAGCCAACCGATCAATTACGCTGAATATAGTGTAGCGAGTCAAGTTGTTATCATTTCTGTAAATCGCAATGACGACTTCGATCAATAAAGTGTACTCCACGCTGAATATTTTTGCTATTGGCTTCAGATCTTTAGTGATGTTGCCAAATATCAAATTGTGGAGAGATAGCATTAGCTCAGAAATCTCGTTTGGCATTATTTTATCAATTAAGTTGGCAATACAGTTCTGAATGTTGGCCTCATTATTTGTGATGAATGCGATAAGTAACTCAAGTAATTCCTTTGGTATTCCAATCTTTGTGCATATTTCTGATAATGGTTTCGGGTTCATGTTGATTACAACTTCAAGGACATCATCTAGAACTTCAACAGGAAAATCTTCGAAAATAACATGGATTAGCTTTTTCGCTGATAAAATGACTGTACTCCTGATCTTCTGTTGATCAACAGAATCTGAATTGTATTTATCAAGAGCTAGTTCAGCTAGTGCAACGTTAATTTCAGGATTGAGTCTGAGTCTCTGTGATAGTTTGTGCACTGAGCTCAAAATAATGATTGGATCATTTTTAAGTAGTCCAACTAAGCCAAAGCCTATGTCGTAGTCTATTCCTCAGTTCTTATGCAGTAAATTAGATATAGCGCTCGCATTGCCTTGTAGGATTTCGTCAGTCAAACTTCTCTCAACAGATTGGTGGTTATTGGCAATCATGAATATGTTAACACCACGGTGGAACATGATCTGGGGTAGATTATTCGTTACACTCATTATGTCTCCCAAAGTTGAATTTTGCTTTTGTAGCATCTCAAATAAAGATATTCTAAGTTCTTCGTTAACAGTTCCATTGACAACATCATTGAGGATTTTATTGATGCGAGTAAGTCGTGCATATAGAAATATAATCACACCAAGGATGACGACAGCTCCTGCTGCAATTGGTAGAAACTTCTCTGGATTTAGTACAGCTCCAAGAATACTCCAAATGCATATGACGCTGAGGTATGCTACATAAAGGCCAAGGAATAAAAGTAGCATGATCCAGAATAAAGTTGAGATAAACCATCTTGGCCAAGTCTTGATGACTAAGTATTTTCCTGTATCTCTCTGAGAGGTGGCAAAAAAGAAGATGAGCTCGAGTAGTCCAAAGAACATGTATACCGCACACAGAATTATCATCGCATAGAATACCCATGCCTTCTCCATATTGTTCAGCCAGAACTCATATCCACTGCTATTGAATGCATTGTTCAGGGTGAACACCTGTTCATAAATATTGGCTCTGATAACATTGACTTCAAGTAAAGACCATACGAAGGCCACTAAAAGCAATAATGGGATGGCAGTCAAGACTACAAGATATAGAAACACCGAGAAGAAGTTTATCACAATTCCTGTATCACTCCTGAAGTACTTCGATACTATTTGCTTATCAATCCACCTGAAAACTGCAGTGAGATGACTCCTTTGTTCTTTTTGTCTAACAATTCCTGAAATGTAGTTAGTATTCTGACGAATGGGTACTACCCTTTCAGTGATGCCATAAACGTAGGGGATAGAGAAATCTTCCTCAAACTTAGCTCCAAGAGATTCAAGCTCAGGGCAACCGACGATGCTGCTTTTGTCAAGCATTTTAATTCTGTTCTCATTGCAGTACTCATTGTATTTGTCTTTAAGCTCTTCAACTAGGATGAAATCACTCTTGAGAACACTAATAGTACATTCTGACTGAATGAACTTAGAGATATTGTTCATATCATTAGTTTTACTATCCGAATCTGGTCTTTGAACACTCTTCTGCATTTTCTTCTTACTTTTCTCAAAATGTGTCTTCCATCTTATCTGAATGTATGCGTTAGTAGATCTGCCAGCTTTGTTTTTGATCTTAAGCCCGAAGTTCTTCATAGTACTCTTCTCGTTTTCGTATTGTCTTTCTCTGTATCCATTTTTTGTTCAAAATTCTAAGTACTTGGCAGTCAGCTTGTCTTTTCTGATTGAAGCTATGCTTATGTGGGTGTCTGAGTCTTCAATTTTGGCTTGTGCATCTTCATCTATAAGATTCATGAGAATTAATGACTGAATAATCTCTTACCTTTCATGAAATTCTTCTCTAAAGTTGAAAAGTAGGTATTGTCTACATAAATCCTCTCTAAGAACACTCTGAGTGAGTTGGTGTTTATTCTTATCAAGTAATCCAGACCAAGGCTTATAACTTTGAAAAATGACAGGCTAGTCTGTCTCCGCTCTTTGAATACCTTTTGAACTGTATTTTTATCTTTTCCTTTAGGCTTTTTGGGAAAAGGTAGTTTCTTGCATGTGAACAAGCCCATTTCTATAGGTTGAGGGATAGTATATTGCGGAATAGGTTAACTTACCAATGTATTTCTGTCTGTAACTAGCCTCATCTGCTTTACAATTGACCATGTTCTGATCTCCTTGATTTTGCTTCTTGGTTGCTGAGAAATTGCGTGCTTTCTCGAGATGCTTCTTATACAAACTCTCAACACGTAGTTGTAGCCGTCCTGCCAGTAAGAATATTGAGAATACAGAGAAAATAGCGATGATCAAGGAGACGATCAGACATACCCAGATGAGTATGTTATCTCCTAAGAATGAAATTTTTTCTCTGATGTATTCATTTTCTGCTGTGAGCACATATTTGTGGTATTCAGTATCTGATTTTGCTGAAACTAGGTGCTTTGACTCCATGAAACTGAGCTCTTTCAGCTTTTCTGAGACGAGTGTGTTAGTCTTCACCGAAGTATCTCCACCATATGGACACACCCCTCCTGGAATGTGAATCAACGTATCTCTGTGGTAGGCTGGTCGTAACAGGTTTAGTGACAAGAGCGATATGAGCCAAGGTCTGGCCTGGATATACTGTTTGAGTGAACTGTGAGTCCACATCTTGGTATAGCCTGGACTCACTGTTTCATAGAGGTAAATTCTTGGATCTTCAGGCTCTGTACTAAAATCATCTTTGTTTTCCTTTAAGACTTGCTGGGAAGTTACTGAGAAAGTGTCAAAAGTCGGAATGAAAGAGGCAGATGCTGTTGTTGTAGATCCGTCTACCAAAACTTGTACTGGGCCATCATCAAGAGATATTGTGAAGCTTCCTTGACCAGCAGTGACTCCTGTTCCTGAAGCAGGACAACTTCCTGCTGAGTCTGAACATACATACAACTCTGAGGTACAATAAGTCGAAGCATCTATGTAGGTGGCTGTGATTCCCGCATCTCTTGTCGCTCGGTTTGGACAAGAAGCACTATCTACGCTGTTTACAGTTGCTCCAGCAACACAATGAGTTCCAAGTGGAGTGTTTACAGTGAC
>Ga0307966_1004525_pt1 | contig 10349 bp, 5 predicted proteins | sample OrgLakmetagen646_FD_203141 | JGI IMG/M metagenome (GOLD analysis project Ga0307966, IMG submission 203141) | Saline water microbial communities from Organic Lake, Antarctica - #646 | ecosystem: Environmental > Aquatic > Non-marine Saline and Alkaline > Saline | place: Antarctica: Organic Lake... | reverse complement strand
CTTCTGGCCAACCCTAATGTATGCGTGCATATGTGTTTACCAAGAAGGTATGTGTGTGTTTGTGTGTGTGTGTGTGCGCGCACGTGTGCTCAGTACCAGTACTAGGACTTCAGACGTCACCTTCATGCATGCAGAATTCCAAGCCGTCTTGCAGTTGCGCAGGGTTTTGATTGTGACACAAGCGGTACATATGCACGCGTGATCTGGGGCCTTTCTCTCTGTCTGGTGGGGGGATCCTTTAGCCCTGTGATGTTTAGACTCCTCCCTGCTCCCCGGCACCAAGTGTACAGCTTGGCAATCCACTGTGCAGCATTATATTGGCATTATATTGGCATTATATTAGCACTATGTTGGCACTATATTGGCAATATGTTGGCAATCCACTGTGCAGCATTAAATAAGCTCCCACTGTTCAGCGTAGGCCCAATAAAAGCCCACTCTATTTTTTAGGTTTTTATGAAATATTAAGGTTTCTAATGGATTAGTTTCTAATCAGTTCAAGTAATTTAGGTTCTTATGGGTTCAGGGTTAACTCAGATGCAGCATCTGGAAAATCTCTTAGGGTCTGCTGGAAGCTGAATGTGGCAGCACAACAAAATGCGTACGATGCAGCAAGTACAGAAGCGCTGTTTAAAAGCACACAATGCAGCAAGTACAGAAGCGCTGTATGAAAGCACACAAATCAGCAAGTAAAAAAGCGCTGTATGAAAGCACACAATGCAGCAAGTACAGAAGCGCTGTATGAAAGCACACAATTTAGCAAGTAAAAAAGCGCTGTATGAAAGCACACAATGCAGCAAGCGTAAGGCACCTGAGGGTGCTGCGTGACAACAGCAAGCGCTGTAAGAAAGCACACAACGCAGCAAGTAAAAAAGCCACCTGAGGATGCTGCGTGACTTTAACAGAGGCTGTATAAAAGCAAACGCTGCTGGTGCACGCCTTACATACAGTGTGCATACAGTTCCGGTTCAAGGGGGCGCAAGGTGGGCGTCAAAACATGCACTGCCACGCCATACTGGCCTGCTTTTTTCTTATATTCCTTGCAGGCCCTGTGTCCAGTATAGTCGAGCAGAACCATTTGACATTCAGTACCAGGAAGTTTTTTTTGTTTTTTCTTGCAGGCCCTGTATCCAGTATAGGGGGAGCACCCAAGGGGCTGATCCGGAACATGCGAGCCGGGAATGGCAGGCCGCAGGTGGGTGTTGTATACGCGCGTGTGTTGTGTGTGTGTGTTGCATGACTTTATTTTGCTTAGGTGTATATAATACTTGATTGCCAATAAAACCAAAGATAAGCATGAGAGTAACGGCATCTTGCATGAGTGTATCGGTAGGTACATTGATCGTCAATTAAAATGGAGATAGGCAGGCTGCAAAGCTGCAAATCGCACATACATGGTCCTGGCCAGCTTATACCAGCTTATACTAGCGGCACGCTTGGTGGGCAGGTGTAGGTTTTAGCTCTTTTAGACGAGAGCCCTGCCACTAATACTAGACCTACAGCACCAACGGTGAGCTTAGTGGGCATGTGTATGCATAGGTGCTCCTGTGTAAGGGCCCTGTCGCTAATCCTAGACCAACAGCACCAACGGTGAGCTTGGTGGGCAGATGTATACTTGGTGCTCCTGTGTATGGGCCTGACGCTAATACTAGACCAACAGCACCAACAGTGAGCTTGGTGGGCATGTGTATGCATAGGTGCTCCTGGGCAAGGTCCCTGTCGCTGATCCTAGACCAAAGGCACGCTTGTTGGGCAGGTGTGTGCATCAGTGCTTCTAGCCGAGGGCCTATCACTAACCCGAACCCTAGTCCCTAGACCAACGGCGCGCTTGTTGGGCAGATGTAGGCACAGGCACTCTAAAAGGCCAACTATACACACTGCTTGGCTTGAACTCTGTGAGCTAATAGGACTCTGTGACTAGGAGCTAACAGGACACTGCTTGGCTCGAACTCTGTGACTAGGAGCTGACAGGACACTGCTCGGCTTGAAATCTGTGACAAGGAGCTAATAACAGAGAAGGTGTCACAGGCCACGCACAAGCTGACCCACAAACAGCAAACAAAGAAAGCCCGGCGTCATCCCGTATTATAGTATGGAACTGGGAAGGAAAATTGTCATGTTTGTTCAACTGTGCGTGGATCAAAGGCTCAGGTTTGGCTTCAAGTGCACACACACGCACACACATACACACACGCACACACACACGTACACACACATACACACACGCACATACACAGTGTCGGTCATGTGTAGCTGAGCCAATTTTTGTTGTGTGTGCCACATGTAAAGATGCTGACAGGCATGATTTGCTCGTCACGACATTGAATTCCATCACAATAATAACGTCATTAATGTGTGACCTTGCAGGAATGTTTTGAGCTCCCAGTGGACAACAGCGAGGCTCCTTTCCAGCATCGTGCTCCTCACCTGCCTGTCAACCTTGCCTCATCTGGTATGTGGTGTGTGTGTGCGCGTGTCTGTGTGTGAGCATGTGTTTGTGTGTGTATGTGTGTGTGTGCATGTGTGTGTACATGTGTGTATGTGAGCAGTATTGTTTGTCTTCTTGCATGCAGTGACTGCACATCGCTGCAATACTTGTGCGAATTTTATCATCATACATAAATTTATACATACATACACGCTCATGTACACACAGTTCCTCATTGCTAGAGCAATGCCTGTTATTTCATGAATCGCTATTTATGTTTAGAGCTCATACACCCAAGTACATGCGCACACATGGAAGCATGCATTACAAACACACACGCACACGCACACACACACACACGCAAACACACGCACGTTGAGACATACAACCCACACTCACGTCTCACGTTGCATGTCCTGCAGATCCTAGTCTACATCCGTACGCATCGGTGCTGCAGAGCCTGAACTGCGCCCCAAGCCACCTACAAGATTCACAGATCACACCCCCAATGTGAGCCGCTCAGCTGGTAGCCTGCAGCCTCTTGACTTTGCCTCATTTTTGGTGATCGATCCACTTTGCGTAATCAATTTCCGTGCATCTTGTCTGCAAATGGTGTTGCAAAGCAAGGGGTCATGTTCTCAGGTTTGGCCAGAACCATAAAGGCATGGTGCATATACAGTATTTTTGGCAGGGATCACATCACAAATGTGCGTCAGCTTATACATTTTTGGCCAACCCTAGAAATTTGGCAGGTCTTGTTGAGCAGCACCAAAAAGAAAAATGCCCTTGGCAATGTCAGTGGTACTTCTATTTTGTTACAGCAAAGAGCTGCCCTGGTTAGATCACTATCAGGACACACAGCAGCAGTGATGTCATTGATGCATTGATCGCACCAGATCGTGGACGTGCGCAGCTTGCAGCCCAGGCAATCACACACACATACACCCATGCAAATACACACACAGACGCATGCACGTGCGCGCACACACACAGACACACACACACACACACACACACACAAACACACACACACGCACACACACACGTGTAGGCCCCTAGAGGACACGCCACTGGCTTGGGTGGACTCTCCAGAGGCTCTTACAGACATGGTGGAAGAGCTGCAGGGTGTGGGACACCTTGCTGTGGATTTAGAGCACCACCACTACAGGTGTGTGCTGCTTTGTCCCACTAACAGTTGGTCAGTCTAACGCGAAAAAGCCATACAGAATATTCCAAGTATACTAGTAAGGCGGCAAAGCTGCAGGGTGTGGGGCGCTATGCTGTGGATTTAGGGCACCACCACTACAGGTGCGTGCTTACATGTCCTAACAGGTGGTCAGTCTGACGCGTAAAAGTCATACAGCACCATTCTAAATATGAAAATAAAGCGGCAAAGCTGCAGGGTGTGGGGCACCTTGTTTGGAGCACCAACTCTGGAAACAAATTTAGGGAAATCAATCAACCTTAGCCTCCCTTAACTGCAAGGATGTGTCATACGACGTATTTGTGTAAGACGCCGTATCGTATTTAACGCGTGTTATGCTGTATTGAACAAATCAGGCCGTATTATACGATTGCAAAATTTGCCGAATTTTGGCCTGTTTAGGTGATTTCCGCCCCAAAAACGCCCTTCCAGAGAGCTCCCAACGCTATCATAGAATATATTACCGTATTGTGCAGTTTTGCGTATAAATAAATAATTATTTATGCCCCTCGCTATAAGTCAGACCAAAAAAATCAAGTTTTCCGGACATCGCAATAGTTCGAAATTTTAAAACACACATTCCACACATGTATGCACGCACACAGAAACACACACACTCACAAACATGTATGCACACACACATTCACACACACACACACACACGTATGCACACACACACAGAAACACACACGTTCACACACATGTATCCACACAGGTCCTTCCAGGGCTTCACGTGCCTCATGCAGCTGTCTTCTCGTACCAAGGACTACATTGTAGACACGCTGGCTTTGAGGCAACACCTGGGGCCTGCCCTCATCGGTATCTTTGCAAACCCTGATATTGTGAAGGTGGGCCATTTGGAAAACTGTCGAATGTTTGTAGGAGAGGTTGGACCACAAATGACTGTTTCCTCTGCGGTTTCCCTCTGCCAGATCACACGTCCATGAACAGCATACGCACGCTCATGGCAAATCGACGTAAACACGAATCTGCTGTGAGAAAAGAGGGTACCTTATGAACAGCATATGCACAGCTATGGCCAACCTAGGTGAGCATAAACAGGTGCCTTATGAACAGCATTGCACAAGTATGGCCAACCTACTTGAATGTGAAATGCTGCGAGAAGTTATTGTGAGAAGAGAATAGCGGATAGGAAATGGACGTGAGAAGATGATTGTGAGGAGAGGGTGCACGATGGAGCCTAGGCTCACTGACGCTTATGACCTCTGACTCACTTACTATGCGTGCACACACACACATACACACACACGCACTTGCACACGCACCCACAGACACACACACACGCACCCACACCCACACCCACACCCACACCCACACCCACACCCACACCCACACCCACACCCACGCCCCAGGTGTTACACGGTGCAGACCACGACGTGCAGTGGCTCCAACGTGATTTCCATCTGTACCTGGTCAACATGTTTGACACAGGCCAGGTGTGTGTGTGCGTGTGTGTGCGTGTGTGCGTGTGTGTGTGTATGTGTGTATGTGTGTGTGTGTGTGCAAAAACCTTTCGCCGTAAAACTTGTTTAACCTTTTCCAGGAACTATGGCCCCAACGTGATTTCCATCTGTACCTGGTCAACATGTTTGACACAGGCCAGAAGTGTGTGTGTATGTGCGTGTGTGTGTGAGTATGTGTGTATGTGTGTGTGAAATTCTCCCTCAGTAGAACCTTTCTAAAACTCGGCCAAGAATCCAATCAAATTCTTTTTGTCAATGCGTTCCTTGGCATAAGCCAGTGTCCAAACCTCACATTGGGCTAGGGCTAGGGTTTAGTAAAAGACACTGAAACGTACCCTAAAGTCTCACACCGGTCGACTCATTCTTTGACGCAGGGCAGGTGCCTGAAAATGTCTATACCGTAGACCTCTCATACACTTTCAAACTTTGATGAACAAAAACGTTGATGATCAAGGTCTTCTTGTTTAATCCATACAAGCTCCAGCACTTGCCGTTTTATCACGGCTGGATTTCTTGTCCCATTTTCTGTGGCTCATCTTGTGACATACGCGCTGTTACTTTCGCCTTTCACAGGCCACCTCCTATTTTTTTCTCTTCCGTTGTATTATCATTTTTCAACCCTCTTGTCCTGCAATCCACGCCTGGCTTGCCCTTGTCTTGTTTCTCCAAGCATTTATCTCACGCCTTGTTTCACTCCCTCCCTCCGTCCACCCCTCCACTTCACACTTCCTGTTTTTGACTTCTCATCCCTTATTTCTTGTATTTACCTCCTCCATCCTCGATTTCTCATCTCTTGCTTCCTTGCGTTCACCTGCATATCCTCATTGTACACACCAATCGATAAGAAGGCCTCCGTTTACCTGCTTTATCCTCGATTTCTCATCTCTTGCTTCCTTGCGTTTACCTGCATATCCTCATTGTACACACCAATCAATAAGAAGGCCTTCGTTTACCTGCTCTATCCTCGATTTCTCATCTCTTGCTTCCTTGCGTTTACCTGCATATCCTCATTGTACACACCAATCGATAAGAAGGCCTCCGTTTACCTGTTCTATCCTCGATTTCTCATCTCTTGCTTCCTTGCGTTCACCTGCATATCCTCATTGTACACACCAATCGATAAGAAGGCCTCCGTTTACCTGCTCTATCCTCAACGTTCATCACAATTGCTAGGCCTCCTGCATTTTGTCCTACCCCTTAATTTCAACTCACACTCCTATCGCCAGGCCTCACGCGTTTTGTCCTACCCCTTTCATCTCAATTTGCACTTCAATTGCTAGGCCTCACGCGTTCTGTCCTACCCCTCCAACGGCCTGGCATTCCCGCTGGAGCATTTTTGCGACGTTAAAGCGGATAAGCGCTTCCAGGTACATGCTGTTCGTCCTTGTGCATGTATATCGTAATGTCATGCATCAGTTTTGCAAATCTAAAAACGCACATTTTGATGTCAAAGCAGACATCCTTTTTCAAATATGTGGTGCGTATCCCTCATGTGGCCCACAAAACATCTGTGTTGTTCTCCGATGTGCTTTTGAGATGTCAATGATAACAAACAAGGACCTTTTCCCTTGTGACTGTCAATGTCAATCTAACAACGTGCCTTCCTTGCTCCATTAACCTACAGCTACACACACATACACATACACACACACACAATTATCTGACACACAGATACACCGGCATGCTTGAGCGCACATGTGCGCGCACACACACACGCAAACATACACACACGCACACGCACAAAAACACATACACACACGTAGCTGGCCGACTGGCGTGCCAGGCCACTGTCCCTTGAAATGCTGCACTACGCACGAGGAGACACCCACTACTTGCTGTACTGCTACGATCGAATGAAGCAGGAGTTGGCGCAGATGAAAGACCAGGTGAGTCTTGCGTATCCATAACTCAGGGCTCAGAGTTAGGTGCAGATGAATGTCCAGGTGTGTCTTGCGCCTCCATAGCTCAGAGCTCAGAGTTTGCTTTCAGCGCGTCCGCGTCATCCAGGACGCTTACCAGATTCCAAAAGCGTGTGTGTGTAATAGGTTCAAATAGAGGAATTTCCGAAAAGTACGGGAGGTGCAAATCTGTACCAGGTTGTCTTGAGCTCTTCGGGCCTGTGGGGTAAGCAAATGGGTAATGTTGTAATGTTCTTGACTTTTCGGGGCCTTTGGGGTAAGCAAATGGGTGACCTTACGTGGCTTGGTCTGTTACGTTATGGCTTCAGGGCTTCAGCTTAAGAGTGAAATTCCTTATACCCTCTAGACCGAGGGGGGGGGGGAAGGGGGGAGGGGATGCAGGGAACTACTTGTGTTGTCACAACTGACAGGGCGTACTGTGTATGATAATATGAATAGTGTTTTAGAGAAAGGACCTTATTTTAATCACCTGCTATGCTACATGCTGAAGCGCAAGCGTGCACATAACCAAAGAAATTCCCGCTCGTGCACTACGCTCATAAGGTGCTCAAGAAACGTATGCACACCGTCCAAAGCTTTGGGTCAAACAACAGCTCCGTCCAAACCAGTCAAACAACCCCCTCTCGCACCCTTCCTTGCAAACCAGAGCTCTAAGCTCCTCCGTCTTTGCAAAACAAGGTGCAGCCGCAAGAGCTGTGCAAGGGAACAGGCTGGCCTTGCACCAGCCACTGTGGTCGAGTGGGGTCATGGTTTGAAATTTTATGTCCTTAAGTACAGCTCACAGCACACATCTTCACGCAGATCTGTCGGTCATTTACCACGACCACCTCATTCACCTGACAATGCTACACTCTTGCCATTGCGTAGGTCCCTCCATCCCTGCAAGTGGACGCACAGCCACAGCAGCTGTGCCAAAGGGAAGGGGGCGGCGGCCTCGCGCTGGCCACTGTGCTTGAACGTTCTCATAGGTTGTGCCTGGCTCTGTATGAGAAGAGCCCTCCGCCCAGCCAGCAGATGTGTGAAGACATGGTTCAAAAGTGAGTTTAAAGCCACATACGCGCACACACACACACTCACACACAATACATGCGTGCATGCACGCATGCACGCAAGCATGCACACACGTATACATACACTTGTATGTGCAACACACACACATACATACACGCATGCACACATGCACGCACACACGCATGCACACACACATGTACACGCAACACACGCACACACGCAGGTGGGAGCTGTCGCTCACCTCCTGACAGTGAACACACACACGCATGCACACACACGCACACACACATGTACACGCATCACACGCACACACGCAGGTGGGAGCTGTCGCTCACCTCCGTACAGCGGAGCGTCCTTCACGCCACTGCATTGTGGAGGGATGGTGTCTGCCGCGAGCTTGATGAGAGCACTGGCTACGTGCTGCCCCGTGCCCAGCTCATCACAGTGGCGCAGCACATGCCTGGTAGGGAAACTGGAGGAGATGGTTCGTTCAAAATGTAGGTCTGCACGGCAGTTGGAGTGACCTTGGCAGCCCTGGCTACGTGCTGACCTGTAACCAGCTGGCTCCCCATCTGGCTCCCCATCTGATGCCCAATTGGCTACCGAACTGGCTCGTGCTGACCTGTAACCAGCTGGTTATGATGTTCATCATGCCTGAACACCTGTATGGAAAGTCAAAACTTATACGCAAACACTCAAACACCGATGCGCGTGCACACACACACACACACACAGACACAGACACACACACACACACACACAACACACAGACACAGACACACACAAACACACATACACACAGGCGCAGCCAAGGACTTGCTCCGCTTGCTGGGACGGAGCGCCTCAGAGGTCGTGAAGAGTCGTGCCCATGACCTTGCTGCCTGCATCTCATCCTGCAAGGCCGCCGCTGCCGCCGCGACAGCTGCCAAGGAGCTGACAGCTGCACGACAGACAGGGACATCACAAGCTGTCAATGACGCAACAGCTGTGCAGCAGAGTGCAGGGGCCTCAGCTTTAACCCCAGCCGAAGAGTCAACAGCCACGCAGCTGACAGCTGGCGCTGCAGCAGCAACAGTGACAGCTGTCAAGGAGCCGACAGCTGGGAAGCAGGCAGCGAGCGCGCCAGCGGCACAGCAGCACCTGCAAATTCCTGCACCTGAGAGGGGGTCAGCGGCGGCAGCAGCAGCAGAGGAAGGGCTGCAGAATGCCTTACATGGCGACTCACGTGCAGCAACTGCAGCGAGAGCGGCAGGAGTAGGGTCTTTGGGGGGTGCAGAGCTTGCGCCAAAAGCGGTGCCTCCAATTAAGAGCAAAGCAGTGCCGCCCGTCAAGAGCAAAGCCGGCAGCAGGGGGGCCATGTTTGGTGGCGCAGGTTTGGGTGTGGGTGTTCTGTGTTAGTGCTTTTTTGTTTGAGCGTGTTCTGTGTTAGTGCATTTTATGTGTATGTGTTTATATTTCGTGTATATGTGTTCTGTGTTAGTGCATTTTGCGTGTATGTGTGTGTGTTGTCTTGTGCAAGCATACCGACTATATTTAGTTCATGGCTGCTTTTCATGCTTAGCGTGTGTTATGTGCGTGTGTGTGTTTTGTGCGTGTGTGTATGTACATGCCCACTTGCATGGAATGCTTTGTACAACCATTCCTTCATGCATGTGACTGAACAGGTGTGCATTTTTCTTCCTCTTTGTTGGACAGGCCAGGTCAAGCGCAGCATAATACTGTTACCTACGCATAAAACTGTTACCTACGCATGAGACTGTTACCTACGCATAAGACTGTTACCTACGCATAAGACTGTTACCTACGCATAAAACTGTTACCTACGCATAATACTGTTACCTACGCATAAGACTGCTACCTACGCATAAGACTGCTACCTACGCATATGACTGCTACTTACGCATACCTACGCATACCTACGCATAAAACTGTTACCTACGCATAAGACTGTTACCTACGCATAAAACTGTTACCTAACGCATAAGACTGCTACCTACGCATAAGACTGTTACCTGTGCATAAGGCTGTTCCCTGCATCAGTAATGCGCGCTTTTACTGTCACCAAGCACTAATCTCTCACCCTGTACCGCACACCTTGCGTACCGCACACCTTGCGTACCGCACACCTTGCGTACCGCACACCTTGCGTACCGCACACCTTGCGTACCACACACCTTGCGTACCGCACACCTTGCGTACTGCACACCTTGCGTACCGCACACCTTGTGTACCGCACACCTTGTGTACCGCACACCTTGTGTACCGTACCCTGTACCACACACCTTGCGTACTGCACACCTTGC
>Ga0307966_1004514_pt1 | contig 10363 bp, 5 predicted proteins | sample OrgLakmetagen646_FD_203141 | JGI IMG/M metagenome (GOLD analysis project Ga0307966, IMG submission 203141) | Saline water microbial communities from Organic Lake, Antarctica - #646 | ecosystem: Environmental > Aquatic > Non-marine Saline and Alkaline > Saline | place: Antarctica: Organic Lake... | reverse complement strand
ATAGTGGAACATCAATGCTCAGGTCGAAGGCATTCACCCGTTCAAAGTCGAGCGCTCTCCGACCCGGGTCGGAGAGCAAGTAAGCCTTCCGCACTTTCGAGGTGAGCCCCCCTAAAACGAGCTTGCCATCCACCGGCCAGTTGAAGACATGCAGGTAGAGTGTGTTTTCCTTACGCGTGGATTGACCCCAGGCTTGAACGGGGAGGGGGGTACGACCACAGCCGCGGATGGACTCACCGTTGACTTGCCACCAGTCGGCGATGCCTTGGAGAATGCTGACATCTATAGGATCTATGCGGCCATTTCCCATCGGGCCCACGTTCATCAACAAATTGCCGCCGCGGGCAACCGCCTTGGGCAGTATTTCGATGAAATGCTCGACAGGCTTGTGGCTATGATCAAATGCGTTCCAGCCGTAGGATTCGTTGGTGGTCGGAATCCCCTCCCAGTCACCACTGCGCGAGACGAACTCGGCGGGTCGATCGGCGGTGGACAGATAATCGCCCCAGCCGCGGACGAGGCGACCATTGATCACGACCTCCGGACTCGCCTCGCGGGCGGCTTTAAGGATTCTGAAATTTTCCGACGGAGGCAATTTGTGGGGCGTATCGAACCAGAGAATGTCCGGGTCGTAGCGTGCAATCAGTTCACGTATCTGGGGAATGGATTTCTCGTCCACATATTGTCGTGCCTTGGGGATAAACCATTCGAATTGTTCATAATTCCACCAATCTCTCAAATCCCGACTCTTGCCTCCGCCGGGATTTGGGAACTCCCAGTCATTGCCGGGCCCATACTTTTCACCCCAGTCAAAGGCGTGCGAGTAATAGAAGCCGAACTTCACTCCGTATTTTTTGCAGGCATCACGAAGTTCCTGCATGGGATCTCGTTCAAACGGAGTCGCATCGATGACGTTTTTATCCGAGACTTCAGAGGGCCACATGGCAAAGCCATCGTGATGCTTCGCGGTGATGATGAAATAGCCCATGCCTGCTTCGCTCGCCAGACGAATCCATTCATCTGCATTGAACTCGGTCGGATTGAAGTGAGCGGCCACATTGCTGAGGTATTCCTCAATAGGTATTTGGAGAACCCTTTGGATGTGTTCGGCGTAACCGGCACCCTTTCGCCCCTTGTATTCGTTTCCCAAAGTGGAATAGACCCCCCAGTGAACGAACATGCCGAATCGCGCTTCGCGCCACCAATCCATACGCGCATCGTGCGTCTTCATGGATTCCCGCCACCATTCGGCTTCGGGACTGTCTTTGGAAGGAATGTCGAAAGTAAGGGCCTCGGCCGCAGATAGCTTGCTCAGGGCAGTCGAGTGAACCAAAGCGAGTGCTATTAATAATAGGGGTATCAGTATCTTCATGATGTTTCGGGGATCTAGCCATCCGACGGTAGGCTGATGGAAATGTCTTGATAGCGGGCGGAACGACTGAACATGTGGCGCAGGCCGATGCGGCCCGAAAGGATGGGGCCGAAGGGTTCGTTCTGGAAATGGGCGTCATACGTGAGTCCCTCCCGTTTGATACGGAGATAGAGGTCACGGTTGCGCTTGATGATGGAAATATGGTGGGGGACGCCTGGTTCAAAAAGGCTTTCCGGGACCAAGTATTCCGGGTCCAGTTCGGTGCCCCGGAGTCCCTGATCGCGGCCTACATAACGACGGCCGCGAAGGTAGCCATCATTGTCGTCCCATGTGTTGGCGAAGGCGGCGAAGCTCACATGGTACGTTTCCATATGGTTAAAATATTGGCTCATCGTGGGCGCCTCCCGGAGATGCCGCCAAGCACGGATATCCGATTCGTAGGGGGCTGGGCCGCTGCCCTGGGCCTGAATGTAAATGATGTTGACGGCTCTTTTCGCGAAGTCGAGGCGGGTGTAGTCAAATTCGATTTTCAGGTCGCCCTTAAAAACATCTTTCGTCCACAAAACCATGTGATGGGAATTGACGCCAAAGCGCGGGCCGGCGCGTAGTTCCATCCCGTAGGGGGTGTTTTCGACCGCAGCGATTTTTCCGTCAAGAAACCAGTTTTCCGTCCAGTCTTTCGTTCCGCAGTCGTGGAAGGTCGTCTCCCATTCATTGGCCGCCGCAGCGGCATCATACAAAGCAGGATGGGCGCCCGTAGCCGTGCGAACGGTCTCGACCTCCCGGGCCCCGGACAGCTGAGTGACAGTATCCTCGACCGGCTTCCGCTTTTGCTCGATTCCGAAATAAGCTGTTGGCGTGGTAAAAGTGGCTCCCTGCACTTTCAGAAAGTCGACAATCTTCTCGAATTCCGACCAGCTGTTTTCGTCCCAATTGCCGGGATGGCACTGGAGAACCAGGACGTCTTCATCGGTATGGTCCGGGTAGTTGCTGGCGAAGGGCTCAAAATTAATCACCCCCACGGGGCGCTCAATATTAAGGGCTCCGATACGCTTGAGCGGCAGTTTGGAGGACGGGATGTTCGGCGGGTAGAGCCAGATGCGCAGGTCGGGGTTCTCTTCGAGGACTTTGACTGTCGTCGCGTCGTTGGCGTTATAGGGCGAGCCAAAGGTGCGGAAGGTGATGCCCAGTTTTTCCTTCCCGAGCTCCATGCCCCGTTCAAAATGAAATTTCTGTTTTTCGTAATCGGTATTCCGAAACTCCCACCAGGTCGTCTTGCTCACGCCGCGCTCGCGCGAATGGTCGTAGCCATGGTGCCAAAACTCAATTAGCCCTGAATCGTGCTGATCGCGGATCCAAGCGAGAAAAGCTTCGTTATCCGCCTCCAGGGAATCCGTGACAAGACCGATGGATGCTTGGATGTCTTTGGCCTCGATCAGATCGACGAAGCGTTGCCATGCGGGCTCGAGCTGCGCACCGCGGTTCCCCACGTCGTCCGCCTTGATAATGATCTGGGGTGCCGCCGAGAGCGACAGGCCACTGATCAAAAGCAGGCTAGTATTGGCCAAGTGACGAGTGGCGCTGGTGAACGGTGTTTTGTCTGTGTCTTTCATATCATTATGGTGTTTCATCTCAAATGGTTTTAGTCGCCCGAAAATGATAGGTTTTGCCTGCTTCGGTTGTGAAATCATAGAGCGTTCCGCTCACGCCAGGGAGTTCCTCCGTTGCTTCCTCCGCGTTGTTGATCCAAGGCACAGTATCGGGCTGTTGGAGCAGAGGATTCGGGTTGCGACCCTTGGCCGGCACCAGTCTGGCATCGGCAGAAGTCAGTAGATGCTTGCTCAAAATGCGGCAGTTGCCCCCGAGTTTCGAGCGGATGGAAAGCGTCTGCAATTTTCCCTCGTCCCACGTCATACCGACGTCAAATCCACCGCGGGCGACCAGACCACTGACGCTTCCCGAGTCCCATGCATCGGGAAGCGCCGGCAGTAAGTGGATATAACCCGCGTAGCTTTGCAGAAGGATTTCGGCGATTCCCGCAGGGGCTCCGAAATTACCATCCAACTGAAGGACCCCGTGGGCCCCGGAAAAAAGATTGCCGTAGGTGGTACCGCCGAGGCTCCTGTGTTTCAGTCCTTCCTTCAGAATCTTGAGGGCACGGTTGCCATCCTTGAGCCTGGCCCACCAGTTTACTTTCCACGCCATCGACCAGCCGGTGCTGACATCGCCCCGGTGGATGAGTGTCTGGATGCTTGCGCTGGCCAATTCCGGAGTCAACTCGACCGAAATTTGGTTGCCGGGATAGAGACTGAAGAGATGGGAGATATGCCGGTGCGTATCGTCCGGACGATCCCAGTCCCGATACCACTCCTGCAACTGACCCAGTCGGCCGATGTGAAAGGGATAGAGGCGGGGCATGGCTGTCCGCACTGTATCAATTAGCTCATCTTCGACCCCCAGCACTTCGGATGCCCGCAGGAAATTGGAGAATGACTCCCGGATAATCGACATATCCATGGTTGAGGCCATCGATATTGCCATCTCCACATCGTCGTGCCGGAAGACGTTTTCCGGCGATGTCGAGGGGTTGGTCACGAGGGTGCCGTTTGTATCCTCAACCATCCAAGCAATGAGAAACTCGACTGAGCCTTTCATTAGCGGCCAGGCTTGGGTGGCTAGGAACTTTTCATCGCCAGTGTGAAGGTAATGCTCCCACAAATGTTGGGTCAACCATGCGCCGCCCATGGGCCAGGCTGACCAACGGGGTGAGGCTCGATCATCCCAGTCGCCGCCTCCGGGAGGTGAAGTTTTGGCCCAGACATCCGAGTTATGATGGGCCACCCAACCGGTTTCGATCCCGTAATTCACGTTGGCGGTTTTCGCACCATTGACCGCAAGGTCTTCCATGAAATCAAAGAGCGTGTGGTGCAATTCCGGGAGATTGGTGATCTCGGCCGGCCAGAAGTTCATCTGGGTATTGATATTCATCGTATAGTTACTGCCCCAGGGGGGCTGCACACGGTGATTCCAAATGCCCTGCAAATTGGCCGGCGGTGTTCCGGTGCGGGACGAGGCAATCATGAGGTAACGTCCATATTGGAAGTAAAGTGCAATCAGGTCGTGGTCATCGTTACCCTCATGGTATTTCAGGAGACGGGCGCTCGTCGTTAGGTCCGGCACCGATCCCAGGTCGAGTTCCACGCGACCGAACAGTTCGGTGTAGTCGGTCAAATGCCGATCATATAAAATATCCCAGTCGTATTCGGGGACCGCATTGAAAATCCCCTCAGTCACCCGGGCAGGATTCTTGCCTTCGAAGGCCGGGGATTTATCAAAACCGTTGAAGCTGGTGGCCGTGGCCAGCACCAGCAGGACCTCATCCGCATTGGTCACACCGATGGAATGTTCCTCCGAGAGGCACTCCCCGCCCTGAGGGAAAATTCGCAGGTGTATCTCAAAGCTCATGCCTTCCCCTTCCGGCTCATAAACAACCTGTTCTCTCGGATCGCCGCTTCGGTGCGCCACGTAGGCGGGGGCTTTGCCCTTTAGGATCAAGTGATTGGTGGCTTTAACCTCAACCGTGGAATTTAGTTGGGAGGTCAGCTTGGCTTTGAAGCTTATTTTGCCAGCCTCCGAGGCGGACAAGCGCACCACCATGAGTTGATCGGGATGGCTGATAAATGATTCGCGTTTGTAATCCACGCCCGCCTGCTCATAGCTGACAGAAGACAGAGCGTTGCGCAGGTCTAGACTGCGTTTGTAGTTGCCGACAGGATTTTCATTGGATGGAAACTCCAGAAAAAGATCCCCCAGCGGAAGATAGCGGGCCGAGTAAGGACCATGCATCCCTTTCCATAACTGATCCGCTTCATTATAGCTACCTTCAAAGACAGCTTGGCGCACCTGCTCCAGGATCTCCGGGGATCCCTCATTGCCGGGCACAGGGCCTCCTGACCACAAATGATGGTCGTTGAGCGAATAGTGCTCCCTTTCCAGGCCACCGAACACCATTGCGCCAGTCCTTCCGTTTCCCAGAGGAAGGGCCGTCTCCCAGGCGTCGGCCGGGTTGTCAAACCAAAGCTCCAGCGGCTCCGCATTTGCCGACAAGGCAATCAATGACAAACTGCTTAGGGCCATAAGCAGTTGGCGATATTTTGTTGGTGAACCAAGCGGGCTTCCCATGGTAGTTCTTCCGGGATATTATTGTGGGGCAGGCTGAATCGAATAGGTCATTCCCTTTTGAGTTGAGAAGGATATAAGATCCGATTCGGTGGTCTCAAATGAGACTGCTTGGCCGTTTTCATCGTAAACAGATGCTTCCGAGAGACCCGGATACTTTAATCGGCAGTGCTGACCGCTTCGCGATTTTATGGACAGCTGGCGGAGTTGCCCCTCTGCCCATTTGGCGGAAATCTTGAAGTTTCCCCGGGCAACTAGGCCGTGGAAACTTCCATTTTCTGCCCAGGCTTGCGGGAGTGCCGGCAGCAGTTCGATCAGTCCATTGTGGCTCTGCAGAAGCATTTCCGCGACCCCGGCCACGAGTCCCAAACTCGCATCAATCTGAAAGGGCGGGTGAGTGGTCCATAGATTTTGCAGGGTCTTCTCCGCGATCAGTTTCCGGTAAACGTCATAGGCCTTTTCGGCTTCCTTCAGCCGGGCACGCGCATTCATGCGGTGAGCCATGGCCCAACCGGTTGTATCGTTGCCCCGGAAGTCCAGAGTCTTGCTGGCCGCTTCCATCCATTTTGGCTTGGAGGCATTGATCAGCGTTCCCGGATAGAGGGTGCACAGATGGGATATGTGCCGATGCTTCGGATCACCGATATCACCGTACGCGTCTTCCTCCCGGAATTCCTTGATCTGCCCCGAACTCCCGATCTGGATGGGATCCAAGCGTGGTATTTGCGCCTCGATGGTCTTCAGGAATGGATCGGTTTCTCCCAGAATCTCCGCCGCTCGCAGGACATCATTGTGATTCTCCCAGACAAAGCCCTGGTCGAAGGTCGAGCCGATGGTTTTGTAGTAGTCGCCGCCCTTTGGATGCCTGATCTCCGGAGACGCTGAATTATTCATGAGCAGTAGTCCGCCTTCGGTCGGCTCCAGCGCTCTGGCGAAGAAGCGGCTCAAGCCGAGGAGGGCCGGGTAGCCGGTCTCTCTCAAATAGGCTTTATCCTGAGTGAAATCGTAGTAATCCATCAACATCTTGGTCGTGAACCCTGCCGTGCCGGGGCCTGAATGCGGAGCCCGTGCCGGTAGAAAGTAAGGATTGGATCCGTTGCCGATGGTCCATCCGTTTTCCTCGGGATCTTCGGACAATTGTTCGGGGTAGAGCTCCCCGATGTAATCCTGGGCATATTGCTTCGCCAACGGCAGGTAAGCTTCGAAGTAACGGATGTAAGCTTCAAAGGTTTCCGGAAGGTCGGTACTCATGGCGCCCCAATAGTTCATCTGCACATTGATGTTGTGCCAGTAGCCACCCGACCAAGGAGTTACTTCGTATTGAGTCCAGGCTCCTTGTAAGTGGGCGGGCAGGCTGTTCTCGCGCGAGCTGGCAATCAGTAAGTAACGACCATATTGGAACATCAGCTCCTCAAGGTAGGGATCTTGTTGGCCGTTTTGGTAGGCCTCCAGCAGTTGGTGGGTGGGAAGTTCGGACACTTGAGAATTCAAGTCGACGGCCACTCGATCAAACAGGCCGCGATAGTCTGCCAGGTGCCGGGATTTTAATTGCTCAAAGCCGAGCGCTGCCGCCTGCCGGATTTTTTCCGAAACCCGGTCGTGCGGATCCAGGCTGTGATCCAGTTTCTCCAAGCGTTCAGCCGAAAAGACCTGAGTCTTCAATTCGTAGTTGGTGTCTACCGCCATCAGTAAAGTGACCTCATCCGCATTCAGAATCTCGATCGTTTCGCTGCCGGCCACGAGCTGGCCTCCCTGTTGGATGACTCTCACTTGGATCTCATATTTGAGCTTAAAGAAATCGATAACGCCTGCCAGAGTGATGGTCTCGCCGTCGACCGTCACATTGGCGCTTTTACTGTCACGTTCTGTCGTGCTGTCGAGGTAGGGGATCTCGGGACGAACCGTGAATGAAAGGCCCTCCGGGCCCTCCGCGCTCAAGCGAACGACCATTACATCGTCCGGATAGCTGGCAAAATACTCGCGTTGATAGTTCGTCTCACCGGCACGATAGGATACGGTTGCGATGGCATCATTTAAATTAAGCGTGCGTCGATAGTCGGCCACCGACGGGTGATCGAAATCAAGATAGAGCTCGGCGGCATTTGTAATACCTCCGCGGTCATAGCAACCACCGTTGGCAATGGATTTTTCCGAAAGCTGAATGCGCTCGCTGTCGGTTCGTCCAAATAGATTTGCCCCCAATGCGCCGTTGCCGATGGCATAAGACCAGTTCTCCCAATCTTTATCGTAAGGGTAACCCCGTGCTCTGATTTCTTCAAAATCACCACCCCGGTTGGGAGCCGGCTCCGGCTCCCACAGTTCGTATTTTTTGACGGAATCAGGGATCAAAGATGCTTCTTTCTGGACGGATTCTTTTGAATCATTACATCCTGTTAAGGAGATGCTTAGGAGACCTATGAGGAGGCAGAACCATAGGGGAAGCTTGAATTTGTGGGGCATAATAAGTTATATAGATTGATTTTAATAAAGTGAATGGCTATTTATTTATGAATATTAAATTTAGCGATTTTTCTGTCAATTCTTAATCTCAATTTTCAAGTCTTGAACTCTACGCGTGCCTGTTGATAAATATAAACAAATATGAGATCTATGAAAACACGACTAGTTGTTGCCGCTTTGATTCTGTTGGCTATCGCCAATGCCGGGGTTGCGGCGATGAGCCCTTTTGACATCCCGCCCTACGGGCAGCCGGAGTTGCTCACGCAGGACATCGAACTCGAAGCGCCGACCGCTATGGCCTTCGACAGTAAGAACCGACCCTATTTACTCAACAATCGAAATCCTGAATCATTCGGTCTGCTCCGTACCGTTCGCAATGGCGAATGGGTGACTGTGTCACTGAGGTCTGTTCTGGGAGATGACGAGATACCCGAGAAGCGGAAGATGCATGCGCTCGGGGAGCTGGTTATCGATGATTCCGACGCGCTCTATGCGACCATTGGCAATACGCTGATCTATTCTCCGGACCTGGGCAAAACGCTGAAGGCCTACACATGCAGAGGGACCCTCGAATTGCGCTCGGGTCCAAATTCGTTGAGTGCTCCTCCCGCTATCAGCATCATGGCTAATAGGAAGTATGTTGATAGAGGGCCGGAACGTGAGCCCCAAATGGCTTGGTGGGCGACTCGCTCGGAGTTTTCTATCCTTCTTCCAATAAAGGACGGGGAGGAATTGAGACCCGGGGCCCCGATCCCGATCTCTGATAACAGTGGAGCTGCCGGGAGCGGTGGCCATTCCGGAGGCACTTCATTTGCTGTCACGAGCAAGGGTAAGACGCACGTTGTTTGGAACGAGCTACCAGATGATGTCCGCACCGGCGGCAATCTCATTCATATTGCGACCGTGGATCATGCGACACGAACCGTAGTCGCTAAAAAATTCCTCGTTAAAGCCGGAGGCGCCAAAAACGATAATCATACCCGTCCGACGATCACGATGGATAGTCGGGGTTACCTGCATGTTCTTTCCGGATCTCACAATGAGGCTTTCTATTATCTCCGTTCACTTGTGCCTAACGACATTACCAGTGGATGGACGGAGCCCGTTCAACTGACGGACAAGCAGTGCTATGCATCGATTGTTTGTGATGAACGGGATTCCCTGCACACAGTCTACCGCGAGTGGCTCCCCCGTCCTTCTTTGGGCTACGCGTCAACCTTTACGTCGGCTTTTTCGGCAGAGGCAGATTGGAGCCCGTCGACAACGCTGGTCAACGGGAGGCAGTTTAAGTATGGAATCTTCTACCATCGCCTCTTCATTGATCGCGCTTCCACGCTTTATCTGAGCTTCACCTTCCTGGAATTTGAGAATGGTGGCGATGGCTATCCGGAAGCTCTCGTAGTTTCAACGGATTATGGGAGAACCTGGCAACTAGCCCGTAAAGATGACTTTATATCGAAAATTGAGGGGCAATAAACCCTCCTACTAAATATAACCGCAGTGTAAACTTATGAAAACCGTCGTACTCCTCCTCATTTTCTCATCGATCGCTGGCATCGCTGGATACTACTATGGGCGCAATAGCGTGCCAGAAGAACCACCAAAACCAACTGAAGCGGCGGTGGTGACGGCTGATGTAAAAGAAGAGCCCACACAACCAGCCAGCACGGAGCCAGTGGAAAAAACAAGTTCTGGTGAACAAGATGTAGTGGGTCCGGTTGAGTCGGGCTTCTTGGAAAGAAGCGCTCGCTCGACACAAACATTGACCGACACCCAAGGGCGGAGCATCGAGGCCAAAGTACTCTCCATAGACGGTGATCAAGTAAAGGTCCGGAGAAGTGATGGCTTGGAAACTAGCTTCCCCATTGCCATGTTGATTCCAGAAGATATCGCATTTTGCGAATATTTGCGACGTGAGTTATCCACCAAGCAGAAAGCCGAATCGAGTGACCATATCACTTGGGACGACATCTTTGACAAGTAGCTATGTGAAGGGCTTGGGAGCCGATGGGCTGAGCGTGCCGTCAACTGCGTTGGAAGCCTTTAAAGAGGGCGAAATCGAGAGCTTTCAAGGGATGACCCATCGTTAGTTGCAACAAAGTGATCTAAAGCTGGTTGCCATGCCCTACGCGGTGATTGGCTGTGTCGTGCTAGGTGTGTTGGTCTTATTCCTCGTTACCAAGCTGCCGAATACCAGCCCACCGGATGGTGACCATGACCTGCATTTTGGGCGAACGATTAAGCGTTTATTGGCTAATCCGATGTATGTGGGAGGAGTGATCGCGCAAACATTTTACGTGGGGGCTCAGATTATGACCTGGACTTTTGTTATACAATACGCGGAAAACGAAT
>Ga0307966_1004511_pt1 | contig 10371 bp, 14 predicted proteins | sample OrgLakmetagen646_FD_203141 | JGI IMG/M metagenome (GOLD analysis project Ga0307966, IMG submission 203141) | Saline water microbial communities from Organic Lake, Antarctica - #646 | ecosystem: Environmental > Aquatic > Non-marine Saline and Alkaline > Saline | place: Antarctica: Organic Lake... | reverse complement strand
AGATGAAATAGTTATTCTATCATCACTGTCAAAGAGATTTAGAAAGCAAAAAAAGAAATTTTCATTGTTGAAACAAGATAGCATTGATGAAATGTTAACACAATCTTTCATTTCTAAAGATATGTCAATAAGAAGAGATTTCGAAAATTTATTTGAATTGTTTTCAGATGAAGTTAAAGAGTATTATGCGTCAAAATTAAGTATAGAGAAAACTCATTTTTTCTAATTATAAATCTATCAAAATAAAATAAATCACATCCTGTTAAGAGTGTTATTTAATATTTTAAAGACGTAAGATATCAGTTTGTTTTAAAAATAAGTCATTGATAAATAAATAAAAAAAATGATAAAATAGATTTATTTTATCATTTTAAATATCGGTTTAAAATTTTTATAGTTATCTCAACCTGTTTTTTCTAATAACCTTATTAAGTGATGGCTCTGGCATATCTGGTATTGGCGGTCTCTTCAGAGAAAAAACTTCAGTTTTTTTACTTATACTATTATCTTTAAGATATTTACTTTTGTTGTTTTTTAATTTTTTTTGCTCATCAGGCTTCATACTCATTTTATGCTGTCGCCAAATTTTAGGTTGTATTGGATTATCGTCTTGCCAAAGTCCTTTTTTTTGTTTTTTTGCATGATCTTGCATTTTTTTAATTTCTGGGTCAAATTTGTTGTTTTCAAAATCTGCCCAAGCATAACCATTTTGAATCATAACATTTGATATATCAGTAAAATCATTATCAAAAATTTGTGAAATTTCCCTATCATAAAAACCTGTGCTCGTTGTTGAAATGTAAACACTTGTATTACCAATAAGCTCATGTAGAAATTTATGGGATTCCCAACCAAAAGGTTGGTTTGATTCGGGTGCATCAATACCTTTTACTCTTATGCGGTAGACTTTATAGTTATGCTCAACATCAATTGTGTCGCCATCAATGATGCGGAGCACATCAGCCTCATAGAACATTTTGTCTTTGTCTTTTTCATCTTGGAAGAATAAATGTTTTCTCATGGTTTTTCTTTTATTATACCTTATAAAAGTAAGTTTTCAAAATAAAAATTAATTGTTAATTATATCATCAAAAGATAAATCATCTATTTGAACAGGATCTCCATACAAAACGTCATTTAGAATATTATTAGCTTCAGACCATTTATATTGTGGGTATTGCTCTTTTGATTTTAAAATTAACCCAAGATACGAATTTTTAATGTTTTCTTGAATTTTCTTAGCCTGTTTTTCCTTACCTTCATCTTCAAGAAAAACTATAGCATCAAGATAGTCTGCAAGTTTAAGTATGTTTTGCAAATAAGTGTCAGAAACAGCCTCTGAAAGCTCTTTGTACTCTTTGCAAATTGCTTTTTCCACAAGGTCAAGAGGGGATTCTTCATTTTTAAAATAGCTTTCAAGCAATCTTTTTAAAGGTGTGCATAAATCACCTGTAACAACCTCCGGTTGATCATGCCATAGCCCGTGTCTTAGAACGGTGAGGTGTTCTTCTGTCGTTTTTTCTGGATTTATAGCTAACAGTAAAAACTCAGAATAAAATGCGGAAAGAGCACTGTGCTCTGCTACACTTTGGTTTCTATGAACACCTATGGAATGCCATCTAGTTACGTGAACGGATCTTGATACATCTTTTATACCCATATATTTAGTTACTTGGCGTGTCATTTTATCTCCTTGATATTTTATATGTATTATACATTATTCATTTTAAAATAACAAGATAATTTAAAAATAGCATTTTAATATTGACATTTTCTTAATTAATTTTATTATAATAATAAAAGGATTTAAATTGAAAAAACTACCACCTTTTGATGAATTGAAAAAAATGGCTGAAAGTTCGCCAGAGTCTCTGGAGATCTTAAGAAAAGAGTTGGTTGAAGATGTTATAAAAAATGCTCCCATTAAAAACCAAGAGAGGTTGCGTGGTCTTCAATTTAAAATAGACACAAAAATAAAAACATCCAGAAGCCCAATTGAAGCAGTTTCAAGAGTTTATGATGAAATGATGAACTCTTTTGATAAATTAAATGAAGAGTTGAATAAATTCGAAAGTGCAACAAAAGATATAAAATCATTAACAAAAGATTTAACAAGCACTGAAGAAGATAGTGAAGTTAAATTAAAAGTATGGAAAAAAAATTAATTTTAAAAAATAGAGAAATATTGTTGAAAAAAATTAATTAATCGATATGCTGATACTAAGTAGTTATAAAAATAATAAAAATAGTGCCAGTAAGCAAATAATAAAAATAAAAACGCTTACTTTTAAGTCTCTTTTTCAAAGGGGCTTTTTTTTTCCAAAAATAAAGGTAGGAATCTACATCGACTTTATTAGGTGTGAGTTTTCTGGCTAATTTTGGATATTTTTAAAACTAATCATCTATTTTATAAAAGAGATAGATTAAAGAGTGTTTATTAAAAAATCATAATGTTTATCTTCAAGTTCTGATGTGTGTATATAAATAAAATAATTTGATTTTATTTTATATTTCTTTTTTGAAATCCAATTTAAACTATGATCTCCTTTTATATAGACGATGTCATATTTTTCTTTTTCAGTTTTTTTATTCTGGTTCTGATCTAAGGTGATTTCAGTTTTAGTTTTAAATGTTACTTCAAAATTATTATAAAATTTATATATTTTTAAATCATTTTCTAAGTGTTGTTCAAATGATTTATTTGGAAGAATGAAGAGTATCTTTACTTTTGAATTTTTTGTTATTAGTTCTTTGTTTTCTTTAATTTTATTCAGTATTAAAACATCATTTTTGATTCCCATAATGTTTAAATAAAATCCTTTCTTATAATGTAAGAAATTAGGGAAGCTTGGGTTGTAACATATTTTCCTATTTGATTTTCTAAAAGTTATCCATATATCTTTGTTTATTTTATTCATCGGATGAAGATGTGCTTTAAGAATCATTTTTTCACTCATTTTGTGTTGTGTTGTTTTATTTCTTGAAAATAAAAAAAGAGATGATATAATATCAAAATAAAAGGATAGTATCAATGATTTTTAATTTATTTTTGCCTCTAATTAGTTTTTTTGTATGTTATGGGAGTTTTAATTATGAAAACCCCCTGTTTTCAATTGTGTTTGTTTTAACATCTATATCAATGTCTCTTTACTTATTGGCTGTTTCCTATGAAGTGGCATTTAATAGTAAATCACTAAAGGATGCTTACTCTTCATTGCCTCTTAAGACATTAGAAACTCACTGGTTAAGAAGATTTTTAAGTTATTCAGTTATATACTTACCAGTGCTTGGAATACTTTACTTAACATGCATTAATGAGAAAATTAATTATACTGTCTGGTGGACTTTTAATTTATTTATGTTAATTTTTTTTATGTATCGATTGAAAAATATAAAAAATAATTTAATTAATGAAAAAACAAGGAAAACTAATGAAGAAAAATAAAATGTTATTGCCAATCGCAATTATGTTAAGTGCTGGGTTGTTATCTGCTTGTTCATCAGGTCCGGGAAGGGTGAAAGAAGCAAAAGTGGAAAAGGTTGCGGTTTACACATATCATCAGCAAAAAGAAATATTCAATGAAATTGAAAAAAATATGAATTGGATTGTTTCTGACTCTGATGCCGGTGGGGTTGTGCAGAGATTGAGCCCTCATTCCATGGCGGTTTTTATAAATTATGACGCAAAACATAAGGGTCTTGAAAATTCATTTTCATTTGATACCCAAAAGTCAACCTTATCAACGGATATGGAATTTGTGTTAAGGGAAGTGGCTTTTGTGTTAAAAGAGCATCCTAATGTTCAAGTTAGAGTTGATGGGCACTCTGATAATACTGGTTTGCAAGAGCTTAATTACGAAGTGTCAAAAGAAAGAGCAAAAGAGGCTGGCGAAGTTTTAACTGCAAATGGTATGAGAAGTTACCAAGTATTGTACAGCGATTTTGCTGGAAAGGTTAATGTAAGTGGTAATCACAAAGAATATTCTAAAAACACCAACAGAAGGATAGAGTTGTATATCCACTCTCTTAATGTTGACATACCGAGTGAAATGTTAGGGAAGCCATAAGCCTTTTTTATTATCTAGAATTATCTAATAAACCTCGTTTTAAAAAATGAGGTTTATTGTTTTAAACTAAGCTTTATTCGTTTTGTGATTGATGTAATATTCTTTTTTAAGTTGCCACACTTGCGCTTCAGGAGTTGTTATTTTTGCTGTTCTTTTGTTGCCTTTGCCAACAATTTCAATTCCAGAATTATTTAAGTATAGTTTTAAAACTCGTCCAATTTGTAATTTTCCACCAGCTACGGCATAAAGTATTTGATCATGTCTATTAAGTTTTCGCCCTTTAATGTCTAAATAGGTCATAAAAAATCCTCTGATATAGTGATGTTTATTATACTATACATATTAATCTATATCAACTTTTATTTTGTGGTAGGATATTTTATTTCTTCCATTATTTTTTGAGTGATAAAGAGCATTATCTGCTTTCTTGAAAACAGTTTGAGGGGTGTCGGCTTCTGTTTTAAAAGTTGCTACACCACCAGAAATGGTGATTGGAACCATCAGTTCACTATTTATTTTAATGGGGTTGTTTTCAAAAAACAGTCTTATTTTTTTAAGTTCCTCAGTTGATTCTTTAAGCTCAGCATTTGGTAATATTAAAACAAATTCTTCACCACCCCATCTATAAATGGTTCCCTTTGTTTTAATAATGCTATTAACAGATGAAGCGATCTCTTTTAGAACGATGTCACCAACATCATGTCCAAACCTATCATTAATAGATTTAAAGTGGTCTATATCAATGATTCCTAAGTTTAGTTTTTCACTTTTATTTTCTTTCCAAAGGTTATATATTTTTTTAATATCTTTTTGGTAACCTATTTTATTTTTAATAGAAGTTAATTCATCAACGACAATCTGATTGTCTTTTTCTTCAATTATGTTTTGAAATTCACTTTGTTCATCAGTGAGTTTTGTGATTTGTTTTTTTAAATTATTAATTTCATTATTAGATTTTATTCTTAATGTGTTTTGTTTTTCTTTAAAAATTTTAATATTGTCCTGAATGTTTTCAAGGTTTATAAATACAGTGTTTTTCAAATCTTCAAGAGTTGTTGTTTTTTTAGTGTGATTTTTTAAATTATCAATTTCTTTTTGAAAATCTTGAATGAATTCATGTTCAATTTCATTTAATGAATCATTGTTAGTAATTTGTGAGTTGATGACATTATAAATGCTATTTAATTTATCTTGAATGCTAAAAAAGTGTTTTTTGTATAGCTCTTGCTCTTCAAGTTTCATTTTAATTACAAAATCTGTTACACGAGATAGTAAATCAAGACCTCCAAAAAATTCCAATTCGCCTTTGTGAAGATTTTCAGACTCGGTTAAAAAATTAATAACTAAAGGGTCGTCTTTATTGTTTTCATTGAGTTTTTGAATGAGGTTTTTTATACTATTAGCAATGTTTCGGGTTGCAAAAATAAGATCTGTTTCAATAACTGTATTTACACCACTTTTAAAATTATTAAAATGCCTTGCTCTTTTAATTTGAGAATCGTCACTTCTTATAATTGCTAAATGATGCGTTATTTTTTTGTTTATTTCATGATATTCAAGATAAGAATGTTCAAGATTGAGTGTATTGTTATTTATTTTTTCATAAAGATTGTCAAAGTCTTTTTTAATATTTAAAGGTAGGTTAAGGTTGGATTGTTCTAGAATTGTTTTTAGTAGAGATTTTTTTAAATTATCATTATCATTTTTTTTAGTTTTTAGTTTCTTAACACCTTTAAGAATCTCGGTTGAGTTTTTAAAATTTAAAATTTCATCTAGAATGATTTTCACATCTTCATTTTTAAAATTTCCATTTTTTAAAGTGTGTAATAAACCATTGCGCAGGTCAGATATTATCCTTATAAGATTTTTTTCACGAAGATTCATTTTTTTTACCTTTTCTTTTTTGGTGTTTTAGAATTTTAAAAAGCGCTGTTTAATTATAGTGGTCGCGCCCTAGAGCTTATATATTGTGGTTCTGTTTGAGTCTATAATATTTAAAACGTCAGGTCAAGTTTAATCTGCTCTATTATTTCACATTTTTAAGTTTTTTGTTATTTTATCTGAATCATTATCTCCCATCCATATTTAAGTTGACTTTTATTTATTTTAAAGTATAATTAGTTGTTGAACTTTTAAAAGAGGTTAATCATTGAGACTTAAAAAAGAAATTAAATATCTTAAAAATAATAACAGTAAGGAGATTGGAAAAACTGCTGATTTAGATCCGGCATATAAGGTGTTGGGGTTTGATAATAATGAAAAGTTTGTTGATTTTTGCTTTGAGAATGGCATAAATCTAAAAGGTTCAGTTGATTCAGTTAAATTAAAAAAAATTAAAGAGCTGAAGCAGCAATCAGAAGTTAAAAAGAAACTGAAAATATCAAATAAAATGAAAACAATGTCTTTTAAAGACCTTCTTAATAATCAAAGTGAAATAGGGTTAACAAGAGATAATAAATATTACCCTTATGTTAAGTTGTTTGAGAAAGATGAGGATAAAAATACAGATTTCATCAATTTTATAGATTTTATAATTGAAAAGATAAATGTATTTAAAAAAGTAAATAATTCAATGTTTCTAACTTATTTAATTGATGATTACGCAGATGGTTTCCGTAAGGTTCATGACTATAAAGATTTTTGGTTGCGTGATTATAGAGAATGGACTCCCACAAAATATAGAAATTCTTGGTGGAATATAGTAAGTTTTTTAGAGCACTTATTTGAAGAGTATAAATTGCCAAAAATTTTTAAAACTGTATGGTTTAACAAAAATAAGAAGGATTGTGAAATTGAACTTTATTTAGACCTTTGTCAGGGTAAGAGTTTACATAAAACAATTAAAAACTATGCAACAAATAAAAAAATACCAGACTTAACAAAGAAACAAATTAATTGCCTTATGATGGCAAAGGGTTCTGACGTTTTTGAGGTTGAGTATAAAAAAGAATATTTAATAGGAAATGGAGTTTTAAAAGATTTTTTAAGAATTGCATCAAGTGGCAATTGGGCTTCATCTTTAAATGACTTGCAATTATTAAAAGATTATTTTTTGCTTATTCAAAACGAAGCAATGTTGGACAAGTCTCAGGTTATGCCCTTATGGGATTATGTGCTGCATCTTCGTGCAAGAACAATAAATGAAGATAAAAAGTTCACATTAAAAAATAGATCAGTTCAAAACTTGTTAAATGATATGGTGTTGTGGCATATTGAGTTAAATAAAGGTAATGATAACTCATATTGGCCAGCATCTGTAGATGTAAAACCTTACATTTATGAAGATTTGGAAAAAAGAACAAGTAGTTATTACATTGAAGAGTTGACAACAGCGAAAGATTTGGTTGATGAGGGTAAGAAACTACATCATTGTGTTGCCTCTTATAGTGGTTCTTGTAAAAAGGGCTATTGCTCAATTTGGAGTTTTTATAAAGAAGAGTTTGGAAGTGTAAAAAAGTTGATAACTTTAGAGATTAGAGGAGGTTTAAATTTGGTTCAGTCTCGTGGCAAAGCAAATAGATTACCCAATGATTCAGAGTGGTTTCACATTGAAAAGTGGCTTCAAGAAAATGGATTAAGAAGAGGAGTTTAAATGTCAGCCAAAATAACAAAAGAAAAAGAATTTATAAAAGATGCTTTAGAGTTTTTAAATTTAAAATATAATTTCACGACAGATAAAGTAACAGATGAAAACCAGAGACCTTATGAAAACGTAGAGGATGTGTTTTATAGGGTTTTGGATGAATACATTTTTAAAAAACTTTATAAAATTGGAGTTGAAGATTATAAAATAGACTTTTCATATCAAGAGTTTTTGAGTTTGATTAAAAAAGGTGGTGGGTCAAGAGGATTTGGACGTGGATTTAGATTTTCCAGATTCAATGGGGGTTCAAGATACATAAAAAAAAGCAATCATAAAAAGAAAGAGATTAACTTAACTGAGGTGGATAAAAGACTTTGGAAAAGAAGAAAAATTAAAAAAAGAAGCTGTTACTCTAGACATTATTATGATTATGATTGGGAAACGAGAAAGTTCGAAAAAAATGAAGATTTATATGCAAAAAATGATTTATATGAATGTTTAGAAGAATCAGATTTGGATGTTAAAAGCTTAAGGTTAAAATTTTAAGCTTTTTTTATAATTTTAATTTTAAGTTGAATCATAAAATATTATTAGATTTTCTTTCCTTAACCATTTTTATAATTTCATTAACTATTTTAATTTCATTTTTTAAATAATCTGAAATGCTTTCCACTTTATTCTCCTTCGATTGAAACTTCATGGAATTTTATTATATAAAAAAAGCAAAAAATTGTCAATATTTAAATATAATAGTATTAAAGTTTGAGTTTTTAAATTTAAATGTTATTTTATAAAAAACAGAAGGAAAAATTAAAATGTTAAAAAAAAGAATTTTAGCTATAGGATTTGTAATGCTTTCAATGCCATTAATGGCAGGTGCTAAAAATCTTGATAACAAGTATGCAATGACTGGTGTAACTTTGAGTAACGCTCAATCACAAAAAGTCCAAGGGGTTAATTTAGAAATTAATTGGGTTGACTACAGAACGCATTATACAGAATATGCTCACAAGCATCAACTTAATGGGTTTGGTATTAAATTAAATACCGATGAATCAAAATTTAAGGGAAAGTATTCAGATGTGAGAGAGGTTGGGGTTTACGGTAAGCGTGGTTTTGAACTAGAGGACGATAGTAATTTTTACGGACTGGTAAGTATTGGAGTCGGTTTGGTTGAAACAAGCAATCCTAAAAATAAAGCAAAAGGTGCCACCATGAGCAGTAATAATTTTATTCACTCAGCAGCAGCTGAAACTTTAACGCCAGAGTCTCCAGAGAATGTAGATCCTGTGGAAAATGAAAAGAAAGAAGGGGATTCTTCAATGACTGGTAATCCTAATACTGACGAGGAAATTTCATTTTCAGCAGAGATAGGGTTGGGTTTGGGTTATTATAGTAGAGATGGCTCTTATGCTGCCTCAGTTGAGGTTTTGGGGCAACACTACGAAAAAGGAGACTTCGACCCAGCTGTTCGTGTTATGTTTGGTTGGAGGTTTTAGTGCCAAACCAAATTTTTAGGCTTATAGATTAAAGTTTAAATCTATTAATGCTTCTTCATTTTCATCTTTAAAATGAAAAGGATTTATTTCATTATCCAAGCAGAATTCAAAATATTCTCCTCTATTGTATTGGCTAATTTGCTGTAAAATGTGTTTTGTTTCTTGGGATATTAAGCTTTTAAATTTTAAATATTCTTTATTTTTTAAAAAAATTCTAAAAGATTCTATAACTGGCATTGTTAAAAAAGCATGGTTTTCAAACACTTTAGCTTGATTAACCAGCTTGCTGTAATCTTTTCTTAATAAATAGACTTCTTTAATATCATCAAGATTTATACCATTAAAGTGGAGTAAACTTTCAATTTCGATGAGTGTTGTTTTAAAAAGAACGTCTTCTGGTTTTACATTTAGCTCTTCACAAAATAAAATAAAATTTCTAAAATTCTTATTATCTTGTTCTATTTGACGAATAAACTTACTAGGCATTCCGGGAAGATTTTCTAAATACGTTTTTAATTGATCTTGATTAAAGATAATATAGTTTGACACAATAGAGTTTATTGAAAAATCAAATAAAAAATGAAGTTTTGAAAACTTATTTTGATTAATTGGATTAAAGAATGCATGTAAAAAACCATTTAAACGTCCAAGCCAAAAACTGTCTCCAGAAGAATTAAAACTCCGTTTTTCAAGATCTCTAAGGATATAATCCTTGAATTTATTTTGGATTAAAGTTTCTTCATATTTAATTTGAATGATTTTTTTCATATTTTTTTTTAATTAGTTTAAAGAGACAATATCATTTTAAAATAAATAATCAAATCTATAAACTTACAATTTTAAATAAAAAAAAATAAGATTTCGAAAACTTTAATAATCATTAAATCGCCTGACATAGGCGATTTTTTAGCATTTATTTATTTTGGTTTGTTGTTTTTTTTATTATTTTGCTTATTTTTAATTTTTGACTCAATGTCAAAACCCATATTTTCAAGTTTATTAAACAAATTAATCGGTTCTATATATTCTATGTAGTAATCAGTTCGATTCCCATAATATTCTCTTTCTGTGATTTGATCATTATTAATAATGTCATTTAATTCATCATATTGAACAATTTTAGCACTGCATTCTCCTTCCAAATGAAATTTGGTGGGGGTTAAGCGCGTTTTATCTTGACTTCTTTTCTTAAGATGTTATTATCTCCGAATGACAATGCGCA
>Ga0307966_1004510_pt1 | contig 10372 bp, 8 predicted proteins | sample OrgLakmetagen646_FD_203141 | JGI IMG/M metagenome (GOLD analysis project Ga0307966, IMG submission 203141) | Saline water microbial communities from Organic Lake, Antarctica - #646 | ecosystem: Environmental > Aquatic > Non-marine Saline and Alkaline > Saline | place: Antarctica: Organic Lake... | reverse complement strand
GTCAAGCCACAAATTGACAAAATCGAAGGTGATATCATGTTGCTCAAGTCGTGATATAGATATTCCCGTTGACGAAGTACCCTCACCAATATCACAATTAAGGTTGCTATTTGCAAAATAACAATGGGCTCCACCTGTAATGTTTAGTATTGTTTTGCAATCACTCGCAAGATTATTGTACATAGGTATGTGATGATCGATAGGTGGAGTTACTCCATCTTGAACGCCTGAAAGAATAAATGAAGGAACGGTTACCTCAGTTGCTGAAGCAATAGAAGAAACGCCATTTGTATTTGATTCGGCAGGTGCTAATCCGATCAACGTTTTGAGATTTGTATTCCCGTTGTTACAAAGTGAATCAGCAGCTAAAAATGCTGCTCCACCGCCCATAGAGTGGCCCATCAAGGCTGTTTCGGAGGCTACTGCATTATATAGAATACTGTTTTGATCACTTCCCTGTTGTTGTATTGCAGTAACCAAGAACTGAAGATCCCAGCCAAATTCTTGGTGATCTGTCGAAAAGAGATTGCCCTCTGTTCTAGGGAAAGCCATAATATAACCTCTAGGCACAAATTCCTCCCAAAGATTTTCATAGGCACTCCATGCCATAACAAAACCATGACCGAAAACAATCACCGGAGTCTCTTCATTTATGGCGGGTGTATCATCACCTGAAGAGGTTGCAGGATAATATATTTCCGTTTCTATCTCACGATTGCCTCTCTCAGGATCTTCAAATACTATTGTTGTATGCCCTATCGGATGATTTTGTGCGTATACAGCTAGCCCAAAAAACATTAGAGCAATTGAAAGTAGTAGATTTTTCATTGTTTATTTTTTTTATTATTGAAGTTTATAAGATTCCATTTAATAATACATCACTGAAAATAGGAAGAGATTTCTGATCAATTAAAACTTGATCTGTTACGTACATTTGCACCTCCAGACCTTTGATTGTATTTACGAGCATTTCCGCTTTAAATCTTACGGTTTTTTCTTCGATTCCCTCGTATTTAGGATAACTTAAAAGCAATGCAGTAATAGCATCTTTTTCCAATTTATCCGCTTCTTGACGATTCTCATCAACGATCGGCATCAATTCAAAGAACTCTTGTTTAAGAAAAGAATATCGTTTCGCGATCTTTTGCATTAATTCCACTCTCATATGCACATAAATGTGTAACTGATCCTCAACCGTATCCCCAGTTTGAATTGCTGATTCCAAAGAATCCCAAAATTGACTGGATTCATCTTTTACGATCTGAGCAAAGATTTCCTCTTTGCCACTGAAGTAATAATACAATGCTGATTTTACTTTCCCAATTGACTTAGCAATATCAGTCAAGGTAGTTTTACCGTAACCGTGCTGCTCAAAGAGTTCTCTTGACTTTGATAATATAGAATGTTTTGAGGTTCCCAAACTGTAAATCTATTATTTTGAACTTTTTACTTAATTGTTCAAATGTATAAAAACAGGCAATGGTAAAACAAGAAACAATGTTTTTTAACGTAAAGATTGTGCTATGTTAAATTAACCGATGATCTTTTCCAGTATCTTTTCGGTAATTAAATAGGTTGGCTTCACTCCTGTCAACCCTAAACCACCAGAAGCCAGGGTACTTCCCGTCTCTAACGGATTATCCGAAGCATAATAAGCATATGAAAGTTTTACATCCGACGCGATACTATTTCTGATCTTCGAAGCAGCTTGAATCGCCTTCTGATAATGCGCCCCTTCCATTTCCAAACCAATTACCTTCCAGGTCGACTTCTTGAAGTATTTGAGCATCTCTTTATTTTGAAGTGATGTACCTAACACTGTAATCATTGAGCCGTCAAAAACCTCAAGTCCTTCACCTTCAAAATCTTCTGGCTTCAACAAGTTTTCGAAAGGATAATTATCTGCGGTTCCTTCAAAAATATGAGATGTAGGAATCATGAGATCTCCCTTACCTCCTGATAAAATTCCGGCCTTACCCATTATTGAAACAGATCTTACATCAAGCTTTTTAGGGCCTTCTTTGGCTTTTTTGAAAGGTTTGAGCAGCTCATCCATCGTTTCATAGGCTTGTTCTCCGAAAGCATAATCCATAACAATCATTACCCCTTCCTGCTTCTTACAACTTAAGAAGCTCGACTCTAAATCAATCCGGGAAAGATCAAAAATTTGCACGTCAATATTCGTTCCTGAAGTATCACTATTATAGATCATTCCGTTTTTGAGCGCTAGCTCCTTGATAGTTGCTCGTTGTTCCTCATTTTCAGGCTGACTCAACGTTTCAAACGTCTCTTTTTTATTGATCTTCTTTTTAGTCTTCTCTAGCGTTTGTTTTGCATAAAGAAAATTCATTACACTATGCATATTAGCACTAATAATATGAATCGGTTTGTCAAGAAGATTCTGCTCTTCCAAAATGGACTTAATATTATTTGCCCAGCGTTCCCCGTGGATATGATGTCCAAGTCTTTCTCGTAATATCGGACTGAACATAATCATTCGCTTATCACGGTCAAGTGCTTCCTCAATCGCTAGTTTTCCAAGCCAATACATTGTTTTTAGAAAGCGATGCGGCCTCTCAGAAGTTTTCAACTCGTTATACATATTCAACACTTCCTCAAAAGTACGACCTAGCATGTTAGCCGTATGTACTAAAGCGATTTCGAGTTCCTCATTACTGATTTTTTTCTTGAGTACAGTTTGTTCTAATAGATTCCATTCCCTAGTAAGCTGGCCGTTCTCGTCAATTACAGCTCGATTAGCTATCTTATGGGATTCGATAAACAGGAAAGTTAAATGCGTCAAAACATCATAAATATCAGATCGACCTCGTGTAATTTCGATATTCATCTGACCCGAATCGATACGGTAACAATTTCTTCTTCTTTTAGGAGGAATAATCGGTTGTATTTGAGAAAGACTATACCCTTCATCTCCAGTGAGATTTATAACACCGCATTCCTCAATACCTTGCGGCAACCTGTCAAGAACATAAACAAGACCACTTAACTCAACTTTCTCTTCTGCTAGAGAACCATATATTTCAGGCTGAAGTTGCAAAAGGCCTTCCCTTAATGTAGTTCCTGAGACACCCATTGGCTTGTAAAAACCTCTGTTGAATAGATGTCTCATCGTTATGTAAATTCTCTCAATTGCTTGAGTTGCCTCTTGTGCTTTCGTTCGTTTCTGTTCTGACATATACTTAAATCTCTACTTGCTAATTTAAGAGAATATATGAATATAGATTCACGTATGTTGAGACTGACCAAAAACCGAACTCAAGTTTTGTATAACAGTTTACGTTTTTTGTTAAACAAAAAAAAGATAGCTGTGTTTAATACTTAAAATTAAGTTATGACTGAAGCGTGGCAAAACATACCTGGTTTTAAAGATTATGAAATCTCCTCTATTGGAAGAATTCGATCGAAAGAACGCATTAAAGTTTATAAATCTGGGCGCAAAGTTCACTTAAAAAGTAAAATCAAAAGATTGAGAAAGCATCCGAAAAATCAATTTTTGATGACCGATCTAATCAACGATAAAGGAAAAAGAAAAACCGTTTATCCTCACAAGGCTGTCGCATTAGCTTTTCTTGAAAATAAACATCCGAGGAAATACAAAATTGTAATACATATAGACAATGATGTAAGCAACAATTCGGTTGACAACCTCGAATGGTCTTCATACTCTACATCCATAAAAAAGGGATTTGAAACAGGAAGACGAGATAATTCAGACCTTTGGAGAAAACGTCGGGCAAAATATGGTCCACAAGGGAGCGCAAAACCTATGGGCAGACAAGATCCTCTTTCCGAAGATCAGCGAAAAAGAGTTTTTCATCTCAGAACAAATGATAATTTAAAGCTCACTGAAATTGCTGAAAAATTCAACTGCAGTGTTTCTCACATTCACAAAACTATTCGAAAATATACGGATCAAGCTATTGTTACGGAGTAAGCACTTAAAGTTGAAAAATACAACTATAAATCTAAGGTTAAAACGGTCTTTTTGAACGTATATGTGCTGATTCTTTCTATTTTTGCAACTACTAAAAACGAGCAAAAAATGAAGCGCAGTAAGATCAAGCAATTATTGGAACAACCTAAGACTGGTGAAGAGGTTTTGATAAAAGGATGGGTTAGAGCTTTCCGAAGTAATCAATTCATACAACTGAATGATGGTTCAACAATCAATAATATACAAGCTGTCGTAGACTATGAGTCTTTCGATGAGTCAATGCTCAAGCAAATCACAACTGGAGCTGCTATCGCTATAGAAGGTGAATTGGTTGAATCTGCCGGAAAAGGTCAATCTCATGAAATCAAGGTAAGTAAAATAGAGATTATTGGCACTGTCAATCCTGAAGAGATTCAAAAGACAGTAATGCAACCGAAAAAACACAATCTAGATTTCTTAAGAGAACAGGCACATTTGCGTTTTAGAACGAATACATTCGGTGCCATTTTTAGAATACGACATGGTTTAACATATGCCGTTCACAAGTTCTTTCACGAAAGAGATTTCTTTAATTTACATACTCCGATTATTACAGGATCAGATGCTGAAGGTGCAGGCGAAACGTTTCACGTTACAAATTTCGATCTTGACACTGTACCGAAAGATGAAAATGGAAATGTTGACTTCAAAGAAGACTTCTTTGGGAAGCCTGTTAACTTAACAGTTTCTGGTCAGTTAGAAGCAGAGCTTGGAGCGCTTGGACTTGGTCAGGTTTATACTTTCGGACCAACATTTCGTGCAGAAAACTCTAACACGTCTCGTCATCTTGCTGAATTCTGGATGATTGAGCCTGAAGTTGCATTTGCCGACCTTCAGGATAACATGGACCTTACCGAGGAGTTTCTGAAATATCTGTGTCAATTCGTTTTAGATAATTATAAAGATGATCTTCAGTTTTTAAATCAAAGAGATGTCAATGAACAAAAACAGAAGCCTGAAAAGGATCGAAACCCTCTTTCTTTAATTGAAAGATTGGAGTTTGTAGCGAACAATGATTTTAAAAGAATCACATATACTAGAGCTATCGAAGTTTTGCAAAACTCGAAACCTTATAAAAAGAAGAAATTCAAATTTGATGTCGAATGGGGAACTGATCTTCAGTCAGAACACGAACGTTACCTAGTAGAAAAAGAATTTAAATGTCCTGCGATTATAACTGATTATCCAGCATCATTTAAAGCGTTCTACATGCGTCAAAATGATGACGGTAAAACAGTAGCAGCAATGGATGTTCTTTTCCCAGGAATTGGAGAAATCGTTGGAGGGTCTCAAAGAGAGGAGCGACTTGATGTTCTCAAAAAGAAATGTGCCGATTTCGATATTGATGAGAAAGAATTATGGTGGTATTTGGATACCCGAAAGTTCGGATCTGTGCCACATTCAGGTTTTGGCCTAGGATTTGAACGGATGGTTATGTTTACAACTGGAATGACGAATATCAGAGATGTGATCCCATTTCCAAGAACACCGAATAACGCAGAATTTTGATATTAACACTTGTGATTCGCAAAAAAGAATTAAATTAAACGAGGATTTATAAAGTATAAATGGCACTGAAACAATCATTATCGCAAAGACTGGAGCAAAAGCTCTCTCCTCAGCAAATACAGCTGATGAAATTGCTTCAGGTGCCTACTATGGAACTCGATCAACGTATTAAACAGGAAATAGAAGAAAATCCTGCCTTGGAAGAAGGTAAAGAAGAAGTTGAAGACGAGTTTGAACAACAAGAAGAAGAATATGATGAGCAGGATGATGAGCAGGACTTCGATATAGAGGATTACCTCAGTGATGACGAACCTTCATATAAAACATCTGTTTCAAATAAGGGTAAAGATGATGATGAAAAAGCAGTCCCACTTAGTTCCGGGAAGTCATTTCAAGAACGTTTAGCTAATCAATTAAATCTTCAGCAATTAACCGAAAAAGAAGCTTTGATTGCGACTTACCTCATCGGGAATTTAGATGATGCAGGCTATATTGAAAGAGAGCTAGAAGCAATTGTTGACGATCTTGCTTTTTCTCAAAACGTAATGACGACTGAGGAAGAACTAGAGGATGTATTAAAGCACATTCAAAAGTTAGATCCAGCTGGTATTGGTGCAAGAAACTTACAAGAATGTTTGATTCTTCAAATGGGGAGGAAGTTAGACGGAGATATTACGAGATATACTGCTTTAAAAATCCTAGAAAACCATTTTGAAGCCTTCACTAAAAAACATTATAAGAAGATCATTCAGAAGATGGAAATTTCGGAAGAAGATCTAAAAGATGCTGTTCAAGAAATCATTCGATTGAATCCAAAGCCAGGTGGTTCGCTTAAAGAATCTTCTAAATCACTACAACAGATCGTACCTGATTTTCAAATTACTGAGATTGAAGGAGAGCTTCAATTGTCAATCAATGGCAGAAATGCCCCTGAACTGAAAGTAAGTAGAGGGTATGAAAATATGCTTCGAAATTATTCAGAAGGAGCCAAGTTGAAGAAGACAGATAAGGAAGCAATGACATTCGTAAAGCAAAAGTTAGAATCTGCTAAATGGTTCATTGATGCTATTCGCCAACGTCAAAACACGCTCTTTACAACCATGACTGCAATCATGAACTATCAGAAGGATTATTTCCTAACAGGGGATGAAACGATGCTACAGCCAATGATTTTGAAAGATATTGCAGAAATAGTTGATTTGGATATCTCGACAATATCTCGCGTAGCTAACTCAAAATATGTTCAGACACAATACGGTACGTTTTCACTTAAACACTTCTTTTCGGAATCACTATCTACGGATACAGGTGAAGAAGTATCTACTAGAAAGGTGAAGCAAATTCTTACAGAAGCAATAGACGATGAGGAGAAGCGAAAACCTTTAACCGATGAAAAGCTTGCACAGCTGCTTAAGGATAAAGGATTCAACATAGCTAGAAGAACAGTCGCGAAGTATAGAGAACAATTGAATATCCCTGTTGCCAGATTAAGAAAAGAATTATAATGCGATTTATTTCGAACTTTCTTTCCTGGATATTTCTGCCACTATTTACACCGATTTATGGTTTATTGATTGTGCTTTTCTCACCATCTGTACCGAAGTCTTTTTTGCGTCTTGACTCACTTTATGAATACCCATTCGAGGTAAAAATCCTTTATGTTCTATTGTTTGCAGTCTTTATTGTCTTTGCTCCCGGGTTGTCCTTTTTAGTTTTACGATTGAATAAGACCATTTCATCTTTATCTATGGAAAATAGAGAAGAGAGATTAACTCCTATAGCGCTAATGACAATTTATTGCCTTATTCTCTACATGTTCTTATTGTATCAGCCAGAAGGAGCAATGATCCCATCAATAATAATGGGAATGGCTGTTGGAGGAGCTGTGGCCGGATTCGCAGCATTTCATATCACAAAAATAATGAAGATCAGTCTACACGGAATAGGAATGGGCGCTCTTGCTGGTTTCATTTTTATGTATTTCAGTGGTATGGAATACTACTCTTTGTGGTTATTGGTTGCAACATTTTTAGTGGGAGGATTAGTGCTCAGTGCAAGAATGTATTTAAATGCTCATACACTGAAAGAGGTTGGATTAGGCTATGGGCTCGGTTTTACAACTCAAATTCTTACTATTTTAATTTACCAAATTATCGACAAATGAAAAAAATAAGTTATTTATTCTGGATGACAGCTCTATTGTTTACGCTTACCAATTGCGGTACTTCAGGAGAAAATCTACCCGACATTAACCTGTTCACCATAGAGCAAGATAAAGAGCTCGGACAACAAGTTTCCCAAGAGATCGCAAATAACCCACAGGAATATCCTTTACTTGACAGTATGTCTAATCAGACTGCTTACAAGTATTTGTATGATATAAGAGATCGAATTCTAGCATCAGGGAAGGTAGAGCATAAAGATGATTTCGTTTGGCAATTGAGAATAATCAATGATAGTGAAACAAAGAATGCATTTTGTACTCCCGGAGGATACATTTACGTTTACACTGGATTAATGAAATATCTGGATTCTGAAGAACAACTTGCAGGCGTTCTTGCTCATGAAATTGGACATGCCGATCTTCGTCACTCAACGCGGCAAATGACAAAGTTATATGGTGTGCAAACCCTAATTGGGGTTTTAGCTGGGGATAGAGAGATGATCAAGCAAGTTACTACCAGTATCGTTGGGTTAAGGTTCTCTAGAAGTCACGAAACTGAGGCTGATAAAGCATCTGTAACTTATTTGTGTCCTACAGATTATGACGCTGCTGGAGGAGCAAAATTCTTCGAAAAAATTCAGAATGATGGAGGCTCGGGAGTTCCAGAATTCTTAAGCACGCATCCAAGTCCTGAAAATCGAATAGAATTGTTCTACACAAATAAAACTCAATTAGGGTGCACTGGTACTGAGACATATGAAACACGTTACCGTCAAATGGTAAATCTACTGCCATGATCCTTCAACTTGAAAACGGTAAAAGAATTGACCTTGACGATGGTTTTGATCTATCTATAACTTTAAGAGGTGATGAATCTAACCCTAGAGCATGGTATGTTGAAGCTCCGAGATTTGAACCTGTTAGGGCAAATGGCTGGACGGGTTCAGTTAAAGAAGGTGGCGATGTGAATTTCAGAGATATCTTTTTTAACCCTCACGGTCATGGAACTCATACAGAGTGTCTTGGCCACATAACAGAGGAAATCTACTCCATTAACAATACACTGAAAACATTCTTTTTTGAAGCTCACGTTATTAGTGTAACGCCAGAATTGATAAATGATGATCAAATCATCACTCTAAATTGCCTGAAGGAAATAGAGAATCAACTTAGTATTGAGGCATTGATAATAAGAACACTTCCGAATCACAAAAGTAAATGTTCCAAAAATTACTCAGATACAAATCCACCCTATATCTCTGTGGATTGCCTCCCTTTACTGGATCGACTTAATGTAAAGCATCTATTGATTGATTTGCCTAGTGTAGACAAAGAAGATGATGGCGGAAAACTGGCATTTCATCATGGATTCTGGAGTGTACCAGATACTCCAAATTTCGAACGAACTATTACTGAACTAATATTTGTACCAGACGAAGTGAAAGACGGAAAATACCTTCTGAACTTGCAAGTCGCGGCTTTTGAAAATGATGCTGCTCCGAGCAGGCCTGTTTTATTCGCTCAGAAATAACTAGCTTTAATAAAAATTACTCGAAATGAGACTCTTAGCTCTGTGCTTACTTTTATTTACGCATTACTCTTTCTGTCAAGGATGGGAAACTAAAGTTATTACGTCGAAAGAAAATATTGAAAAAAATCGTTGCGTTGAAATTGGAATCAGCCCTTCCAACTTATTACTAAAAGAAATCCACAAGTATCTAAACAGTCAACCTCATCAGAGAAAAGGACTGAATCCATTTGTAAGCTGGGACGTTAATATCACCGCAGAATTCACTCATAAAAAAACAGGACAGAAAGAATGTGGAATTGCATTTTGGTATACAGACGTTGAACGTGATCAACTTAATGGTTATTGGAATCAACTCGAAACAACACTTCCGTTTAGAATTCGATTTGCACCTCCTCTCAGTGGGAAATGGGATGTAAAGCTTTTCAGAGAAACATCATCTGGTAAGACTGCTCTTATTGATGAACTGACAATATCAGTGAAAGAAAAGAATAATCCTGGGAATGTAAGTATACACGAGAGCAAGCGCTACTTGGAAAGAGATGAAGAAATAATTTTGCCAACTGGAGTCAATTTACCATTCCCTTATGTCAACAACAACTTGTTGTACAGTCAAGATCGAGAGGAAAAGCTAAAACTGAGAGCATGGGTTGAATACAGAAAACTCGTTCAACAATATTTAGTTCAAGGAGGAAAGTACTTTAGGTTCTTCATCCATCCCTCAACTACAGACATTGAGTTCGAAGAAGTAGGTTACTATCAAAGTCGACAACATTATGCGTGGGAAGTAGATCAAATCGTTAAAATGTGCGAAGAAAATAATGCCTTAATCAATTTCAATTTTCTTTATCATACTATGATGATGAAAATGGGCGATTACTATCAATTCAAGTACGACTATACAGATAACTGGCATGACAAAACCGCTTGGCCATATAAGGATATTAATCATATCTCAGGTTATTCAAAATTACTCTCGTCAAAGACTCCTTCAGACATGATATTTAATGAGAGGGCGTTTAAATATCTAAAAGAAAAAACAAGATATATGATGGCAAGATGGGGTTACTCAACTGCCATATCAAACCTTGAATTAGTTAGTGAGCCTTGGCATATCGATCAAAATGGTTTTACGCATCAAACCCCTTACGATAGTTTAAACGCAGCTGGAGATATT
>Ga0307966_1004506_pt1 | contig 10374 bp, 10 predicted proteins | sample OrgLakmetagen646_FD_203141 | JGI IMG/M metagenome (GOLD analysis project Ga0307966, IMG submission 203141) | Saline water microbial communities from Organic Lake, Antarctica - #646 | ecosystem: Environmental > Aquatic > Non-marine Saline and Alkaline > Saline | place: Antarctica: Organic Lake... | reverse complement strand
ATGAACGCCGTGGAAATATCTTAGCATTCAAACCTCAGACACCACATATAACGGGAACCGGTATGCGCAGTCATTATTGCGGTGAGATCAACGAATCTCACATCGATCAGGAAGTTACACTCTGCGGATGGGTACATCGCCGCCGTGACCACGGTGGGGTTATCTTCCTGGATCTGCGCGATCGGGACGGACTGTCACAGGTAGTGGTAGACCCAGACGTGCCCGAAAGTTTTGCCCTGGCGGAAAAAGTCCGCAGCGAATACGTGGTGAAAATTACCGGCCGTGTGCGTCGTCGTCCGGCGGGCACCGAAAACAGTAACATGGCCACCGGCCAGGTTGAACTGTTGGGCAAAGAAGTGACTATTCTTAACGCCGCCGCCACGCCGCCGTTCCCGCTGGACGAACACGTTGATGTGGGCGAAGACGTACGCCTGCGCTACCGCTTTATAGATCTGCGCCGTCCGGAAATGCTGAATCGTCTGCGCTTTCGCTCGCGGGTCACCAGCTATATCCGCAATTATTTAGACAGCAACGGCTTTATGGATGTGGAAACCCCCATCCTGACCCGTGCGACCCCGGAAGGCGCCCGTGACTACCTGGTGCCCAGCCGCACCCACGAAGGCGCCTTCTTCGCGCTGCCGCAGTCGCCGCAGCTGTTCAAGCAGATGTTGATGGTGTCCGGTGTCGACCGCTACTATCAGATCGCCAAATGCTTTCGCGACGAAGACCTGCGTGCCGATCGCCAGCCGGAATTTACACAGATAGACGTTGAAGCGTCGTTTGTGAATGAAGAAGACCTGATGAATCTGAACGAGGGCATGATTCGCGCCCTGTTCAAAGATGTCATGCAAGTAGAGCTGCCAGGTTTCCCGCGTATGCCGTACGCCGAAGCTATGGACCGCTATGGCAGCGACAAACCGGATTTGCGCATTGCGCTGGAATTGCAAAGCGTAGACGACCTGGTCGCCAACGTAGACTTCAAGGTATTCGCCGGCCCCGCCAACGATGCTAATGGTCGTGTTGCCGCACTGCGCGTGCCCAACGGTGGCTCGCTCAGCCGCAAGCAGATTGACGAATACACCAAGTACGTCGGCATTTACGGTGCCCGCGGTCTGGCGTACATCAAAATCAACGAGCTGGCCAAAGGCGCTGAAGGGCTACAGTCGCCCATCGTTAAATTCCTGGGCGCGGATGTTGCGCTGTCGATTATCGAGCGCGTTGGCGGCCAGGACGGCGACATCGTGTTCTTTGGTGCCGATAAAACCAATGTGGTGAACGAAGCCCTGGGTGCGCTGCGCATCAAAGTCGGCCACGATCTGAAGTTGCTAACCTGTCAATGGGCGCCGATGTGGGTAGTCGATTTCCCGATGTTCGAAGAGCTGCCTGATGGCGGCCTGACCGCTATTCACCATCCGTTCACTGCGCCTTCGTGTTCACCGGAAGAGCTGGCGGCCAACCCGGCCACTGCACTGTCCCGCGCTTACGACATGGTTCTGAACGGCACCGAATTAGGCGGCGGTTCCATTCGTATTCACAACCAGCAGATGCAGCAGGAAGTGTTCCGCATTCTGGGTATTACCGAAGAAGAGTCCCGCGCCAAATTTGGCTTCCTGCTGGACGCACTGAAGTTTGGTTGCCCGCCCCACGGTGGCCTGGCCTTCGGCCTGGACCGTCTGGTGATGCTGATGACCGACTCCAGTTCCATTCGCGACGTAATTGCGTTCCCGAAAACCCAGAGCGCTACCTGCCTGATGACACAGGCGCCAGGCGCGGTCGACGAAAAGCAACTGCGCGAGCTGCATATTCGCCTGCGTAAATCGACCAAGGCTGTCGAAGGCAATGTTGCGAGTACTGATCGTATTGTCGATAACAGCAACATCGACGGTAACACCTGATCTGTGGCCATAATCCTCGGCGTTGATCCCGGCTCGCGCATTACCGGCTACGGTATTATCCGCGTCGAGGGCAGGCACACTGAATACATCGACAGTGGCTGCATCCGCGTGGGTGAAAAGCCCATGGCGGAGCGGCTACGAGTGATTTTTCAAAGCCTGGTCACGCTGATTGCGGAATTTCGGCCCGAGAAATTTGCTATAGAGCAGGTGTTTATGGCTCGCAATCCGGATTCTGCCTTGAAGCTGGGGCAGGCTCGCGGTGCGGCTATCGTAGCCGCAGCCACTAACGGTCTGGACGTGCATGAATACTCGGCGCGCCAGGTAAAGCAAGCAGTGGTGGGGTCAGGCGGCGCCGAAAAAACTCAGGTGCAGCATATGGTGCAAGTGCTTTTGAGCCTCTCGCGCAAGCCTCAAGAGGATGCCGCCGATGCCCTTGCCATAGCGCTTTGCCACGCTCACATGAGTCAGAGCCTGTTGCGGGTAGCAGGGCAGGGCGGTAAGGCCCGCAGCGGGCGAATGCGGCAGCAATAGCTGTCATCTAGACAAGTCCCAACTGACGTTCAACCGGCATTCGTGCCAGGAGCCTTGATGTGATTGGTCGTATTCGCGGTATTTTGCTGGAAAAAAAGCCGGCCCAGGCGATGGTTGAGTGCCAAGGGCTGAGCTATGAGATTGATATTCCCCTTTCTACCTTCCTGAACTTGCCCGATCCGGGGCAGGAACTCACACTGCACACTCATTTTGTCGTTCGCGAAGACGCTCAAAGTCTGTTTGGTTTTTCCTTCAGGCTGGATCGTGACCTGTTTCGCCTGCTGATAAAAGTGAACGGTGTGGGTCCTAAACTGGCCGTGGGCATTCTGTCCGGGTTGAACGCCGACCAGTTTATCCGCAGCGTGCAGGCGCGCGACACCAGCGCCCTGGTAAAACTGCCCGGTGTGGGCAAAAAAACCGCCGAACGCCTGTTGATCGAGATGACGGACAGGATAGATCAGCTGGAAGGGCAATTTGAACTGACGGCCGCGTCTGCTTCGGGTGCATTGCTGCCTGCCAACGGCATGCCGGCGGCGAACGACCCCCGCGAAGAGGCCGAAGCGGCCCTGATAGCGCTGGGTTACAAACCCCAGGAAGCGGCCAAGGCCATCAGCCGTATTGCCGAAGACGGCATGACCAATGAACAGCTGATTCGCGGGGCGCTGCGCAACATGATACCCACGGTATGAAACGGCTTTAGTATGCGAGACGCTAGCGCCGAACCTTGCGGCAGCGTAACGTGACAGCCTGCACAACCTTTGTACAATTGCCACGCTTTTATACAGTTCTGATGGACGTTCTGACGCTAGTACTGAACGCAGTTCTGATAACAGCCCCGAAAACAGCCCTGACAAAAGAGCCGCTTACACAATGATCGAATCTGATCGCCTGATTTCGGCCAAGACCGCCGACTACGAAGACGTTCAGGACCGCGCTATTCGCCCCACATTGCTGGCGGACTACGTAGGTCAGCCGTCGGTACGCGAGCAGATGGATATTTTTATCTCTGCGGCCCGCAACCGTCAGGAAGCGCTGGATCACGTGCTGATATTTGGTCCGCCCGGGCTGGGTAAAACCACTCTGGCCAATATTATTGCCAATGAAATGGGCGTAGCGATCAAAACCACCTCTGGCCCGGTATTGGAAAAAGCCGGTGATCTGGCGGCCATGCTGACCAACCTTGAAGCCGGCGATGTGCTGTTTATCGATGAAATCCATCGTTTGAGCGCCGCGGTTGAAGAAATTCTGTATCCGGCGATGGAAGACTATCAGCTCGACATCATGATTGGTGAAGGCCCGGCTGCGCGCTCGATCAAGCTCGATTTGCCGCCATTTACCCTGATAGGCGCCACCACCCGAGCCGGCCTGCTGACGTCACCCTTACGGGATCGTTTTGGCATCGTGCAGCGTCTGGAGTTTTACAACAACGCCGACCTGACCCGTATTATTCTGCGGTCGGCACGGCTGTCGTCGGTGCACATTGACGAGGCCGGTGCGTTTGAAATGGCGCGCCGTTCACGCGGCACACCGCGTATCGCCAACCGCCTGCTGCGCCGGGTTCGGGACTACGCCGAAGTGCGCGCAGATGGCCGCATCACCGCCGACATCGCTGACTTGGCGCTGAATATGCTGAAAGTGGACGATCAGGGATTTGATCACATGGACCGGCGTCTGTTACTGGCGATGATCGAAAAGTTTGACGGTGGCCCGGTGGGCGTCGAAAGCCTGGCCGCGGCCATCAGCGAAGAGCGCGGCACCATTGAAGACGTGCTGGAACCGTTCCTGATCCAGCAGGGTTTTATGCTGCGCACCCCTCGCGGGCGCATGGTCACCCACCACGCTTACCAGCATTTTGGCGTGGTACGGGGTGAAGTAACGGGCGAAGTAGGTAAAGAAGTGCACAGCGAAGATGCAACGCGCCAGGCCGGAGTAGCCACTGATGACTGAACTCATCAGCAACTGTTTGGTTTTACCGATACGGGTTTACATTGAAGATACTGACGCCGGCGGCATTGTTTTTCACGCCAACTATCTGAACTACATGGAGCGTGCCCGCACCGAGTGGCTTCGCAGCCATGGTATGGGCCTGCGTGCCGGCCTGGTCGACAATGTCAGTTATGTTGTGCAGCGTATGGAGCTGTATTATTGCGCTCCTGCAAAGCTTGATGACATGCTGGAGGTTCGCGCCGCACCAATTTCCTTTGGTAGGGTGTGGATGAAGTTTCGCGAACAAGTCGTGCGCCAGTGCGACCAGAAGCTGCTGTGCGAAGCCAGCGTCACGATCGCGTGCGTCACCGTGGACACGGGTCGGCCCCAGCGTTTACCCGCTAATATGATCAGCCTGCTTGAGCAGCAGGTGCGATAGGCCCGGTCGTCATAGATCGCGTAACTGCTTTAGAAAAGTGTGAAAATTTGTTTAAAAATTTACGTGAAAGACTGGCCAGAAATGGGTCAAAGAATTTTTTGAAGAATCGTCAAATAACCGGGAGTAAAAGGTGGAATCTGAAATGTCGGTCTGGTATCTGATTTCCAACGCCGGTGTGCTCGTGCAGTTGGTGATGCTGTTATTACTGTTGGCGTCGGTAGCGTCTTGGGCGCTGATCCTGCAACGGGTTCAGGTATTTCGTAAAGCCCAGCAGTCACGGCTGGCGTTTGAAGAGCGGTTCTGGTCAGGCATGGACCTGGGTCAGCTGTACCGGGAAGTCGCTGCCGAGCCCACGCCATTTTCCGGCATGGAGTCTATCTTTCGCGCTGGCTTTCGCGAGTTCTCCCGCCTGCGCCAGCAAAGCCACGACGCAGACGCGGTGATGGACGGTGCCCAGCGCGCCATGCGCGTCGCCTTTGCCCGTGAGCAGGAAAGGTTGGAAGCCAGTTTGCCATTCCTGGCAACGGTGGGTTCTACCAGCCCTTACGTGGGTCTTTTCGGCACGGTTTGGGGCATTATGAACTCCTTTCGCGGGCTGGCACAGGTGCAGCAGGCAACGTTGGCCACAGTGGCGCCCGGTATTTCCGAGGCCTTGATTGCTACCGCTATGGGCTTGTTCGCCGCCATTCCTGCGGTTATCGCTTATAACCGCTTTGCAGCGCGCTCCGATGCTCTGCTGAAAAACTACGACACCTTCGCTGAAGAATTCTCCAGCATATTGCACCGTCGGGTTCACAGTAGCGACAGAGCGGCATCGTGAATCTAAATTCGCTGAAGGTGGGGGTTTAACCTTATGAAAGGTACAGGGATGATGCCGGAAAGCCGGCGCAAACCAATGTCCGAAATCAACGTGGTGCCCTACATCGACGTGATGTTGGTGCTGTTGATTATCTTTATGGTCACTGCGCCCATGTTGACCCAAGGTGTGAAGGTGGACTTACCGCAAACCAGTTCCGACCCGATCCAGGCCGATAAAGACGTGGAAGCGATTATCGTGTCGGTAGACAGCAACGGCGCCTATTACGTGGAAGTGGGTGATCGCGGCAGTGACCCAATGGCGCTGGAAGAACTGCAGTTAGAAATTGCCAAAATTTTGTCCCAGCGCAGCAACAGCGAAGTATTAGTGCGTGGCGATGAACAGGTGCGTTATGGCACGGTGGTGCGCTTGATGTCGGCGTTGCAGATGGCTGGCGCAGCCAACATCGGGCTTATTACCGAAGCGCCCCTGGATAAACCATGACAGCAGTGCCGGCGGGTTTGCGGTGAGCGGACGGGAGCGCAGGCAGAGTGATGCTGGAACACCCGCCTGGAAATCGCCCGTGGCGTTTTCTGTCAGCTTGCATTTATTGATCTTGGTGATAGCTATAAGTGGTTGGAGCTGGAGCAGTTCTAACTACGAACCACCACCGCGCAGTATTTCTGCCCGACTGATCAGTTCCGAGCCACGGCCAGCAACGGCCGTAACCGAGGTGAACCAGCCTGACGAAGCCGAACAGCGCCTGGTAGAAGATCGCAAGTTGTTTGAGCAGCAGCGTGAGGCGGAACAGCAACGCAAGGCCGAAGAGCAAAAGAAAAAACAGGAAGCAGACGCTCGTGCGCAGCAGCAGGCGGAACAGAAACGCGAGGAAAAAGCGCAGGAAAAAGACCGTGCACAGGCTGCAAAGCAGGCGCAGGCAGCAGCGTCGGCAAAACTGAAAGCCGACGCTGAAGCCAAAGAGCAGGCCAGGCAAAAAGCGGAACAGCAGGTCCAGCGCCAGGAAGCAGAGCGCAAAGCTGAAGAGCAGAAACAGCTGGAGGAACAGCGCAAAAAGGCAGAAGCAGAACGCCAAAAGCGCGAGCAGCAAGCGCAAGAGCAGGCCAGGCAGACACGCGTGGAAGCCGAGCGTAAACGCCAAGAGGCAGAGCGCAGACTGCGTGAGCAGAATTTAAAAGCGTTGGCGCAACAGGCGATAGACGCAGAAGTCGACTTGGCGCGCAAATCACAGCAGGCCGCTGCCGCCAGAGCGCAAGAAGCGCAAGAAGCGCAAATGTTGACCGACTCAGCAAAGTACCAGGAGCTGATTCGCGCTCGTGTAACTGAGGTTTGGTACTACCCGTCATCCACCACAGAGGGTATGAAAGTACAATTGCAGCTTTCATTATTGCCTACCGGTGAGTTGATTGGCGTCATTTTGGTGCGGGGCAGCGGCAATACGGCATTTGATAACTCGGCTCTGAGTGCGGTGCGCTCACTAAACCGCTATCCGGTGCCGAACGATCGAGACACGTTTGAACGTTATTTTCGTCGGTTTACGATCGAGTTCACACCGAGCCGCTAATACTGGGACACGGACAACAACATGACACAGGTTCTGAATATGACGTGGTCTACGACTGTCACAAGCGCTTTGCGCGCAGCGCTGACGCTGACTTTGCTGCTAGCAACCAGCTTGCCGCTGCGCGCCGAGCTGCTGATCCGCATCACCGAAGGCGCCGCTTCGGCGCTGCCCATCGCCGTGGTGCCGTTTGCCGAAAGTGGTGTCATCCCGCCGGGCGACACTCTAGCCGACATTGTGCAGTCCGATCTGACCATGAGCAGCGAGTTTCGCACTCTGCCCGCGGAAAAAATGCTCAGCCTGCCGTCGCAGCGCTCCGAGATGCATTTCCGCGACTGGCGGCTGTTAGGCCAGCGCTATGTGTTGGTTGGCCAGTTGACCCGTCAGGGTGATCGTCTCGAAGCCCGTTATGAGCTGTTTGATGTGAACCGAGAGGAGCGCATTTTGGGCGAGAGCGCGGGCGCGTCTTTGAGCAATTTTCGGACTTTGGCACATCACGTCAGTGATCGGGTTTATGAGGCCGTTACCGGCGAGCCGGGGGCTTTTTCAACGCAGCTGGCGTACATAACTCGGGAAAACGTTGGCGACAAGGTTCGCTATCGCCTGCAGGTCAGCGACATTGATGGCAAACGCTCGCGGGTTCGCCTTGAAAGCGCTGAACCGATATTGTCGCCGGCTTGGTCGCCAGATGGCAGCCGCCTGGCGTACGTGTCGTTTGAAACCGGCAAACCGGCCATTTATGTGCATGAACTGGACAGCGGAAAACGGTCCAAAATAGCCGATTTTCGTGGCCTGAACTCGGCCCCGGCTTGGTCTCTCGATGGTACGTCCCTATTGATGACCTTGTCCAAAGGCGGCAATGCTGACATTTACCGGATGGATTTGGCCAGCCGTGATCTGACCAAACTCACCGACCACTGGGCCATTGAAACCGAAGCCAGCTACAGCGCCGGCGGCGATGAAATTTTCTTTACCTCTGATCGCTCTGGCGGCCCGCAAATCTATCGTCAGAAGGGCATGGGTGAGCCGCGGCGAATGACCTTCGGTAGCCGCTACAACGCGCGCCCGAGACCGGACCATAAAGGCGAGTTTGTGTATTACGTGCACCAGGGCAGCAGCGGGTTTCACATTGCGCGCACCCATCTTAAAAGCGGGCAAGAAACCGTGCTTACCCGCACCGAATCCGATGAGTCACCCAGTGTCTCTCCCAACGGACGTATGCTGATTTACGCTACCCGCCAAGGTGGTGCCAGCGTGTTGACGGTTATCTCAGCGGATGGCGGCGCAGCCTATAGCTTGCCCGCTACCGAAGGCGATGTTCGTGAGCCGGCGTGGGGGCCGCTGCCTCGGTAACTGTCTGGCCCGAAAAGGTCAGCCGGTGAGTTGTGAAGTGAGCGCAGTTTTTGATCAATTTACTGCCGTGTTGCGACCCACTGACTGTTCATTTTAACCCATTGACTGCTTATTTTTAATCCACTTACGACAAGGAAACACTCATGAAATTTTCAGCTCAGTCCAAAGCCATTGCCATGCTGTTCTCGGTTGGCCTCATTGCCGGTTGTAGCTCTACTGGCGACCCGATGGAAGACGCCGATGTCGGTTCCGATGTGTCAGCGGTAGACCAGCAAGGCGGCTCCACTGTTTACAGCGATGGCAGCCGTGACGGCGTATCGTCGGCACAGCTGAGCGATGAAGAGCGTATGGCCGCACAACAGCAGTCGCAACAAATGGCACTGCGTGACGTTACCGTGTTCTACTTTGATTTTGACACCGCTGAAATCAATGCAGAATCTCGTGACGTGCTGGTTGCTCATGCGCGCTACCTGTCTGCCAACCCGTCAATGAACGTCCGCTTGGAAGGCCATGCGGACGATCGCGGTACCAGTGAATACAACTTGGCTCTGGGCGAGCGCCGTGCCAACGCAGTGCAGCGTTTCCTAATTGTAAATGGCGCTTCTCGTGGCCAACTCGAAACCATCAGTTACGGTGAAGAAAAGCCAGCGGTACAGGGCATGAGCGACAGCGCCCGCGCCCAGAACCGTCGGGTAGAGCTGATTTTCCGTTAATCGCGACTGTTAGTATCAACAGGAACTTTTGGCATCCAACAGGTACGCCCATGACTATAAAGATCATGGCGGCTGCTACCCTCTTGTTTGCGGCAACGCAGGCAGGAGTGGCGCTGGCACAGTCGTCGACACCGGCATTTCAGAACAACAGGTCTGAGGCCAGCCGTCAGGCCGGCAATAATCAAGCGAATGCAGAACTGTTTTATATGCTTCAGCAGCTGCAAGGAGATGTACGACGTTTGCAGGGTGAGGTGGAAGAACAACGCCATCAGGCAGATCGCCTGAAGCAACAGGGCCGCGACCGCTACATTGATCTCGATCAGCGTGTTCTGAAGCTGACTGCAGCGCAGCAGCAGGCTCAGGCGGCCGCCAGTTCCGCACCCGCACCTTCCAGCGTGCAAGCCAAAGACTATCGCCAGCCTTCTGCTGAAGAAAATAAAGCTTACAACAGCATTGTTGATCTGATCCGTAATCAGAAAAAATACGACCAGGCGATCACCCAGATTTATGAGTTTCTGGACACCTACCCCGAAGGTGACCTAACCGTGAACGCCTATTACTGGCTTGGTGAAGTCTATCTGGTAAAACCTCAGCTAGAGCAGGCTAGGCAGGCCTTCAGTATTGTTGCCACGCGTTTCGCCGACCACCGCAAAGCAGCAGATTCGATGTACAAGCTCGGCGTTACTTTGGACCGGCTGGGCGAAAAGGAAGAAGCCGGTCAGCGAATGCAAACGGTGGTAAAAAACTACCCAGACAGCAGCGCGGCGAAGCTGGCCCAGAGCTATCTTGACGGCCAAAGCAGCGATGGTTAAAGCCCAGCGTTTGGAAAAAATGAAAAAAACGGGCGCAAGGGGTTGATCACGCCTGAAAAATCATTAATATGTGCGCCTCGCTCAGGGTCGTTAGCTCAGTTGGTAGAGCAGTTGGCTTTTAACCAATTAGTCGATGGTTCGAATCCATCACGACCCACCATATTCGCTTTTCCGGGGCAATTGCCTTATTGTTCCGGTGTCGGTCATAGTGCAAGGCACTGACCAAAAAACTTGGGTCGTTAGCTCAGTTGGTAGAGCAGTTGGCTTTTAACCAATTGGTCGATGGTTCGAATCCATCACGACCCACCATTATTTGAAATCTGCTGCAAA
>Ga0307966_1004503_pt1 | contig 10377 bp, 7 predicted proteins | sample OrgLakmetagen646_FD_203141 | JGI IMG/M metagenome (GOLD analysis project Ga0307966, IMG submission 203141) | Saline water microbial communities from Organic Lake, Antarctica - #646 | ecosystem: Environmental > Aquatic > Non-marine Saline and Alkaline > Saline | place: Antarctica: Organic Lake... | reverse complement strand
AGCAGGGAAGGAACGTCATAAATCGTATGATCAAGAAAAACAGAAACCACAGGCTGGTCTGCAGTATATTTATTCAGAAAAAAGCTGTTGGCCGTGGACTTTCCGCTCCCCTTTTCGCCCACGAACAGTACATTACTCACAGATGTTTTTGTATGCAGCCAGGCATCGAAAGAATTCCTGTAGAGCTGATCTCCCTGTAATGGCACCACATAAAATCGCTCATCAATCGTAAAATCACTTTTAAAAATATTTCGATATACGAATGGAAGATCTCTATCGGCCGGCTCTTTGGAAAGTTCTTCAGACAGACTACGTTTATGATGCAAACTCACGGATTCCTCTCCCGAAAAACCGAGATACAGAGCAATGGCCCCGCGAACAGCAGCCGTCTTTTTCTTCAAAAATCGCTGGGTAATCTTCAGCTTATTGGTAACAGCAGACCAGCTGTCTAAAAACCGGATTTGCCAGTTAACCGCACGCTCCTTTACCTGGTACGCTTTATCCTGCAGCTCAAACTCGCCATATGCACGTTTAAGCATAAAGCCGGAGAGTTTATGGAGCGCTGCCGGTAGTTTTTCGTGAACATTCTCTTCGTAGCTGTTCTGCTTTTCACGAGCTTTTTTAATGGTGTCTTCAAGCAGCTTGCCTGCTCTTTCCAGCCCCGTCATGGCAATATCTACCGGCGACTCGTCCGCTGCATCATCAATCACATCAGCCGACTCAAGCGCAGCTGACAAATTTACATCAACAATGCGAAGAGCCTCTTCAATCTCATTTCGAATTGAGCCGATAAATTGCTCCATTCCGCTTTCACCCGGGTCCAGTTCGCGAACGGCATTTTCCTTAAAAAAACGGGTTGCCAATACCCGCCATCGAATAGTGTCGAAAACCGCATACGGGACCAGGTTTTCTATCCGCCTCTCTTTTGGCAGCGTGATCGACTCTGTAAATATTCCGGTTTTGAACTGCAGCCGGCTCACCTCTTTGCCAATCTGCGACACCATTTCCTCCTGCAATTCTGTATTCCGGATGTTTTTTAAAATTTCCTCTGCAAAATCGGTTCGGACTTCTTCCTGTATCTCTTTGGTTTTTTTCTTTGACAATACGTCGCCGCGCCGGCTCTCTTCCAGTCTCTTCTTAACCTCTTTTACGTAGCTTACAGCTCCCTCGAGTGGCAAATAACAAAAATCACGGAAAAAAGTGTGTGTCAGATCCAGGATGTTTTTATGAACTTCGGAAACCGAAATGCCGTAGGTACCCAGCTCCAGCTGAATCTTAAAATCAGCAAATTGTGAACGTATGTATTTCCCCCACTCTGCCTCGTAATCCGTTAGCTCAATGGCGTAACGAATTCGCTTTTTACTCACTGCTTTATCATCAAAAAGAGATGCACTGAGCTCGGCACTGCCCGATTTTTCTGCACGTTCCACAGCAGACTTGGCCAGTGCTTTTATTACGCTATCATCGGGTTCAACTCCTTTTTTAAGCAGCTGAATCGCCTCCTGAAGGTGGATTTCTATGTTCGCAATCTGATCAATCCGAAAATTATCGGTGAATTTTTTTGCAGCTTCCTCCTCTTCTTCCGGTGAAGAATTATCTTCCGTTTCAAGGATAAAGCCAAAAGCACGCGACAATAAAAAATAGCCCTCTCCTACAATTTCTTTTCGCACGTACGAGCTTTCCAGCAACACCGTATCAACAATATTTCTCAGCGGTATGGTTTGATGCATATCTCCCTTTTTGCCAGGTAATTTTCTGGCTGATCTCTTAAGTAATTTTTTAATGCGTACGGTAAACGCATCTCCGCTTAGTGCTTCAAATCGTTCAGGCGACGATTTTTCTTCCACCGCCTCGGGCAGGGCAGCAACTTCTTGCTCTATTTTCTGAAACCAGTTACCGGCTGCAGCTAATTGCTCTTCCTGCAGGAGATGCTGAAGCTGCGGGATTCTCTCATTAAGCTCTTTCACGATTTTTTTATGCCGTTGCGGATCGTCTTTTTTTATTTTCAGAACGGCGCTGTACGTATCTGTGAGCCAGGCAAGAAACGGCTGATTTTTTTCCGCGATAAAACCGCGGATCATCAAAGGGAGTTTTTCATCAAAAAAAGAACCCGCTAACTCCCTTATTTGCCGATAATAATCATTATGCTGATCCATGATGTAATTTTTGCACATTAATTCAGGAAAACAGCACAATGCTTTTCCCTATTGCAGACAAAGTAGGCGTGCAGAGGAGAATCTGCAATCAAATAATGAAATGGAATCGAGAGTTTTCAGCCAGTTTGTGCAGCCGGCAGTTTTACAAAGTACCGACAAATCAGAATTTCGGTGCTACAACAGGCTACTCTTCGATGATGCCGTTTTCGAGCCCATATTTTTGCCCGTGGGCAGTATTATGAAAAATATCTTTCGGCTCGTTCTTTTCGTCAACAACCACAACGGTAGGTTTATGATTCTTTGCCTCCTCGGGGTCCATCTGGGCATAAGCAATCACAATAATGCGATCATCAACCTGGGTCAGCCGGGCGGCAGCACCATTCATACAGCAAATTCGGCTTCCGCGCTCACCGGGAATCGTGTAAGTTTCAAGACGGGCACCATTTGTGATATTTACAACAGAAACTTTTTCATAGGGTAGAATATTGGCCATCTCGAGAAGATCCTCGTCTATGGTTATACTGCCCTCATACATCAGATTGGCTTCGGTTACCTTCATCTGGTGTAGTTTGGATTTAAACATCGAAAGTTTCATAATATCTGTGCTTAAAATTCTATCAAAAGGTTATCTATGAGTCGTGTTCTACCAGCATAAACGGCTCCGGCGACAATATATTTACCGCCCTCTTCAACACTTTTTATGGGCTGAAGCGTTTGCATCGAAAACACATTAAGATAATCAATTTTGAGTCCTTTTGCTTCAAGTTCACTTTTCTGATGTTCTATCAGCAGCGCCGGATTGTTTACGCCATCTAAAATCTGTTCTTTAATATATCGAAGCGTGCGGTATAACCCGGGCGCAGCCTGTCTTTCACTTTCGTTAAGGTATTGATTTCTGCTGCTGAGAGCGAGCCCGTCGTTGGCCCTCTCAATCGGGCCCATTATCAACTCAATTTCGTGATTAAATTCCTTCACCATTCGGCTGATAATCTGAAACTGCTGAATATCTTTCTGCCCAAAAACTGCGCTATCGGGTTTTACGATGTTAAACAACTTATTCACAATCAGCAGGACCCCCTCAAAAAAACCAGGGCGGCTGGCACCACACATCGAACCGTTCAGCGAATCAATCCCAATCGAAAGATATTTTTTTTCTGTGTAGATCTCGTCATGACCGGGTGCGAATATTATCTCTACGCTTTCTTTCCGGCATTTTTCAACATCACTTTCAAAATCTCGCGGATAGGTATCAAAATCTTCATTTGGCCCAAACTGTGTTGGATTTACATAAATTGAAACAACAACGGTATCGGCATTTTCACTGGCACGGCGAATCAGCGAGAGGTGGCCTTTGTGCAGAGCACCCATTGTGGGCACAAATGATATCCGGTTTCCCTCCATTCGCTTTGCCTTTACAGCCTGCCGAACATCGTCAATAGTTCTGCAAATCTCCATAAATCTCCCGCGATAAATCGTTTCGATTCTTTTATATCGCCCGCTCGGGGTCGAACTCTTCCAGCAGCTGTTTTACGCGACTGGTAAATGCACCGCCGTGGGCACCATCGATAATTCGGTGGTCGTAGCTCATTGAGAGATACATTTTATGACGAATGCCAATCAGATCTCCCTGTTCCGTTTCAATAACTACAGGACGTTTTTCAATGACGCCGGTTCCCAGAATCGCGAGCTGCGGCTGGTTAATAATCGGCGTTCCCATCAGGTTGCCCACGCTGCCGTAATTGGTAAGCGTAATAGTACCGCCCACAAGGTCGTCGGGGCTCAAATCTTTATTGCGTGCTTTATTGGCAAGTTCATGAACCGATTTCGCGAGTCCGGGAAGGTTTTTATCCTGAGCCTGCTTAATCACCGGCACAATCAAACCGCCCTGGCCACCTTCACCAAGTGCAACGGCAATCCCAAAATTGATATCCTTTTTCAGGTGAATTTCGTCTCCGTCAACAGAGCTGTTAATGAGCGGAAACTCACCAATTGCTTTAATAAACGCTTCAATAAATATAGGTGTAAACGTTAGCTTAACGCCCGTTTGGTCATAGAATTTCTTCTTATTGGCGTTTCGCCATTTCACAATATTTGTCACGTCTACGTCGCTGAAGGTCGTAACGTGGGCCGAGGTTTGTTTCGAACGAACCATATGCTCGGCAATCATCTTGCGCATGCGGTCCATTTTCACAATTTCCACATTTTCCTGTGGCCGACTAACATTCAGCTCGCCTGCAGAAATTTTTCCACCTGATTTCGAGTCACCACTCTTCGAGGCTGTTGGTTTTACAAGAGTATTTCCTTTTTTCTCTGAAGCGGATGCAGTCTTGCCCGACTTTCTGTCTTCGAGATAACCCAGAACGTCATCTTTGGATACGCGACCATCTTTCCCGCTACCCTCAATACTTTCAAGTTCTTCCTGGCTGATACCCTCTTCGCTGGCAATAGATCGCACAAGCGGTGAGAAAAATCGTCCGTCAGAACCAATACGCTGTGGCTTTGATGTCTGTGAATCAGATTCTTTGGCCGAAGATGATGTTTCTTCTTTCTTGGTTTTCTTGCCTTCAGACTTCTCTTTTGATGATTCAGAAGCCGAACCGGAGGCTGCTTTTCCTGTTCCGATAATGGCAATAGTCTGCCCTACTTCAATGGTATCTCCCTCTTCAACAAGGATTTCAAGAAGAGTGCCCGACTCGGGTGAAGGCACTTCGGTATCCACTTTATCGGTGGCAATTTCGAGCAGGGTTTCGTCCACTTCTACTTTGTCGCCCACCTTTTTCGCCCACTCAATAACGGTTCCCTCCATTACCGATTCGCCCATTTGGGGCATTACCACTTCAATGCGTTCTCCCTCTTCATCACCGGTGCCGGCATCATCATCTGCCGCCTCAGCTTTTTCAGTTTCTTCCTCTTTTTCTTGCTTGCCTTCATCCTCTTCGGCTTCCTCACCCGAGGTCTCTTCCTCGGATTCATCCGGCTCATCAGCAGCTTCAAATGCTTCGCCTTCTGTATCAATTATGGCAATAACCTGTCCCACTTCTACCGTTTCATCCTCTTCAACGAGAATTTCCACAAGCACACCGGCTTCGGGTGATGGGACCTCGGTATCTACTTTATCGGTGGCAATTTCGAGCAGTGTTTCGTCCACCTCTACTTTGTCGCCAACTTTTTTGGCCCACTCAATAACGGTTCCTTCCATTACCGACTCACCCATTTGGGGCATCTCAACTTCAACTTTTGCCATCTTTACATTCGTTTTTTTAAGTAGAAATAATTGATAAAAACATTCAAAATACTGACCTGTAAAGATCAGAATAATCGTTATCAGTTCAAAATAACGGTTTTTTAATAAAGGGCTTTTTTGGATGAATTAAGCGCACTTTCTCAGCAACCCTCCCTGAAAGTTCTCCATCAGCCTCATACTAAAGATTCTTATTCGCTGCCAAAACACAAAACTCTAAAGTTAAAAAACCTAAAAGTGTACGCTCTGCATAGCAGCTTATCCATTTTGGCCGATACAAATCGTGTCCATTCATTTATCATTTTTGGGATTTCATAGCAATAAATCAGTGCAAAACCGTCAGAACTGTTTTTATTATGGCAATAAACGCCTTATTTGCTTCGATTACACTTGCACATGTTGTGGTTTCTCAATAAATACAGGTTCTTTAAAAAAATGGATTACAAAAAGTGATATGATCGTAGATCTGTGAGATCATATACTTAAGCAAAACTAAAAGTTTACAAGCTATGGCTAAAGCGTTTTTCGGTATCTTTATTTTCTCCTGGATTATTGCCCTGTTGCTTCCCTGGTGGGCTCTTTTTATCCCTGCCTTTTTGCTAAGCGCATGGGCCATCAAAAATAGTTTTGCTGCATTTATCACCGGCTTCCTAGCAAGTGGATTCGGTTGGTTTGTTCAGGCTCTCTACATTCATTTCGCCAACGATGCCATTCTCTCCTCACGAATGGCCGAAATGTTCGGGGTTGGATCTCCCTGGGCTGTACTCTGGCTCACATTTCTTATAGCGGCTATCCCCGGCGGACTCGCAGCACTCGCCGGTACCTTGTTCGCAACCATCATGCAAAAAAAGCAACCTGCCTCCGCCACTGATTAATCACCCCCAACCTTTTTTCTGAAACATCTATGAGTGAATACCCCAAAAGTGACGACCCCAATGTGCCACAGCCCGGGAAGAACAAACGCACCCTTTTTACCCGCTTTCTCGATTTTGTAGAGTGGCTGGGAAATCTTTTACCCCATCCCGTAACACTTTTCGCACTTTTTGCCCTGGGGGTGGTTCTGTTCAGCGGACTTGCAGACTGGCTGAACTGGTCGGCACCCGATCCGCGTCCCGTCGGCTCAGCCGGCAGAGCACCCGGAGGCATTATTGAACCGGTTAGCTTATTAAACGGCGAAGGATTACGGATGATTGTTGAAAATATGGTGGACAACTTTACCAACTTCGCTCCACTGGGCGTGGTTTTGGTAGCTCTGCTTGGTGTGGGGGTGGCTGAACACTCTGGCCTCATTAGTGCATGTATTCGGGGAATTGTGCTTAAAGCAGCATCATTTCAGCCCAAACCAGCCGGAAGCAGTGGTTTCTCCCGCATCATAAAAAAGACATTTAACTTTTTTCTGAACCCGCGTAACCTCGTTACTATTGCCATCTGCTTTGCGGCGGTCATTTCCAATACGGCGTCCGAAATGGGGTACGTGGTTCTTGTGCCGCTGGCGGCCGTTATTTTCCACTCCATGGGTCGCCATCCTCTTGCAGGACTCGCTTGCGCATTTGCCTGCGTATCCGGCGGGTATAGTGCAAACCTACTCATTGGCACGATTGATCCCCTTCTGGCAGGACTTACCGAAGAAGCCGCAAACCTGATTGATCCGGAATACACAATTCACGCGGCGGTCAACTGGTACTTCATGTTTGTCAGTACATTTTTCATCACGGCTATGGGTACGTTTGTCACGCTTCGCATTGTGGAACCTAAACTGGGCAGCTACGACGAAAGCATGGCGATGGAGGATATTTCTGAGGAAGCGTCTATGGAGCCGCTCTCTCCCAAAGAAATTCACGCTCTTAAATGGACCGGCGTCTCCGTATTGATTATGTTCGCCATTCTTGCGGCCACCATTGTCCCCGAAAACGGCGTGCTCCGCAATCCCGAAACAGGCGAAATGCTCGACTCTCCGTTTTTTAATGGTATCGTAACCTTCATTTTTATCTGCTTTCTGATTCCCGGATTTGTCTATGGCCGTGTTGTAGGAACCATGAAAACCGATCGCGATGTTATCAAGGGGATGTCAGGAGCGATGTCCACACTCGGGCTCTATATTGTTATTGTATTCTTTGCCGCCCAGTTTGTGGCCTACTTTGGTTGGAGCAATTTGGGACAGATTTTTGCGGTGAAAGGCGCTCAATTTCTGCAGGATATCGGCATGACCGGGCCCATTATTTTCGTTGGATTTATCCTGGTGTCGGGTTCCGTAAACCTGATGCTTGGATCGGCTTCTGCACAGTGGGCAGTAACCGCTCCGATTTTTGTGCCTATGCTGATGCTGATTGGCTACAGCCCCGAAGTGATTCAGGCAGCCTATCGAATTGGCGATTCTGTTACAAATATTATCACCCCTATGATGAGCTATTTTGGCTTGATTCTGGCTTACGCCAATAAATACGACAAGGATTTAGGCATCGGCACTATTATCTCTATGATGCTGCCCTACAGTATCTTTTTTCTGATTGGGTGGATTTTTCTATTCTATATTTGGGTATTTGGCCTCGGCCTGCCTGTAGGACCTGAAGCACCTACCTATTACCTGATGGGGCAGTAGTGGGATGAGATAGTGAGAAGTGGGTAGTGCTTAGCAGGTATTTGCATGATAAGAGTCAATATCTATCGCAAAATCTAACTCTGTCGCAATCAACTCGCTTGTGCCAACAATGCCGATCTGCTATAGAACGATACTGACTACCTGCTACTCAGTACCTGATACTTAATACCCGCTACCCAATACGACCCCTACTCATCATCCCGCTCGGCAGGTACCAGCAGAACCGGCACTTTGCTGAATCGGGTAACCTGACTGCTTACTCCGCCAAGGAAAAACTCGTGAACAAACCCCTTGCCCTGACTCCCCATAACAGCAAGAGTTACATTATTGTCGCGGATCGCCTGCACAATCTCCTTGCCAGGTGTTCCAAACGTGATAATAATTTCGGAATCGTCACGGGTTTTATCAGAGAGAGAATTTCTCATCTCTTCGAGCTCTTTCATATTCTGATCCGTTAGCGCCTCCCGGCTCACAGGATCTTTAAGCGCAATAGCGTGATGTCCCTGCACGTGAATAAACGTAATTTTATCGATTTGGCCATCCGAGTCCAGCGACCTTACGACGTCGAGTGCGCGGTCTGCCGTTTCAGAAAAGTCAGTTGCATGCATCACGTGTTTCAGAGAGTCCTTAATAGACCGGTTCATCACCAATTTACGTTTTTTGGGATCATCCTCGCTGGTTTGCATGTCGATATTAATCAGAAAAACGGGCAGCCGGGAGCGGTGCAGTACCTCCGTAGCAGTACTGCCCAGCAGCATTTCCTGTACTTTACTGTGGCCGCGGCTTCCGATAATCACAAAATCGGCGTCATTCTCCTTTGCAGACTCAAGTATTTCTGATGGAGGATAGAAATAGGAACCCGATCTCAGGTCTACATCCACTGTAAACCCTTCTTTCTCAAGAGTGGTTTTATACTCATTGAGGCGTTCAGTGTAGCCATCCGTTTTAAACTCGGTTCGCTCGCCGGTAAAGGGAACGGGAACCACCGTCACCAGCGTAATCTTTTTGGTACCGAATTGTTTGAAATGAGGCAGGCCATCAACAATCAGATCACTGGCATCAGAATCATCAAGTGCAACAACAGCGTGGATAAACGTGGATTTCATAATCATCTCCTTATTTGGTTAGCTCCTTTATGTAAGTATACAAAAGATTCATCAAGAGACGATGAAAAATGAACGGAAATTCATCTTCTATTCATGAAGATCATGTCGGTATCAATGTACGGTGAGGAATAAACCGCTGAGTTCGCAAAGAAACGCTAAGAATGGATTGTAAATGGAATCCAAATCCTCTGCGCTTCCCCGCGCCCTTGGCGGTAAAAAAATATCGTGGTTACGGCTTTGAAACATCAAAAGTGCTGTAGCTTGTCCAATCTACCCGTCTTACTCCGGCTTCTGGGGATTATTTGGCTGCCCCTGACCCTGCTGTTCCGATGGGTCTCCGAACTGAATCTGGTTACTGAGGCTGGTTTTCAGCTCTTCCACGTCGTCTTCACTCATTACTTCAGATATATCCTTCACTCCTGACTTAATGAGCAGGTTGTACACCATGCGATTGAACAGCATCTGATGCGCGGCTGAGGTGAGCTGCATCAGCTGCTGCTGGGGGACTTGCGCTCCGGATAATTTTATTTTATTCATCACCGGCTCCAGCATGGTCTCAATTCTCTTCTCGAGCTGGCTCTCAAGCTCCTTCGCCTGCTTGTTCTCTTTACTGGTTACTTCCTTACCTGATGGATCTACTAATTTCATTTTATCTATTTATTTATATGTGATTTTCTATTTATTTGTCTCAAAATAGGGGTTCTGGGGCTGAATATGAAATACGGGACAAAAATCAGTCAATTCCTCATTTATACAGAAAGATATATTTTATCATATACAGTTATATGCAATAAAAAATTATAGTTAAACAAGCATTAAAAATGTCTAATCAATGCCCTACAGTTTCTATTAGAAAGGTCTAACTATTATATGGCTAAGAAGTTTTGCAAATTTGCCGTAGATGCAATAAAGACAACAGCTTGAATATTATAAAACCTTAACAATTTTGGTAGAGTAACAATTATTTAACAGGGTTGTAATATAAATATTTATTTAAAAATAAAGGACTTATATCTCTTAAAGCTTCTGAATATTAATCCAAATTTGTATGACTAATTCAAAGAGCCCGCTAAAAGCATTTATTCTGATTCTACTCTTTTTTACCAGCCTCACAACGGCTCAGGCTCAGGTAACTGTTAACTCCACTACCAATAGTAAAGTCATTTGTTCAGTTACATATGAAATTGGGGGTGATTTTTATATCCAAACATCTTCGGGAGACGATACTTTTTTGACTTCCAATAGCATAGCAAATCCCGGCACCGATCCGATAAA
>Ga0307966_1004500_pt1 | contig 10383 bp, 7 predicted proteins | sample OrgLakmetagen646_FD_203141 | JGI IMG/M metagenome (GOLD analysis project Ga0307966, IMG submission 203141) | Saline water microbial communities from Organic Lake, Antarctica - #646 | ecosystem: Environmental > Aquatic > Non-marine Saline and Alkaline > Saline | place: Antarctica: Organic Lake... | reverse complement strand
GCATCTTCTCCGCTCGTCACTTGAAACAGCAAATATTCATCGCTACCGTCCCCCTAAAAACCTGATCCGCTCCCCCTGAAAACAGATATATATTTTGCCACCGTTTCACGAGTAATATGTCACCGCGCCCTCCAAAATTCAATATTTAGGGGCGGTGATATACTTTATGTACGGTATTTGTAATATTCCTTGCTAGAAAGTCACGGTACATACACCATGCATACGTATGCAAGTATGGTTTTTTACTAAAAAAACTCATGATCGATGCAAATAATCACACCACACAACTGCGGAGTTTGGCGAGCACCAGCAGCTAGGCTAGATGTAGATGGTACCACAACGGCTTATTCTGTGTTTGCTGTTCATACTTACTCCATGAAAAGCGGCAGCACGTCTGACCGTGGTGAATGAAGCACTTTAAAGCAGGTAGGGATAGAAATTGCGTAGGTTATGAATCGGTTGCTCATCGTCAAATGGTCCACGCTCAAATCAACATTGTTTTGGCGGGTTGTAATTGATGATTGTGGTGCAGTGTGGGTGAGAAGGGAAATCCGTGATGGGCTGCAACTGGTTCAGTTAGACGCCTACATATTTTAGAACGTTGAAACTCATACCTTATGATAGAATGTGGGACTCCCTGCAGCAGACCAGCTGCTGAAGTGAATGGCGGGTATTTATGTAAGTCAGCTTCACAGGGGTAACCCTAACCCTAAACCCCAAGTAGTGGTCATTGTGTTTCCAGTCATCCCTCACCATCCATTACGGCTTTCCTCAACCTTAGTGCATAACATCATGATAGTGGGCTCTCTCACAGGGCCAATTCCCCCCTTCCTTTGACCTTCCATACGAGCCTGATGTCCTTTACAGAACTCGGTACCTTATGTGCATTACAGAATTGGGAGAAACCCGAATTCCTGCTTTTTGTCGTGCTAGCGGGTTAAATCGTACTATGTTTTTTTTGCGGATACCTTTGGTTGAATCCCTGGCATAGTGGTCATTGTGTTTCCAGCCATCCCTCACCATCCATTACAGCTTTCCTCAACCTTAGTGCACAACATCATGATAGTGGGCTCTCTCACAGGGCCAATTCCCCCCTTCCTTTGACCTTCCATACAAGCATGATGTCCTTTACACTACTCGGTAACTTATGTGCATTACAGACTTGGGAAAAACCCGATTTCCTGCTTTTTGTCGTGCTAGTAGGTGCTGGACCTAGCTGTCGCTCTGTACCCCACTTGGGCTTCATGCGGCTGCAGGCTCGCTGCTCCCGAGCTGCTCCTCGCCATGATGCACACGTACAAGCAAAGCACAGCAGCAGCAGCAGCAGCAGCAGCAGCAGCGCAAGATCAGCAAGGCAGAGCTCAGAGGCAAAAGGGCAGGAGGAATGCTGATGACCCGTCAGCCATTGGTGCGGGTGCGGCTGCTGCCCTTGTGCCCACTCCAGCTGAAGCTGCACAGGTGTGGGAATGTGGTCGGATGAGGGGGAGAGGAGGATGCAGAGTGCCAAGGCTGCTTAGCATCCCTCCTTTTTGGCAGCACTTACTTGTGCTCACAGTCTAGGAAATGGAGCAATCAAGAGTTGTGCTTGAAAGTAAAGCCCTAAGAGTCCATAGAACAGATTATTCTGCTGTTGGCCATAAAGCAGATTATTAGGCTGTTGGTATGAACTGATCTTACTGCTTGATACAAAGTCTGGTCATTTTTCTTGGAATACAAACCTTCAATTTCAGCATCAGTTTTGTACAATGGGTTTCTGGTATCGCAATTTCTTGATTAAAGTACATGATGGTTAAGCACGCACATTGCTTGAAAGGCCATGCGACAATATGAAACTCATTCCCAGCAGGCAATCTAAGCTGTGCCCTTAATGCAGATCCTCCAGGGCGTTGCTGTTTGTTTTTCATGTACTAAGTGGTGTTGTTATAAGTGTTGTGTGGTCTTAGTCTTAGTTGTGCTGCTACAAATCCTCATGGCGTGCTCATGTTTTTATATTTATCTTGTCTAATTGTTTGCGTGCACTGTTGCCGTGCACTGTCCGCCTGCAAATCCTGCAGGGTGTGGCTGCATCAGGTTCGAACATGTGTCTTAGTCTCACATACTCGCTGGGATGCATTCCTACCTTGTCCCACAAGCAAGTCCTTCAGGGTGAGGCTGCAGCAGAGTCTAAACCCTTTTCTCTGCCTCATACAGCCAATCATGGTACATCCCAAGACTCAATACACTCAGTTTTATGCATCAACTGGCATGCTCCTAACTTGTCCCGCTTGCAGATCCTCCAGGGTGTGGCTGTGGCCATGAGGCGTGCAGGCTGGGGCAGGGCACGGTGCTTGCAATTGTGTAGTGACACACGTCTTGCTGGCTTGGTGGGTTGGTGTGCGTTTTTGTCAGGGTTGTTCAGTTCGGGGCTCGGCCAAAAGTTCGGGTTCGCAAATTTTCACGCATTGTAAAAATGCCACCGGAGTTCGGTCAAAGTTTGACGAACTGTAAAAAGTTCTTCAAATTTTACAGCATGCGTCTGTCAAATTGCAAGGAACAGCACCCCCCCCCAGTTCAGTCCCACTCTTTCCTTGCAGTAAAATTAACGTGTTCAATTATTTATGTACCGTACCTTTGCGTACTCATCCCGCACCCCCAATGTTTTATTGGATTTCACCTTCCCCGCACCCCAAGAATAATTTTTCCCCTCCCCGCATCAACCCCGCAGGGTTTCTGACCCAGTTTAGCTAACCAGACAGTTTAAATGCCACAAAAGTTCAAAAGCGAATCACCGGTCAGTTGCATGCTTGTTTGCATGTCAGTTCATTATCTCCAATCAACTCTCTCTGCTCTACTACCCCTTTGCTGCCTCCCCCCCCTCTTTTCTGCTTCCTTTTCCTCTGCTGCTCTCTTATCCTCTAGTAGCATCGCTATCGCTGTTGCTGGTGCTTTCCTCACTGCACTCGCTCTCCTCGCTGCAGCTGCTGCTGTTGCGTGCTGTGCTTGTGCTTGCACCAGCTGATGGTGCTGCTTGGGTACAAGCAGCCTTGGTGCGTGACCTTGTTTTGCGCACCAATGCCAATGCCAATGCCAATGCCCCCTCGCAATGCTGCTCACCTGTGAGACTTAAGCGCTCTTTCTTAGGCCTGCCCGGCTTCCTCTTTGATGCAAGGGCCGCTGCTTCACGCTAGCCCTCTCCTCCTTTGCCTGCTGCAGGCGGGCGAGGTCGGCTGCCTGCTGCTGCTGCTTTCGTTGCTGCATTGCTGCTTCCTGCTCAGCTGTCGCTGCCGACTTGAAAATGCTGTTTACCTTCCGCTGGAACTTTCCAATGGGTGCAACAGGGGCAGATGGAGCTGGGGCAGGCAGGGGGGCCGGGGGGAGGGGGAGGGGCGGGGGGAGGCCCGGTGGGCCTCTCGCTCTTCACTGGCAGCGACCAAAAACGTCATCTGAACCAATCCCGCGTCAACCCCGCTGGGTTAAAATATATATTAAATGTTACCGCACTTATCCCGCAGGGCAAAAAACGATATTTATGCGGGGTGATATCGAAAAGGTACATAACTTTTGTACACAAGGGAGGAGAAAACTGGCTTCGCTGTGCCGCCTGCCTTTCCCTCCCTTTCCATTATCGTGCCTATTAGTGCTGGGGTTGAGGCTGAGGCTGAGGCTGTCCTGGCTTAAGCATCATTCCTATCAAGAACCATGCATCTTCGATAGGGGAATCTTTGATATGTGTGGCCAAAACCATACATTTATACGTATATACATTGTGCGTGCACGGTATTTATAGGAGGGATGTCACCACCCACAAGGTCATACACGGTTTTGGCCCACCGTCACAATCTATTACAGACAACTTGTTTGGTTTTGCGGCTCCAGGTGCCTGACGTGTACGGGGTCTTCAAGTACGTGCTGGACTACCACCACGCTGGATACAGCTACATCAACCTTTCACAGCAGGTACTCGCTGATCTGAGCAACATGCTGCATGTTTAGGGTTGGCCAGAACCATATATATACGATGTATACACGGTATTTTTGGCAGGGAAATCACTGAATATACGGTCGTATACGGTGTATACGTACGGTTCTGGCCAACCCTATGCATGCTCTATTATCCATACCATTGTCCCTCTCTATTCCAAGCCTCTCCTTACCTTCAACCGCACGTGCTCCGTATTAAAAGTACCCATATTTCCTCTTTTACAACAGATAGGTACGAATGGATATGTCCTCGGGCATTTGGCCATGGCCAAGGCCAGAGCCACGTGCGTAATTTGGAATAGCCACGATTGTATGCAAGCACTGTATAATATCGCATCCTTGACAAATATCTAGGGTTGGTCAGAACCGTGTATATATGCCATATATGTAGGGTTGGCCAGAACCGTAAATATACACCGTATATGACTGTATATTTGATGATTTCCCTGCCAAAAATACCGTATATACATCGTATATATGTGGTTCTGGCCAACCCTACATATATGATCGTATGTTGAATGGATTATATATGAAAGGTACAAATATACCGTATGTACATAGGGTTGGCCAGAACCGTATTCACCGTATATATCCGCCGTTAATTATACGGATGGACAGCAAGGGGCTCAGCAGCAGGTATAGAAGCACCAGAGTTTGAGTATGAGCAGGGTTGCCTGAAAGGCATGCAAGCCAACCCCACCGAAGGTTTCGAGGGCGGAGATGAAGCAGGAACAGAAACGGCACACGCACACTCTGACTTACGCACATTGTGCATGCACAAATTCCCTGCCTGCGCTCACATACGCACGCATACGTGCACGCACACCTGTGTGCATAGATACACACGCAAACACACTAAGGTACATGCACGCGCACACGTAAACACACATCTATGTGTACGCAGACGCACACGTACACGCATGCATGTACGAACCTCAGCACACACGCAAATGCATACGCACATGCACGCTCCCACGCATGCATACAACCATAAGCAAGCACGCGCACACGCATGTCCGCGCACACGTATGCACACGCACACGCACACGTACGCAAGCACACGCACACGTGTGCATGCACGAATTCCAGCTCGAGCACAAATGCACACGCACATGCATGCACTACACACATGCATGCGCGACATACATTAGTATGCACACGCACACACACATGTACACGCGAGCATGCACGAATCCCAGCACGCGTGCAAAAACACACGCACGCACTACACGCATGTATGCATGTACATTGTTTGCACACACACACACACACACATACACACACACATACACACACACATGCATGCATGCATGCATACACAACCGGGGTAATTTGATGGGGTGGGGCAAGAAGAGGGGTCTCGTGACAGTGACTGTGTGCCTGTGTGCTTGTATGGGTTTTGGCCTCTTTGAACAAGCATAGGATACAAGCATAACATCCCCGACCTTTTATTTTTGGTTAATAGAAATGGGGTACAAGATCAAATCTCTTCAAGAGCTACAAAATGACCCCTTTAAAATTTAATTCTGAAAAGGTCAAATTTTCCCGTGTACAATTTATACAGCGTATATATACGTATAGAAAATCCATATACAGCTCTGGCCAACCCTATATAAACTTTGTATATGTATATGGTTCTGGCCAACCTACAGGATGTTCTGCCAACAACACCGTATCCACACCGTAGATGCGTAGGTATGCAAGAAGATAGTCGTCCTTAATATTAGAGTGAATGTACAGGTCCTAGGGCGGGGGAGTATTTGAGCTGTGTACGGCCATGCACAAAATGTAAACTGCAGGCACTCATGTGTGGGTTTTTAAGATTAGGATCAGGGTCAGAGCTTACAGGTTGTGTGGCAGTCAGCAGCTCGCCCATACGATATCAGGACATAATCAACTTGCACAGCCAAGCTTGATTGTGTTAGAAGCGAGGCTCCCAAAAAGTTGATAGCTGGTAAGAGGGTCACTGTTGCCCCCCGTTGACATTGATTATTTAAGGCTTACGACATAGTGGTAGAGGTTTGAAGATATGTGCTGAGCAGGGCCACTGACAAGCTGCAAGCGAATGAGATGGGTGGGGTTGCCCCCCCAACATGATTGTTTCCGGTTTGTTGCATAGCAGTTGAGGCTTGAGGGTGTGTGCTGAGCAGGGCCACTGACAAGCTGCAAGCGAATGAGATGGTGGTTGGGGTTGCCCCCCAACATGATTGTTTCAGATTAGTTGCATAGCAGTTGAGGCTTGAGGGTGTGTGCTGAGTGATGCCACTGACGAAGCAGTTAGTGAATAAGAGTTGGGGTTGCCTCCCTTGGCATGATTGTTTAAGTTTGTTTCAGGCCTGTGCACTGTACAGTGTACGGTACGGTACACTTTGTAATGTACGTACCGTAATTTAGTCATTTACGGCGTAATCAAGATTTTGGAGGATCGTAATTTACCGTAATTACGGCAATTTACTGTACGGTGTATGGTACGATGCCAAGGTGGCACTGCCAGTGAAATAATGGCCTCAGAAAGGCTTCTCCACCCCAAAACCTCCCATTTTCGCTTCCCGGTGTGTTCCTCCCATGTGCTGACGCCACACAATGCTTCCCTGAACAATCCTGAGGCTGGGTTGGGGCTGCATCAGCTCGGGGGCTGGCACTGCCAGTGCAAAGTTGGCCTCAGAAAGGCCTCTCCGCCCCAAACACCTCCCATTTCCACCTCCAGCATGCTCCTCTTGTGTGCTGACGCCACACAATGCTTTCCCGAACAACCAGGAGGCTGGGTCGGGGTGCATCAGCTTGGCAGAAGGGCCCCGCAGTGGCTTGCGGGAAACTCAAAGTCGGACGCAGTACTTGATTCCTGATTGTTAATCTGTATTATTCAAAAGCAATTGTTGTAAAAAGCACAATTATTTTGGGCTGAAATTGAAGCCAAACGGCCAAATTACGGTCAAATTTGTACTGTACGGTGCCACCGTCCTTGTAATTTTGGCCGACCGTAATTTGGACCATACTTCACGGGTTGATTATGGTCAATACCGTAATTACGGTCTAAAATCCAACATTACGGCGTAAGTGCACAGCCTGGTTTGTTTACATAGTAGTTGAGGCTTAAAGGTGTGTGCTGGGCAGGGCCACTGACAAGCGGCGAGCGAACAAAATGGTCAGGATTGCCTTCAGTCAGCGTAATAATGTTTGAGGCCTATAGCATGACAGAGGCTTATAAAAGTGTCTACTGAGCAGGGCATTGACAAGAGCCTGGCCTATCAGAGGGTAAGAATTGCCCCCATCCAACACAATTGTGTAGACAGGTCTTTATGCTGAGTCTTATACTCTGCAGTGACGGTGATTTGGTATGACATAGGTTTACAACACATCAGTGGCTTGTATAATTTTTGTTTAGCGGGTGCATCTTCTGTTTTTTTTCACGACACATTCAGGTGCCAGTGAGACCGTTCAGGCACAACGAGTTTGAGCGCTTCCTTGTGTGCGCCTACCCCTACTACGCTTCAGCTGCCAGCTCCTGTATCGCCTTTTTTGCCTTGGGGTGGTTTTTCCTGTACCACAAGAACTAGGCCCATGGGTTTCACTAGGTTTCAAAGGATCTTATAACTTAGGCCTGTTTTCTGCTAATAATTGAGGGCCTTTAATGTTATCTTTTATCCAAGTGACCAATTCTCCTTAAGAGCGGTTTCAGGCCAAGCTTGCAATTTGGCTGATCCCCTTGCCAATGGATTTCCTGCGGTGTCAGATCGAATCACTGTCACTGCAAACAACAAAACAAAAATTGGTTCCCAAAACTTTTCAATCTAGAAGATACAGATTAGACAAGTGGGGGGAAGAAAAAGAAGATATAAATTATCATGAGGAGACTGGCACATCCAGGCAGCCTATCAAACAGGACAATCAGAAATTCTCAACCATCAACCAAGAAGAAGAAAAGACTCCGCTGGTAGTGATGACACAGCCAGCATGATCAAGGGAGGGGGCTACATAGGTGCCCGTGCCAGGCAACCCCCCACCGCGCAAACAATTTAAAAGAAATTAATGTGGGTCAGGGGGGTTGTGTGCCGTAGCACCAAGACCCAAACCTTGACTGTTGTTGCTTGTGTTTTATTGCAGTGCATACCTTGTTTTTGTGAGTGCAGATGCATGTCTGATGGATGTTCATTCAGTTGGGGTGTCAGGTTTTTAATCTTATGGTAACCCAGATTAAGGTCTGCCAGAGCAGAGGTTTGTCTGTATAGTCTTTGTAGATAGTCCCCTTAACTCCAACGAGGATCAAGTGGAGCTCGACTTCCCTACATCCTTGTCTGTTTAGGTTGGCAATAAGCACGCTGTGCTGTGCTTTTGCTTTTTGGAGTTGGGGATCAGGCCTAGTGTCTTCACAAAATTTAAACTCAATCAGGTGAACCTCGCTCCCACTGGTTTGGATTCAGTTTCTTGTCTTTAGCCATCAACCAACTAACTGCCTGTCACACAGTTCGTTACCTGCCACACAATTCGTTACCTGCCACACAGTCTGATTGGGTGTGACAGCGGTGCGTGTTGTGAGTTCAAAAGAGTTGTGCGGTTCTGAAAGGGAAAGTTACTTCATCTAAAGTCCTGAAAAAGACAGGTTTGAAGACCTCGACCTATTATTATAGCATGGCTGTATCATTTGGTGGGGAAGACTCATGGCACTCAATGTGTCTCCTTTTCCTTCATTGATGCAGGGAATGTTTTGCTGCCTGCGTAGTTTTTCTTTCCTTTTCTTTTCTTTCTTTTCTTTTCTTTCCAGCCTCGTTCTGGACGATTTGGTCTTTGCCATTACGATGGTCACATATCACAGACTTGAGAGCTCCCCTCGAGTTGTGCTGCTGCCTCAAAATTGGGCACCCACACGGACCAACTAGGTTAGTAATGCCACTGTGCACAGCTATTTTTGACAGTACAGGATGTATAAAAAGGGCATAGTATCCAGCATGACTGTTTGCTGTGCACGTTGGAGGCCAATTCAGCGTTTGTTCAAGAAGCTCTCGTCCTGTGCTCTGGATCCGCCAAAGAACTGGGAATAGCTAGCACTTCAAACAGCGCATACAAAAGCTGCCAATCTCGATCGTAAGTCGACTTAGCCTATGCTTGCAATCCAGCTATAAGCTGGTAACTTCATTGCTTTGTCGTGACAGTACACCTGAGATAGTGCAGTACCAGTTACCATTACATGGATTTTTGTAGCGTTATTATTTCTTTTTCTTGGCCTTAGTCACCACATACATTCACCGTAAATGACCATATACACTTTTGGTGAACTGCTCCTGCAAAATAATCGTATATTTGATTCAGGCCAACCCTACATCTTTCTGAGTGATACTCTTTTCAGGACTACTGCCTTCACTGACACAAGAAACACAAGAAGTGGAAGCCTGCCACGATAAGGAGTAGCGTACACCGAGGCCATAACCACAGTCCCACACCAGACACAAGTCTGTGCGAGATGTAGTTTACTGTGCCAATTTTAACGAGCTAGATGCCCAACATGAAGCTAAATTAAGGAATTAGAGCACATGCATAAAAGGACCAAGGGGCAGACTCTTGGTGCTCCCAACATGTTTTGTTCGAGCAAACAACCAGCGGCTAGATAAGCCCCCTTTCTCTGTTTGCCGTCAGATTACTCTCCCCCCACACCAACCCCATATCCACATAAATCACCACGCCTCAAAGAGGAAAAAGGTTGTGTTGTCAATACCGGCATGCTCAACTAGGATGACGAGACGACCACGTGTGCTTGACATCTGATGGAGGTCAGGCCTTCCCTTCAGGAGCCCTTTGAGAGGGTGTAGGCCTTGGAGAGGCTCTGCATATGCCCATTGCTGCAAGAAGCGCGGAACAAAATTTGTTTTGAGCAGCCAAGCAGGGACACAAGTATTGTGCACACAATGCTAGCAAATGTAGTTTGTCATGTACGTTACATATTGCATATTGCGTGGCAAAACCTATTCCCCTCCACAGAACAACCAACCAATCGTCAACCCAACAAACGTACAACACGCTCACATACCTAGGGTTGGCCAGAACCGTATATATACACCGTATATGACCGTATATTTGGTGATTTCCCTGCCAAAAATACCGTATATACACCGTATATATATATGGCTCTGGCCAACCCTACACATACCGCTTGCCACAATCAACCTGCAACACAGATGCCTACACAGACAACTACCTCTTCCATCCCACAAGACAATAGTATCAACCGCTTGACACAGCAGATAAATAACATAAACTCGACCTACCGCATCCACAATAACCCAACCTTCGAGAGAACAAATTACACAGAAATACACAGAACCACATGCACAGCACAAACCCCAAGGAAAAAGAATACCGTAGGGACATGTACTCGTTCCGCACCCCTCAAAAAAAGAGTTATTTTTACCCTGTCCGCACCAATCCGCA
>Ga0307966_1004497_pt1 | contig 10389 bp, 10 predicted proteins | sample OrgLakmetagen646_FD_203141 | JGI IMG/M metagenome (GOLD analysis project Ga0307966, IMG submission 203141) | Saline water microbial communities from Organic Lake, Antarctica - #646 | ecosystem: Environmental > Aquatic > Non-marine Saline and Alkaline > Saline | place: Antarctica: Organic Lake... | reverse complement strand
CCAGTGAATCCGTCCAATAGTGGAGGGCGTCGTGCGCTTCAGCGCCTTCGAGGGGGATGTCCAGTTGCGTTGCCAGAGCCATAATTAATAGGTGAACACTGTTTCATGTATCCTTGGGCGCAAGAACCAAAATGTGAGGGTCAACTTTTTGGCGAAATCCTTATAACTGGCTCAAGTTTTTTTTTACTGTGGAGAGATGTCAGATTCGCTGAGGGCGGAGGCTTGCACCCAGGGGCATAATAAAGACCTGAGACTTGAGGTGTTTCCGTGCCAGCGAGTTCGGTCTGCTTCGTCCTCAGGTCTCCAGTCTCAGCTTTCAGGTCTCTAAAGTCTGGATCCTGATGTCTTTGCATTGATTTCCAAGCATTCGCTATTAATTGCCCATCTTTAACAGCGCGATTCCGATCAAAAGAAACACAATGCAAACGAGTTTTGGCCTGAAGTTGAGCTCCTTATGCAGTAGGATCCCGCCAAGGAAGGTGACCACGACGGCGGCGCGCCTGATCGGTGAGATTACGGCGATGAGTGCGCCTTCCTGCGCAATTGCGGTAAAATAGAGGAAGTCTGCCGACAGTAGTAGCAAGCCGATCATGGGAATCGACCATCGCCATTCGAAACGACCGCGCGGCCAGGCGCCGCGCAACCAGAGCAGATAGAAGGGCAGCATGACCACCACGAGGTAGAGTGAGAACCAAGCTTGCACTGTAGCCGGCTCGATTAGCGCGGTTTGCAAGAGGAACTTATCGTAAATCGCGCTACACGCGCCGATCAAGGTGGCGGCGATCATGCAGCCGATCCATTTATCGCGGTAAAAGTGAATGCCCTCCAATTTACCCACAAAGGAAAAGGCATAAAAGGCACCCAGCACAATTGCGATACCGCCCCATTGCCAAGCGCTCGGGCTCTCCCCCATGAGGAAGACCGCCAGTAGGATTGTCCAGAGAGGCCCCGTTGCGCGGATCGGCCCGGCGATGGATAGCGGAAGGTTTTTCAGAGCAAAGTAGCCGAATATCCATGATCCGGCGACCAGAGCCGACTTTAAGAAGAGGAGAACGTGTTCGTGGGCACCGAGCGACTGCACGAGAAATCGTGCCGAAGGGTAGCTTTCCGGAGCCAGGTGCGACCACAATACGAAGGGCAGCCAGACGCAGGCACTCGTGACGATTCCGAAGAACAACACCGGTAGTACTGCATTATCTTTAAGCGCGTGTTTCTTGGCCAGGTCGTAAAGACCAAGCAAGAGGGCAGAGCAAATACTGAGTGTGATCCAAGACATAGCGGCGGCAGGTTTTTATTGCGATGTGCGATACTATGGTAAACATTGATTTTAATATTTTAAGTTACTGACTACTATGAAACATTCTTTTTTGAGTTCCGAAGGCTGCATTGGCCGTTTTGTATTTACCGTCCGCATCGTTCTGCTGCTTGTTATGGCGTTGGCGGCGACCAAGGTCGCTGTCGATTACTTCGATCACTGGCATCATGGAAGTTACAGTCCTCTGGGGCCGTTTATTGGTATTCTGGTCGGCCTAATCTGTGTGATGATGGGGCTTATGCAGATGCTCAAGCGCCTCCGTGACATGGAAAAACCTGCCTATTGGACGCTACTGATGCTCATTCCCGGGGTGAATGTGCTGGTGCTGCTCTATTTAGCCGCCGCGCCTTCGAAGACTTCGTAAGGCAACCGGGCAAGCAACCTTCGTTTGCCGGCATCTGAGGTGAGCGGGTATTTCACCTGTCTTGCAGCCTTCGCAATATAGGCATTGACCGTGAAATGCCTATGCCCTTTATTCACCCGCTTTTTCAAGTGCGGCGTCCTTATTCGCCGACCTTTTTCAACATACTATACATACCGTGAAAACCGACGTTCAAGACACCACCGCAACCCGTAAAACTATCGCTGTTACCATCACTTCCGAGGAAGTGTCGGAGCATGAGGCAAAACTGATCAAGGACTTTCAGCGCCAGGCGAAAATCCCCGGCTTCCGCCCGGGTAAAGCTCCTGAAAACATGGTGCGTAGTCGCTTCGCGAAGGACATTCAGCAAGAGCTCAAGCAGCGTGTCATCTCCCAAGCCCACCAGGAAGGCGTGGCGGGTGCCGATTTTGAGGTCTTTACCATTGTCGAGCTGAACGAAGGCGAAATCGCCGGCGGCAAGGAGGCTGTTGTCACTTTCACAGTGGATGTGGTTCCCGAATTTGAAGTCCCTGTTTACGAAGGCCTCAAGGTGACCACCACGCCGACCGAAGCAACCGACGAAGAGGTGACCAAGATGCTCGACCAAGTTCTCAGCCAACGTGCGGAGTTTAATGTTGCCGAGAAAGCGGCGGAGAAGGGCGATTATGTGCAGTGCGGCTATGAAGGCAAAATCGGCGACGAATCTGTGGCCGATCTTGTCCCGGACTCCCCCATGTATGGCACTCAAAAAACAACTTGGGAAGAAGCGGGTAGTGAGGACGCTCCCGGTGTCCGTGCCATTATCGATGGCCTTGTCGGGATGAAGGCGGGCGACACGAAGGAAGTGACGATGGAATTCCCCGAAGACTTCAAACCTGAAGCGCTTGCGGGTAAGACTGCAGTCTACAGCCTTGAGGCCAAAGAAGTTCGCGAGAAAGTGATGCCTGAGATGGATGATGCTTTTTTCAAGAGCCTGCAAGTTGCGGACGAAGCCGAGCTTCGCACCAAGATGAGTGAAAATATTGAGAACCAAAAGAAGCAGCAGAACGCGAACGCCGAGCGTCAGCAAATTACCGAAGCACTTCTCAAGGCAGTCGATTTCCCGATCCCCGAGAGTGGTGTCGAAGCGGAAACCGAGTCCGTTCTTCGCGACTTCATGCAGCGCAATATGCAACAGGGCGTCTCCGCCGAAGAGTTTGAAAAACACAAAGACTCCCTCCACGAAGGTGCAAGCAAGGCTGCTCACGACCGTCTGAAGTCTCGCCTCATTCTGACCAAGATTGCTGAGAAGGAAAAAATCAAGGTCGAGAACGAAGATTTCAGCCGAATTATCATGATGGAAGCGCAGCAGAGCGGTCAAAATCCGGAGAAGCTGGTCAAAGAGCTTCGTAAGGATCAAAACCGTATCAACCAAATGCGCCGTGATATCATCCTCGGCAAGACGATGGACTTACTCTTGGAGAAGGCTGAGCGCGAGACAGTTGAATCCGTCGAGCCGGTCGGCGAATAAGCATCGTTTGTCGGGTTGGCAATCTTAAGATTTCCAACAAGCCGATCATGTTACATTCTAAAAATCGAATCTACGAAAGCATTTGATATTCGGCACTTGGGCTTGTAGGATCAACATTCTTAATTCAACTTATTTAGAAACCAACTTATATACTGTGAGCTACGTACCACTTCCAACTGTCTATGAACGCGAAGGCCGCACCGAGCGGGCTTGGGATATTTATAGCCGCCTTCTGCGCGACCGTATCATCTTCATCGGCACTCCGATCAACGACTTCGTCGCCAACGCGGTCATCGCCCAAATGCTCTTCCTCCAGATGGAAGACCCGAAAAAGGATATCAGTCTCTACATCAACTCCCCCGGAGGCAGCGTGACCGATGGCATGGCCATCTACGACACGATGAACTTTCTCCAGTGCGACACCGTCACTTACTGCGTCGGCCAAGCCGCCAGCATGGCGACTCTGCTCCTCGCAGCCGGCACTAAAGGTAAGCGCTATGCATTGCCCAACAGCCGCGTCATGATGCACCAGCCCACCGGCGGAGCCACCGGCCAGACTTCCGATATCACTATCGCTGCCCGCGAGATCCTCCGCTGGCGTGCACGGATGAACGACCTCCTGGCCAGCCATACCAAAAAGACTGCCGAAGAGATCGCGGCCGATTCCGACCGCGATTTTTACCTGACAGCCGAAGATGCTCTGGCCTATGGTATTGTTGACAAGGTGATCGAAGCCAAACCTATCGCTTAAGCGGGATTGTCTGGACTCTCAGCTTCGCATCGCTAATCTTACTCTTTTACTTAGACCCCCACTCTTAAGATATGGCTAAATCGACACGAATGACTTTCTGTTCCTTCTGCGGCAAAGCGCAAAACGAAGTTCGCAAAATGATCGCCGGCCCCGCCGGCGTGCATATCTGCGATTCGTGCGTATCCGTTTGCAAAACGATCATCGACCGTGAGTTGTCCGACGCCAGCGAGGCGGCCAAGCCAAAGGGCGGCCAGTCCAGTGGTCGTTTCAATCTGCTTAAGCCCGCTCAAATCACAGCTGCGTTGGACGAGCATGTCATCAGTCAAGACTACGCCAAGCGTGCATTGGCGGTCGCAGTTTATAATCACTACAAGCGCCTCCGCTCTGAATCGCGTGTCGATCAAAACGCGGACTTTGCCGACCTCGACAGTAAATACGACGACGTTCAGATCGAAAAAAGTAACATTCTTTTGCTTGGTCCCACCGGTAGCGGCAAAACACTGTTGGCTCGCACCATGGCTAAGATGCTCGACGTGCCCTTCGCTATTGCCGACGCCACTACTTTGACTGAAGCCGGCTATGTCGGCGAAGACGTCGAAAATATCGTACTGCGCCTCCTCCAATCTGCCGAATACGATGTGAAGAAGGCCGAATGTGGCATTATTTACGTCGATGAGATCGATAAGATTGGTCGCAAGACGGACAATGTTTCCATCACCCGCGACGTATCGGGTGAAGGCGTGCAGCAAGCACTCCTCAAGATTCTCGAAGGTACGGTCTGCAACGTCCCGCCCCAAGGCGGGCGTAAGCACCCGAACCAAGAGTATATTCAACTCGATACGTCCAACATACTCTTCGTCTGCGGGGGTGCCTTTGTCGGCCTCGATAAGATTGTGCAGAACCGCGTCGGCTCCAAGGCGATGGGCTTCGATACCGAACGCAACCGCCATCAAAACGAAGTGCCCGTGAGCGAGCTTCTTCGTGAGACACAGCCTGAAGACCTCGTTCACTTCGGTATGATTCCTGAATTTATCGGTCGTCTGCCCATGGTGGCCGTGCTCGACGAGCTCTCCCGCTCGGACCTCGAACACATTTTGCAAAACACCAAGAATTCGCTGGTCAAGCAGTACAGCAAGCTCTTCTCCATGGAAGGCGCAGACCTTCACTTTACCCGCGACGCCATCGCGGCCATCGCTGAAAAAGCGATTGAGCTCAAGACCGGTGCCCGCGCCCTCCGCTCTATCATGGAGCGCATCATGCTCGATGTGATGTATGAGCTACCGCAAACCGAGAACGTGGAACGGGTTGTGATTAACCGCAGCGTGGTCGAAGGCCGGAGCAAGCCCAAGCTACATTTTTGTAAAGCAAGCAAAGTAAACGAGGCCAAAGAGGACAAAGAGGATTCGTCTCAGGTTGAGTCGCGGAACTCATCCGAGGACGCTGCGTAAATCGTGACCTGTCCGTACCTGCCGTCTTCCGAGCCCGGCATGTCCTACCGCAGTCTTTCCGAGCTACGCGGTGGTGATGCGGCCACTTTCTACCTGACTGCGCTACGATACGGGCAACATCTTTGGCTTGAGGGACATTCTGGCCGCGCCATCCTAGCGATTACCCGGGCGCTCTATGCAGACCTGCCGGAGACGTCTGCCGCTTTTCGGGAATGGCCACTGCCTTATCGCGCGCTGGGTTGGATTGTCGTCAATCACCACAGCGACGACTTCCCCGGAAACCCGCGAATCAGCTTTCAGCACCAGGCGACGCGCCTGCGCGGAGAGCGCGAGGAAGTGCTTCGCGCCCGCGCTTGGGGGGTATGGGCGCTGATTCGAATGGCCAGGCCCGGACTGGAGAGCGATGTCGCCCAAGGCATTAACGAACCCGACTTGGAGGAGATCGAACGTGGACTGGTCGAGCATGGTCACTCAAACGAAGCTGCGATCTGGCGGGAGGCGCTTGAAGGATGCAGGTAGGGGCTGTGCCGTAGCTGGGTTGGCTCTGCCGCCCAGTGCGTGGCCAATTCTAGTGAGTGAGGCCTCAGAACGTATGCTTAGCTCTCCTTACAACGCTAGAGCTACTGCGGACATGGCAGGGCGACAAGTCAACCCTGCTACGATAGGGCACCCTTCGATTTCAATGGAGAAATGGGCATTACCAAGTTATTGCTTCTGTTGGTTTCTATTTCCTGTGGTTGAAAAATAGGCGCACCGTCCATACGCGAGGGAATTTCAGTCAATTCCTCGCAAGTTTGCATAGGCGGTGCATCTGTAGGCTTGCCTATTGAAATAAGTTGACGAATGAATCCGCACGTAACATGTTACATGCATGGCAACTGTAAATCGGATGAAAGACTACCGCGCAAAGCTGCGTCAACAAGGCCTGCGCCCTGTTCAAATTTGGGTAGCTGACCAGCGGAATGAAAACTTTAGAGACGAACTCAAAAAGCAGATTGAGCGACTCGACAACCAGGACGAGCGCGAGTCTCTGGAATTCATAGCTCAGGCAAGTGAATTGGCAGACGAATGAAACGCGGAGACATTGTTATCGTTGCAACTCCCGGCGATTATGGAAAACCACGTCCTGCAGTCGTGATTCAAGCCGATGCGCTGACTGAACTCGGCAGCCAGAGCATCGCGCTCTGCTTAATGAGCAGCAGCCCGATCCAAGCCCCACTCTTCAGGATCGGACTTGAACCGAGCGAACTCAACGGCCTCGATAAAAGCTCTCAAATAATGGTGGAGAAACTCTTTACCGTTCCACGGGAGAAAATTGTTCAAACTATCGGCAGATTAAATGACACCGAAATCGTCCTGCTAAATCGCACGCTTAGCTTTGTAATAGGATTAGGCTAAGAGCTCCTTCTCCAGATGGCTGGATGCGAATGCCCTCATCTGAGTATCTCGTGATTCCGGTCTGCTCAGGAATACCGAGTCTGATTAATCGACAAATCTAGGCATGATACTGCCCAAATTTATATAAATTCAGTTGCTAAACTGCCCAATTTTTTATTTTATTAGAGTAATGATTCCACGAACCTTACTAGATTCACTCGAAACAACTCTCAAACCTGGGCGAGTTTGGATGCTTTTCGGGGCGCGGAGAGTGGGTAAAACGCGGCTCATCCAAGATTTCCTAGCCGCCCGCCCTAAAGAACACTGGTATCAAGGACACGGAGAAGATCGTGATTTGGCGGAGCTACTGGAATCGCGATCCGCCTCCCGACTGCGACAACTATTCCGCAATTACGACGGATTCTTTCTCGATGAGGCACAATCTGTTACTGACGTAGGAGCCTCACTCAAACTAATCGTTGATCTCTTCCCGCAGCTTAAAGTCATCGTAACAGGCTCATCCGCCTTCCGTTTAGATCAAATGCTCGGTCAGCCCCTAACTGGCCGACGATCTGTCCACTACCTACATCCGATCACGGTGGGAGAAATTGCAACATGGAAGGATCCCCTCGCGCCCATCGGACTGCTCCCCGACCTGCTCAACTACGGCAGCTACCCCGAAGTCCTGCAAACGGGCGCACTGCAAGAGCGTCAAGACTATCTCCGCCAACTCGTAGAGGATTACTTATTTCAAGACATCCTTGCGTTCGAGCAACTGCGTAATGCTCGAAAACTCCGTGATCTGACCACGCTGGTCGCTCATCAAATCGGCAGCGAACTCTCACTCAACGAACTCGCCAACTCACTACAAATCAACAAAGCCACCGTGGAACGCTACCTAGATTTGCTAGAAAAAAGCTTCGTCATTTTTCGCATTGGAGGATTCTCCAGAAATTTGCGTAAAGAAGTCAGTAAAACCATGCGTTATTACTTCGTAGATAACGGAATACGCAACGCAGTGATCAATCAATTTCAGCCCATCGATCAACGGCCTGATCGCGGTGCTCTCTGGGAGAATTTTTTTGTAAACGAGCGTCGCCGCTTCAATGCCTACGCAAACACGGGCGTGCGCGATTATTTTTGGCGAACCTACGACCAGCAAGAGATTGATCTGATCGAAGTCAGCCCCGATCACAGCCTACAAGCCTTCGAGTGCAAATGGAAGGATAAGAAGCACCGTGTCCCGAGCGCATGGCAAAAAGCCTACCCCGAGACTCCCGTGCAATTCGTCAATCCAAACAACTTCACCGATTACCTATTGAAGTAGTCCCCTTCAGTGCAAACCTGAGGGAGCTAATACGGCTTTAAATGGTGACTGACATTATGCTAACTCACTTTGCGCTCTTGTATTTCTGTGATCATTCGCGTATATTAACAAAACTATGATAGATCTCGTAAAGAAAAGTATGTTGGCCGGCATTGGCATGGCTGTCGTGACGAAAGATAAAGTTCTGGAATCACTCGATGAATATGTGGAAAAAGGCAAACTCACAAAAGACGAAGCCGCTGCAATGTCGGACAAGATTGTCCAGGAGGGACGCGTCGAAACTGAAAAGGCGAAAGTCGAAGCCAGTAAGCTCTTTAATGAGATGCTGCACCGCGCCAACGTCGTGACGAAAGACCAACACGATGCCCTTACCGCGCGCGTGACCGCGCTGGAAGGGCGGCTCAATAAAGAGTTTCCAAATGGGGACTGATCGCCTGCGGCGAGTGTGAAGGTTGGAAAGTGTGAATGTATGAAGGTAAGAAGGTGCAAAAGTAGAAATGTGGGAAAGTGACTCGTAGCTGAATTTGCAGAACGATTTGAAGATCTTCGGATCTGGCAGCAGGCTCGGGTTCTCGCAAACGATGTTTATGACGCGCTGGAAGAATGCCGCGACTTCTCATTTCGCGATCAAATGACGCGGGCAGCTACTTCCTCGATGAACAACATTGCCGAGGGCTTCGAGCGCAGAACATCTAAAGACTTCGGTCATTTTTTAGATATCGCGAAAGCATCTTCCGGAGAAGTCCGCAGTATGCTTCACCTCGCCGAAGACCGAAAATATGTCCCCTCAGCCTTAGCCGTAGAGTTAAGAGAAAAAGCCAAAGTCCTCTCAGCAGGTATCGCCGCATTCAGAAGAAAACTCTAATACCTGCCACCTTCCCACCTTCCCACTTTAATACCTTTAAACTTTCCCACTCGCCGAAGGCGACCCATGAAACCATTTAATTATTTAGCCAACGCCGTACGCGCTCCGGAGATCGTGGCGATCCTTGTGCGTTGGGGGTTTGAGGATTTACTGCTCCAACTGGATACGCCGCAGTTCTTGTTGAAGAACTTAGTGCGTAAGAAGGTGACGCACTTTTCGCCCTACGAGCGCATGCGCAATGCCTGCGAGGAGTTGGGGCCGATCTTCGTCAAGTTCGGGCAGATCCTGAGCACGCGCCCCGACCGGCTGCCGGAACCGCTCGTGATGGAGTTTAAAAAGCTGCGCAGCGAAGTCGAAAGTCAGCCCTTTGATAAAATTAAGCCGGTGGCATTGAAGGCGCTCGGTTGTGAATTGGAAGATGTCTTTGCTGAGTTTGACCCCACGCCAGTTGCCGCAGGCTCGCTCGGGCAGGTCTATCGCGCGAAGCTGCTATCGACCGGAGAGGAAGTGGCGGTCAAAATCCAGCGTGCGGACATACACAAAACAATCACGGCCGATATGGAAATTATTGGCTGGTTTGCGCGGCAGTTGCACACGCGGGTGGAGGAACTGCGCCCTTACAACCTGCCTTTGCTGGTTCGTGAGGCGGAGAAAAGTCTGGAGGAAGAGCTCGACTACAATAACGAGGCCGACAACGCCGAAATCTTTATCGCGCTCAATACCGATCAACCCAATGTTTACGCGCCCAGGGTGCACCGTGGACTGACTTCACGTCGACTTTTAGTGACAGAGTGGATTGAAGGTTTTGCCCCGGATAAGATTACACTCCTACCGGAGGAAGCTCAAAAAATCGCCCGCATGGGCGGTGAGTCTATTTTTCACCAAATCGTGGGCACGGGTTTTTTCCATGCCGATCCCCACGCGGGCAACATGCTGATCACGGCCGACCAGCGCATTTGTTTTATCGACTGGGGGCAGGCCGGGCAGATTACCTTGCAGATGCGCTACCATCTGGCGGATCTCTTTGCCGCCATCACCAGTCGCGATGCCGATAAGCTGATCCGCGTGGCGGAGCAAATGTCCGTCGATAACGGGCGGATTGATCGCCGCCGCCTGGAAAAGGAAATCACTTTTTTGCTGAATAAGCACCGTGAGTTCGGCCCTTCCGGGACAAAAATGGGCACTGTCGGCTTGGAGTTGCTCTATCTGCTGGGTTGTAACGGAATAGAGGTCTCTCCGGACTACGCACTGCTCTCAAAATCAATTTTGTGCGTGGAAGAGACCGCGCGTATCTTAGATCCTAATTTCGATATTCAGAAAGTGGCTCACCCTTACTTGGTCAAGTTGAACAAGGAGCGTTGGAGTCTCTCGAGCATGAAGCGCCAGACGCTATTTCCTATGCTAAGAATGTTCCATAGCATGCAGCGCATACCTG
>Ga0307966_1004492_pt1 | contig 10395 bp, 7 predicted proteins | sample OrgLakmetagen646_FD_203141 | JGI IMG/M metagenome (GOLD analysis project Ga0307966, IMG submission 203141) | Saline water microbial communities from Organic Lake, Antarctica - #646 | ecosystem: Environmental > Aquatic > Non-marine Saline and Alkaline > Saline | place: Antarctica: Organic Lake... | reverse complement strand
CGGCTCAACGTCGGCCAAGTCCACCGGTTGAATGCCTTCGCGCAGCCCAAGCAGATCCCGCAGCGTGGCCACCGGCCGATGATTGACCAACCCGGCGTATTCCTGATATTGACGATAGTCGCCGCTGGTAACAGCGTCTTGCAACTTGGCCACAATATCCGGATTGAAAGCGTGGTATTCCTGGCCGTGCACGTACTTCAGAATGCCACCCGGTGACAGGGGCTTGCGCGGCTTCCAAGCCAGCTTGGCCAGTTGCTCCTGGTCGTGCTGGAAATCATAAAAATCGGCGCCCTGAATCCGGCAGGGCACGCCCTTGAAGCACAAATCGGCCACTTCATCTGCCAGCCCGATGGCCTCAAACAGCTGCGCTCCGCGATAGGAGGCAATGGTAGAAATGCCCATTTTGGACAGGATTTTCAGCAGGCCTTTGTTGATGCCTTTACGATAGTTATTCTTGGCGTCGATGGGATCGACCAGCATTTCGCCGGTACGAATCAGGTCATTAAGCACTTGGTACGCCAAGTACGGATACACCGCCGTGGCGCCAAAACCGAACAACACCGCAAAATGGTGAGGATCTCGCGCCCAACCGGTTTCTACCACAATGTTGGAGTCGCAGCGTAAGCCCTGAGCCACAAGGTGATGGTGCACTGCGCCGGTCGCCATGAGCGCGTTCACGGGCAGCTGGCCCTGTTGCAAGTTGCTATCACTCAAAAGGATTTGTGATTTGCCATCGCGCACCGCCTGTTCTGCAGCGGCGCACACACGCCTGACGGCCTGTTGAAGACCTTCTTCCGGGGCATAACTCAATGGAATTTTTGCTACTGCAAAGCCGGGGCGTTCACTCGCCAACATGCGCTGGAATTTTGCCGGTGACAAAACCGGTGTTGTCAGGATCACGCGGTCGGCGTGCTCGGCCGCTTCTTCGAACACATTGCGCTCAGCACCCAGGCAGGTTTCCAGCGACATCACGATGGCTTCGCGCAGCGGATCGATGGGCGGATTGGTGACCTGAGCAAATTTTTGGCGAAAATAGTCCGCCAGGTGACGCACTTTGCTCGACAACACCGCCATTGGCGTATCGTCGCCCATGGAGCCCACTGCTTCCTGACCGTTCTCGCCCAAAGGGCGCATTATCTGGTCGCGTTCTTCAAATGACACGTTGAACATCTTCTGGTGCACCAGAAGTTCGTCAGCGCCCATCAGTTCGAAATCCGGGGCGTCCTGATGCAGCGTGGACTCGACCCGCAGAGCGTTTTCCCGCAGCCAGCGTTTGTAAGGCTGAGCCGTTTTCAGACGCTGGTCGATATCGCGGGTGTGCAGAATCTCGCCAGTTTCTGTATCAATAGCCAGCATCTGCCCGGGGCCAACGCGACCCTTGGCTACTACGTCATCCGGCTTGTAACCGTAGGTGCCGATTTCCGAGGCGACGGTGAGAAAATCGTTTTTTGTGTGTACCCATCGCGCCGGGCGCAGGCCATTGCGGTCAAGCATACACAAGGCGTAGCGACCGTCGGTCAATACCAGGCCGGCGGGGCCATCCCAGGGTTCCATGTGCATGGAGTTGTATTCGTAAAAGGCGCGCAAGTCTGCGTCCATGGTGTCTACGTTTTGCCAGGCCGGCGGCACCATCATCCGCGCGGCGCGGAACAGATCGACACCACCTGCCAGCAGCAATTCCAGCATGTTGTCCATGCTAGAGGAATCAGAGCCGGTCAGGTTAACCAGAGGTTGCAGCGTTTTCAGGTCCGGCAGGCGTGGCGAGCTGAATTTGGCTGCACGGGCAATCGCCCAATTACGGTTACCGTCAATGGTGTTGATTTCGCCGTTGTGAGCAAGATAACGGAACGGCTGCGCCAGCGGCCAGCGCGGCATGGTGTTGGTTGAAAAACGTTGGTGGAATACGCAAATGGCGGTCTGCAGATCCGGATCGTCCAGATCGCGATAGAAATTCGCCAGGTCTGCAGGCATCATCAAGCCCTTATAGGCCAGCGTACGGTGCGACAGACTGCAAATATAGAACTCATTGTCTTCGCCAAGATCGCGCTCGGCAAAGCGGCGCCCAACAAACAGGCTGATAGCAAAGTCACTTTCTGGCTTGCCAGCAGGCAACACAAACACCTGTTCAATGCGCGGCATACAATCCAAAGCCATAGGGCCCAGGCAGGAGGTATCGACGGGCACATCGCGCCAGCCCATAACCTCTAGTCCCTGTTCGCACAGGCGCCTTTCCAGAATCGCCTTCGCGGCCGCCGCCTGGCCTTCTTCAGAGCTCAGAAACACCTGGCCCACAGCGAACAGAGCACCAGGATCTTTGCCAAACAGTGTTCGGGCAACCTTGCGAAGAAAATTGTCCGGGCTTTGCAACAACAGGCCGCAACCATCGCCGGTTTTACCATCGGCGGCAATGCCGCCGCGGTGAGTCATACACGTTAGAGACTCGATGGCGGTTTGTAGCAGTTGATGGCTGGCTTCGCCCTTGGTGTGAGCAATCAGGCCAAAGCCACAGTTATCTTTGAATTCACCGAGTTGGTACAAGCCAGTTGTCATAAGCATGATCTCTCTATAATAGCTCTTTTATCAGAGAGCTATCGAAAATCACACAGATAGCTCTATGACATTTTTAACATAGGTACAACAGTTTACGCCGATAAAAATTCGCCGCTCAAACGACGATTTAAAATTTCTAGCATTACGCACCAGAACGGGTCACGAAAAACCCGGGGATTCTACTGACGCACCAAAGCGAGTCGCTTTTAGGCATTCAGGGCTACAAACTTCGATTCTCGCGCACCCAAGGCTCCCCTGACACCAAGCCAGCAGGCAGAGTTTTCGCCGCCTGCTGCGCGGCATCCTTAGTGGGATAATTACCCTGAAACACCATAAACCACTGTTTACCGTTGCGCTCACCACGGGTATACACCATTGCATCGACCTGCGGATAACGACGCAGAACATTCAATGCGGTTTGCTCGAGGTTGCCGGCAACCAATTGAATGGTCCAGCCACCGCTACTGCGCTGATCAGCCAAGGGCACGAAGCGATCCGTCCTGACCGGTGTAAAGGCAGCTTGCGTCGGCACTGTCTCCGCTGCCGCTCGCGGCGAAGGTACAGGCTGAGCTTTCGGAACCGCTGCCAGCTCGGGCTCGGGCTCAGGCTCAGGCTCAACTGAATTTGCTTGTTTGGGCTCAGAGTTGTCAATGACCTGTTTTTTAGGCGAGTCACTCATTGCAATAGAACCTTCTTCTGTCGCGAGCTGATTGCCTGAGCGCGATCCAGGCTGCGCGATAGTTTCGGGCTCAATTGCCGGCTCTAGTTCTGCTTCTGGCTCTAGTTCTGGCCCTGGATCACTCGCAGCAATGACCGGCTCTGGTGCGCCCAAGCCCGCTGACGGCAACGACTGCGCTGCCACGCCTTGCTCTGGTGCTGCATCCGGACCGATGGTTATACTCTTGCGCACGCGCTCAGGTGTTTGCACCTGGGCGCTAGCGTCTTCTTCGCTAATGACTGTGTCGTACTGGCGAGAAACAAACCACCAGGAAGCAGCCAGTAAAATCAGCGCCAGTAACGGCCATCCCAACGTTCGCCCAGGCATTCTGGCACGGCGCCTTGCGGGAGCGGCTCGTCCCGCCATATCCAACCACACACTAGGTGTTATACGCTGAATAGCAGAAAAATTGCCTAGGCTGCGGGTATGAATCTGTTTCAAGCGATCTGGGCTTAACAACTCACCGGCATTCCCGCCAGCAAGCTTCACCCTGGGCCGCAGATAGCCCGCCAGCTCATCCCGGCTTAAAGGCGCCAACGCAATCTGGTGCACAGCTCCCGGCGCCTGTTGCGCAGGCTCCATCATGCCAGGCAGCGATTCCGTGCCCGCGAACACCGGCAAAGCCGCCAAACTCCGATTGGCGCCTAAAAAACCGCTCAGCAAAAGATTCAGCACCTCTGCCGGCGCCTGCTCGGCATTATCAATCAACAGCACCACACGCTGGCCTTTGCCGGCGCGCTGTTCAGACCATTGAAAAAACTGCGACAGGGCAATTTTGGGGCCGGCCTCTAAATCAAGCCCGCGGGCCACGATCGACAAATCCCGCACCAGTGCCTGAGGGCTACCCAACGCCGCGCTACCCAGGCGATGAAACTCAAGCCGCGACGACTCGCTGCGCACCAGTTCTGCCAACAACCGGGTTTTTCCCAGCCCGGAAGAAGCGCTGACCAGCAAGGCCATGTCACCGAAACCACTCATCTGGCGCAGAGATTCGAGAGCAGATTGACGCTGCGCGCCGGCAAAAAACGGGGCTTCCATTGCAGAAGGGTCTGCCCGCAGACCAAAACGCTCCTGCAGACGGGGGAAAAGCCCCCCTACCTCTTGGCTGTTCAGATTGTCGTCGTTGACCATGGCGATATCGTCTCGGGCTCTGGGTTCAACGCTGGCAAAAAGCGTTCAGGGTTGCGTCAAGGTTTTTGCGCGTAGCTTTGGCGGTCACAACTGCTTCGCCAACCGCCTGCAGCAGAACCAGCCTGAGCTGCCCGTCTACATTCTTTTTATCCACTGCCATCAGCTTTATGAAGTCGTCCGGGCCCATGGTTGCAGGAGCCAGCGGCGGCAATCCGGCACGGCTGATCAGGCTAAAAATCTGCTGACATTCGACCGCACTGATAAAACCTTCACGGGCAGAAAGATCCGCTGCCATCAACATGCCGGTGCCAACGGCTTCTCCGTGCAACCAGTTGCCGTACCCTGCGAACGTCTCGATTGCGTGGCCGAAGGTGTGGCCAAGATTGAGTATTGCCCTCAGGCCACCTTCGCGCTCATCAACGGCCACCACTTCCGCTTTACAGACGCACGAACGGTAGATCGCCTCTGCAATATGCAGCGGATCCTTTTCAAGCAAAGACCCAAGATTTTGACCCAGCCAGTGCAGAAGAGGCAGGTCGCGAATCAGGCCGTATTTGATAACTTCCGCCATTCCGGCACAGACTTCCCTTTCTGGCAGCGTCACCAGGGTATCGGTATCAATCAGCACAACCTGAGGCTGATGAAAAGCCCCGATCATATTTTTACCCATGGGGTGATTGATTCCGGTTTTGCCACCCACGGAGGAATCCACCTGCGATAGCAGCGTTGTTGGAATCTGAATGAACGCTACGCCGCGCTGGTAACTCGCCGCTGCAAACCCGGTCATGTCCCCGACTACACCTCCGCCCAGAGCTACCAGAGTGGTCGTGCGATTGTGCCTTTCCTGCAGCAGAGCATCAAAAATCAGGTTCAGGGTTTGCCAGTCTTTGTATTTTTCGCCGTCAGGCAGAATCACAGAATTTACCTGCTTGCCTGGGAAACAGGCTTTTACCTGCTCCAGATAAAGCGGGGCTACGGTGTCGTTAGATACAATCATCACCTGAGACCCGCCAACGTAAGGCGTCAAATCATAGTCCCCCAGTAGCTGCCGGCCGATCAGTATCGGATAGCTGCGCTCACCCAGGTCTACCTCAAGTTCACGGAATAGCTCAGGCATGGTGACGACCTTCCTTTCGAATCTGGCGTATATGACGGGGAGTTTTTGGATTCAACAAATTAATCAGTTGACGCACCACCAATCGGGGGCTCTTGCGATCTGTGTACATGGTAATAGTCGCCAACTCGGTGTAAATCGGGTCACGGATTGAGAATAGATGGCGCAGCACCGCTTCCGGATCGGCTGTTTGCAGCAACGGACGATTGCGGTCTTTACGGGTGCGCTCTACCTGATGCTCAACCGACGTACGCAGATAAACAATCACCGAATTACAGCGCAACAGTTCATGATTTACGTCACGCATCACAGCACCTCCGCCCGTAGCCAGAACGATACCGCCTTCGGAAGACAGCTCTCTTAGCATGGCGGTTTCGCGCTGGCGGAAACCGTCTTCACCCTCTACATCAAAAATCCAGGGAATATTGGCACCGCAGCGCTCTTCAATGATTCGGTCGGTATCCAAAAAGCGGTAGTCCAGCTCACGCGCCAGCATACGGCCGATGGTACTTTTACCGGCCCCCATGGGACCAACCAGAATAACTCGCTCGGGCAACAGCATAACGTCCGCTCAATAAGGTTCAAGCCGGTCAGAATAGCATAGGGGCCGTCATTCTATAAGATTGTCCGGTTCTGCCGGGGATTTCACACCCACAAAAAAACCGCCGTTTTTAGGCGGCGGTTTCAGTGTTACCAATAACTTAGCGAACCAGATCGTTTTTAATGATTTTCGGAGTGATGAAAATCAGCAGTTCACTGCGCAGCTCGGTGGTCTGAGTGCGCTTGAACAACCTCCCCAGATAGGGAATGTCACCCAGGAACGGCGTCTTGGTGGTGGTTTCGGTGTTGGTCGATTCGAAAATACCGCCCAAAACGATGGTTTCACCGTTGGCAACCAATACCTGCGTTGTCACCGAGTTGGTGTTGATGGCAGGGCCGCTGGCGGTGTCTTCGCCACGGGAATCCTGATTCACTTCAAGGTCCATGATGATTTTGTCATCCGGTGTAATCTGCGGCGTTACTTCAAGCGACAGTACCGCTTCTTTAAATTCCGTGCTGGTGGCGCCACTGCTGGTGGCTTCCTGATACGGAATTTCCTGACCGGACTTTATAGACGCGGTCTGGCGGTCTGCGGTCACAACTCTGGGCTGAGACACGATTTCTGCTTTGCCATCGCTTTCCAGTGCAGACAGTTCAAGGTCTACCAGGAAGTCGCCGCCGCTGAAACCGACGGCAAAGGATGAGGCGCCGTCGCCGGATACGCCAAGATCTACCGCCAGAGCACCCGGGAAGGTAACCGAGGTGGAATTCACAGCCCCTGCGCCCATTACACTGCCGACCGTTTCCAAAGAACCGCCTACAACCGTTGAGTTATTACCATTGTCGCCAAAAGAGGCGCCGCCCCAGCGAACGCCAAGGCTCTCGGCCACGCTGGTTTGTGCACGAACAATGCGGGCTTCAATAGAAACCTGGCGCACAGGTACGTCCCAGGTGGACACAAGGCGACGAATTTCATCCAGTTTTTCAATGGTTTCACGCACACTGATGGTATTCGTTCGGGCATCGGAGGAAATGAAACCGCGACTGGATATCAATTCAGAATCAGCCTGCACCAGCGCTACCACTTCGGCAGCCTTGGCGTAATTGACCTGAATGATGTCAAGGCGCACCGGGGCAAGCTCAGCAATCTGCTTGGTGGTTTCCAGTTCCAGCCTTTCGCGGGCGGCGATTTCATCAGCCGGCGCTACCAGAAGCACGTTACCAATCTGGCGTTTATCCAGACCTTTGGTCTTTAAAATCAGATCCAGTGCCTGATCCCAAGGCACATTCTGCAAGCGCAGAGTGATGCTGCCACCTACGGTATCACTGGCTACAAGGTTCAAACCGGTGAAGTCGGCAATCAACTGAAGCACCGAACGAACTTCGATGTCCTGAAAGTTTAGCGAGAGCTTATCGCCGGAGTACGGAAACTTCTCTTCGCGGCGGGTTGCCGCTTCTTCTTCGCTTAAACGTTCAACACTTACGGTAAATTCATTGCCGGACTGATACGCAATGTAGTCATAGTCGCCTTCCGGGCGAATTTCTATGACAGCGCTACCACCCTCAATAAAGGTGTCTATCCGTTGTACCGGCGTGGCGAAATCTGTGACGTCCAGACGACGGCGCAGACGCTCGGGCACGGTCAGATCCGGCATGGTCAGGCGAATTTTCCCGCCCAGCTCGCTCAGGTTAACCTCGGTCGTCGCACTGGCCAGACGCACCACCACACGGCCTTCACCTTCTGCGCCGCGACGAAAATCAACGTCTCCCAACGCTGGCGCTGCGTCCGTTGACGAGGCTGCAGGGCTGGCTCCGTCAGATCTCGAAACGTCGCTGGCTATGTCTGCAGAATCACCGCCAATAATCATTACCAGCGCGTTGTTATTGCGCTGCGTAGTGTAAGGAACCAACTCGATCAGATTAAAAATAAGGCGGGTGCGGTCGCTGGTTTCAACAACGGTCATGCTTTGCGCATTTCCGCTACCCAGCGGCAGACTTCGAACACCCAGGGAACTGGTGGTATCTTTCAAATCTACCGCAATACGTGCCGGACGTTCGATTGTGTAGCCCGTAGGTTCAGGCGGTGGGCCGTCAAACTGCAAAGTCACTTCTAGCCGATCCCCGGGAAGAGAGGAAAAAGATACGTCCTCCAAAATGGCAGCGCTGGCCAGGCCGGACAACAACCCGAAAGTTACCGCGCAGACAACTACGTTGAGTTTTTTGAACATCGCTAGCCTCGGCTTCAAGCATTTTTGTGCATTCATGTTGCTGTTATTCATTATTGTGCCGCTCCATCGCTATCACCTTCGTCCAGCGACAGTTGGCGAGGGCGTTCTACCCATCCGCCACGGCCGTCGGGCACGATTTCCAACAATTCGATGCGGGTCTCGCCTACACCCACAATACGACCGTAGTTTTGACCGATAAAATTACCTCTGTTGATACGGTGAATGCCGCCACTACTGTCTTTCAACAAGGCAAACAAGGTGCCTGCACTGTTGCGCAGGGTGCCCACCATATCCAGATCTTTCAGATCGAAGTTCTCCAGCACTTCCCGCGGCCGATCCATATCCGGCTTTACGTCACTCATCGCTTGCTGTTCCTGCTCGCTGATCATCGTCAGCTGCACGTCGATGGGTGGCTCAAACGGCGAGCGCTGATCTGACGCCGAATAGCTGAACGCCTCGTAAGCGCTGAACTCCGGCAATGGTTCGACAAAACCCCGGGGTTTTGCCCGAGTTTCTTCCATAAACACGTCGAGATCGGAAAAGCCGCTGCTCTGGGAGCAGGCTGTCAGTGACAATGCCAGGCACAGGCCCAGACAGGCTTTTCCGGCATGGTTTACCGTCATGCTCATTCTCCGGCCCGGTAGCGATAGGTACGGGCAACAACCTGCATGTCCAGTTGATCGCTGTCCGCTCCGCTGGGTTTGATGGTCAAATCATGCAAAGTTACGATACGCGGCAAGCTCGCCACGCTGCTGACAAACGCAGCCAGCTCGTGGTACGAGCCCGACACCCGAATGTTAATGGGCAGTTCGGAATAAAAGTCCCGCTTCTGCTCCGGCTGCAGTTTCACTTCTTGCAAAGCCAAGCCGCTGCCTAACGCGGTATTGGTAATGTCTTCCAAAAGACCTGGCACTTCGGTTTCACTTGGTAACTGACGTACCAACGCTCCGAAGGTTTCCTCCATCTCTACCATCTGCGCTTTGAACACGCTGAGGTTAGCAACCTGATACGCCTTATTCTCATAATTCTGGCGCAGCTCCAGCTCTGCACTTTTTACCCGGTCCAGTTGCGCAAACTGGTCTTTGATAAAAAACCAGTAGCCACCGCCCATAATCAGACCAAACACCAGCAACAGAACAATGGCTTTGACCGGTGCAGGCCAAATACCAGCGTTGTTCATGTCCAGATCATTGATGTCGAATTCGTTCAGGCTTTTCAGCGAGTCCGCAAGGCTCATTGTTTCTCCTCCCCTTCAACGTCAGGGGTTTGCTGGCTGACGGAAAGATTGAACTGACTGTAACCTGCGCGACGGGCATCGGCCGCCGACACGTTGGACAGATTGGGATTCGTAAACCAATCGGAATCTTCAAACTGCCGCATCAGGGATGAAATTCGGCTGTTAGACTCTGCCATACCCACAAGATCCAGGCGGTCACCGACTTTTTTCAGATCATTGAAGTACAAGCCATCGGGCACGGTGCGTACCAGCTCGTCGAATACCCGAACAATAACCGGGCGCTTCCCCTGCAAATCCTGAATGACCTTCATGCGCGCCAGCAACTCATTACGCTTACGCTTCAGGCTTTCGATTTCCTGAATCTGCTCATCAAGCTTACTGGTCGCGGTTGCAATATAGGCATTGCGAGATTGTTGGTACGCAATGCGGCTGTCTACATTGCTTTTCCATAAAAACGCCAGTCCGCTCGCAATAATCGCAGCGCCCAGAAGCATCACCACAAACTGTTTCTGTTTCTCTGCCCGCAGCTCTTCACGCCAGGGCCGAAGATTGATTCTTGCCATCAGTCGAAGCTCCTCATTGCCAGACCACACGCGATCATCAACGAGGGAGCATCGTTACTCAACGCCGACGCGTTAACCCGTGAGCTAACAGCCATATCCGCAAAGGGATTAGCCACCAGCGTGGGTGTGCCCGTTTTTTCCTCTACCATGTCAACAAGCCCGGGTATCGCCGAGGTGCCACCGGCCAAAACCACATAATCCACCGAGTTATATTGACTGGCACCGAAAAAGAACTGCATTGCTCGAGCCACCTGCTGCACCACCGCCTCGCGGAAGGGGTTCAGCACTTCGGCTTCGTAATCATCGGGCAAACC
>Ga0307966_1004487_pt1 | contig 10400 bp, 11 predicted proteins | sample OrgLakmetagen646_FD_203141 | JGI IMG/M metagenome (GOLD analysis project Ga0307966, IMG submission 203141) | Saline water microbial communities from Organic Lake, Antarctica - #646 | ecosystem: Environmental > Aquatic > Non-marine Saline and Alkaline > Saline | place: Antarctica: Organic Lake... | reverse complement strand
ACGACCATTGGGCTGAGGGTATACTTACGAACATTGGGGATATGGCTATATAAACGAACATTGGGGATATGGCTATATAGACGACCATTGGGGATATGGCTAATAAACGACCATTGGGGATATGGTTATATATACGACCATTGGGGATATGGCTATATAGACAACCATTGGGGCTACATAAACGACCATTGGGCTATGATCAACTGATCACCATTGGGGCAATGGCTAGTAAAATGATCATTAGGGATATAGCTTTTTAGTTGACAATCATGGTATGTGTTAAGCACTGACAGGTGTTTCGAACAGGACCCAGTGTGTTCCTGTGTGTGGACCAGCTTTTGTATCACAAAGGCTTGTTTCCAAGGTTAAAAAAAGACAAAAGGCAGCAAAAACCGCTTGCCATATAGATTAGGGAAAGGAGCCACTTTGGTTTTAACCCACTTTGGTACAGAACCAAACACCTTACACCATTGAGATAGCTTAAATTTAGCAGGGATCAAAAAGGTTGCAGGCTTGGCAGGACATTGGATTTACATGATATGTGTAACCGTGCAACCCTATGCAGGTACATTTTCATGCCATTACCAAGTATCCTCCGAGATATGTGCCGAATGTGCGTGCAATGTGGTGTACTCAGCAATGGTGCTCTGCCACATGCTTTTTTGTAACTGTGTGCTGCCTAAAGTAAAAGCCTACCATTACCGAGCATCCTCCAAGATGCTGCCTCATGCTTTTTTGCACTGTGTGCTGCCTAAAGTAAAAGCCTATGCAAATAAATGTCAGCATGCAGTGAGGAAAGACTGTGCACAATTGCTAACACTGCCACAGCCTCACCAATAGCTACAGAAAACTGTACTATCGCTCACATGTTGCCTGCTTCGTCAAAATGGCCTGAAGGCCGTCATTACCTGCATCGTCGTAGCTGAACGTTGGCAAATGCTGTTGCAGTTCCTCGCTCTGTCACTAATGCTAGTATGTTTAACGTTTAATGACCCCTTGCTCCACTGCTATACGGCCTGATTGTCGTCCAAGGGTTGTGTTGCCCCCTGCCCCCTGCCCAATAACTACGTTCTAAATAAATAAATAATTAACTACGTTATAAACTTGCTCACTGTTGCTATAGCTCCTTGCTCTGTCACTATTTACCTGTATGCTGCTGTAGCTCCTTGCTCTGTCACTATTTACCTGTATGCTGCTGTAGCTCCTTGCTCTGTCACTGTTTACCTGTATGCTGCTGTAGCTCCTTGCTCTGTCACTGTTTACCTGTATGCTGCTGTTGATCTCTCCCACCACAGACTGGAAGTGGTCCTTGTCGGGGCTGGATACCAGCATGAAGGGGCTGACAGGGTTAGACGTCTGAGGGGACTGCTGCTGCGGGTCTGTGTGCGATTGCGATGTGTGAGAGGGAAAGAATTTCGTGTACATACTGATGAGCGCTTAATTCAGATTCTGAGCCTCATCCCAGAGTTCTGTTTGATTTGTTTTTGGATCGGTAAAAGATGTCGTGCTGATCTGCAGTGTGGTGGGTGTGCATGGGAGGACCGAGTCATTGTGACAGTCGTGCGTGTTATCCAGGTGCACAATGAATGGGCCCCATATTGTAGACTTGAAACTGCGGCAGAAGAGCACCGTTGTAGTTCTACACATGTATGCGGTATGGTGTGCAAGATGGATAGGAGGATGATGGATTAAGTTTTACTCTAAAACCATCAAATGTTTGTGTTTGAGCATCGTAGCTTTTAGCATCAGACCTGTCTGTAAGCAAGAGGTTGTGTGCCATGGCCTTACCTGTGCCTAGTAACTTAAAAGCGGCCAACCCAGCTGAATCCATTTGTGGCAGATCGAGGCTGATGGTGCCAGCACGGCCTGTCAGCACCAGAGAGGAGCCCTGGAGGACCGCTTGTAGGCCTAAGGGGAAGCGGACCTGAACATGTTATTGGTTGTGTGTTTATGTGTGTGTTTATATGTGTGTATGTGTGTGTGTGTGTGTTTGTGTGTGTGTGTGTGTGCGCGCGTGCGCGCTCTTGCGCGTGCGTGTGTGCCTGCGCGTTGTACGTACCACGCCGTTGTGCAGTTTAACTTTGCTCGCATCCTGGGTTGAGCTCTTGATGGGGCCCAGCACCGGCCAGGGTTCAGGTTTGGGTCTGTGTGTGGAAAAGGGAAGTTCTTGGACTTGCATGTGGACTCGGCCTGGCCTAAGACCGCGCCAACACACCTGCCACTTGTTTTTGAGTAGCTGCTTAGCTCCCGGTTAAATTGCTGGTGCAGTTGAAGGGCAGAAGGCTGAGGAGAGAGGAGGAAAGAAGCTGCAGCTCGCTCCAGACTCCAGGGCATTTGTGAGCTGATGCCTGCCAGCTTGCGGAGGAGTGCCATGCCGCTCATTTACTTTATTGTTTTTTATAATATGTGGCGACATTACATCCAGACTTAACAAGTTAGAGGGAAAAACGATGGCTTGGCACCCCTCTATGCTCGGTAAAATATGAGAAATATTATAAGGGAAAAAGGGTGCGGGAAGAGGTTCTGAGTTGCCGCAACTATGTTGTATCTAGGGCTAGCAGTCGCACTTCTTGACTGAAGGCCTTTCTTTGTAAACCTTGTTTCAAAATATGTCATGTAGGGTAAATTTATAGTCCCCAATTGATTATGTATGAATCCAAGTGGGAGTAGGTGGAGAAAGCATGTGCTTTTCTTTTGCAAGTGTGCTGAAGTGTGCGAGCTACGCATGAGATACAGAGACCTTTTTGAAGGAATGTTTAAGACTCTGCGTGCGTTTGCTCCTTCAAGCTCTGAATTTATTCCTTTCTTGGCTTGTCGTTACAGTATCACTGATTTTAAGATCAATGCATTCCTGAATTAAGACTCATACACACTCCTCAAGTTTGTGTCAGATTTAGTTTCAATTTTCGATACTGGTTGATTTTGTTTCACCAGCCAATTGCCATCAGCCAGAGTCTCGGGCTGTAGGCCATCCTTGTAACCCCTTGTAACCCTTGCAGGTGGAGAAAAGAGGCTCAATTGCGATGCCGTCGGCAACACATTGTCTGATGATTGTTTCTATTTGTTTCTGCGCAAATAAGAAAAAATAAAAGTGCAACAAAACAAGCTGCCGGAGGCAAAAACTATCTATCATCCATGGAGAACGAAGGCCATTACGCGCCAATAAGAAAGAAAATCGATAAAAGACAAGTATAACAAAACAAGCTGCCGGAGGCGAGAACAATTATCTATGGAGAGGGCGTCACGCAAGAACTGAGCACGATAAGACCCCGCCCCCATTTGTGAGGAAATCAAGTTCTATGGGAATCAGGAGAGGACTGCAGGTTTGGCTTGAAAGCAGCGTTTGATAACATTATTGTATACTCCTACTGTTGACCGGTTCACATGACAGAGGCTACGTTACATGTTGAAAGAAGCCAGGTCAAACGGGAACATATCGTCGACAGACATCACCAAGTTTTGTGCGAGGCTCTCCAGGTCAGGAAGAAGTGTGAGCGCCTCTGCCAGATCGCGCTCATAGGAAGCGGCATCGCTTGGAGACAGCTGCTGCTGTGGCAATGGCAGTGGCTGATCGTGCAGGACTACCTCCCAGGGCAAGAACATAGCGTCAGCTACACAGTCAGAAGCTACGGTAGTCGCTGGTTGTGCTGCGCTGTTATTCTGCACATCATTCATCGCTGCAAGGCCCTGTTGGGCGTTGTCTGCACGCTCAGCAGCTGCGTTCCCGTCCAGCTGGGCTTGGTGCGCGTTTGCAGCATGTGCTGCTGGGGCAGGACCCTCCTCATCGTCCTCTGTGGTGTCTGAGGCAAGGAAGGCCTCCAAGAACTCCTGCGTGCGTGGTGTTATTGAGCGAGGAAGGAGATCAATGCTTTGCCACGACTTGAAACAAATCAATCTTTCAAGGGCAAACACAGTTTAAAACAGGTTTCAGGGCCCTGCCATGCATCTGCATGCAATTTTAAGCTGATTAGCTTGTACGGGATACAGAATGCAATGCTGTAGACTCCAAATCAAAGCAACAATAAACAGGAGTTGCTTTTTATTTAGGGTAGGGTGTCGACACAGCCAGGGAAACACAGCCACCGCTACAAAACTTTCTGGCTTAGCTCTCCAGCAGTATCGTGGCATGACGGCATGACACATCAAACAGCCGCATGTGTTGTGTTTGACAAAATAGAACCAGTCGAGCACTCGCAAGAGGTGACTGAGGCAGCACATGCAAAAGTATCAAAAGCAGGACCAAACAATTAGAAGGAAGGCTCGGGGAAGACTGTGCAAGGTGGTGCCTACCTGCATGTCCTTGCCCACGGCCAAAGGCTCTTCCACAGCAGCAGCAAAATCAGGAGCAGCAGCAGAATCAGGAGCAGAAGCAGCAGCAGCAGCAGCAGCAGCAGGAGGCACAGAGGAACCGTCGTGTGCACCGCTTGTAGGGGCAGCAGGAGCAGGTGGCACCAGCGATGGGGGGCCTTGTGCAGTGGTGTAGGGCATGACAGGTGCTGGAGGAAGTGGGGAATGAGGTTCGTGCTCACTGCTCACGGCTGGCGTGGCAGCTTCCTGGGGCCCTCCGCTCTCAGGGGCAGGAGGGCCCCCTTGCAGCTGGGGGGCATTTCGGTCAGAGCTGGCAGGACCCCGAGTAGGAGGGGGCTTGAAGGGAGGAGTTGCCTCTCTACCAGTGGGGGTGTCGAGGCCCATAGCATCCAGGGCTGCCGCAAAGGCGTCGTTGGACCACTCCACCTCTGCCAAGCCTGGGGCATTGCCCTGCGCGTGGAAGGGGATTGCGAACACTTAAACAGGCATAACTAACATACAATGTAGCTAGGATGCAGGGCCACCAATAAGGCATCGTTGGACCACTCCACCTCTGCCAAGCCTGGGGCATTGCCCTGCACGTGGAAGGGAATTGTGAACACATACACAGGCATGACTAACATAAAGTGAAGCTAGGTCTTGTGGTCATGTCAAGCGTACTTTGCTCATGTCAAGCGTACTGTTGTACTGTTCCTTTCTTACTCATTGGTTCTTAGCAGCAGCTAGGCTGCAGGGTCTTATGGTCCCCTTTGATCAGTTTATAAAGGAATTGAGCGTGCTTACTTTGTCCATTTTTTACCCATTGGTTGGTTCCTGCTCGTAGCTACGCTGTTAGGCCGTGGAAGGGGTCCCAAGAAGACAGAACGTGATTTGCAAGTCAAGTAAAGCACTTATACTCTATTTTGGTAACAGCAAGGGCCTTGCTTATATCAAAGCAGAGCATAACAATCCTAACACATTGTGTTTTTGAATGCTGGTTTCACAGAGGGTCTGGTTGAGACATACTGTTAACACGGCACATCAACAGCCTTCACAGCAAAGCTCAACGAACGGGTGTTGAAATGTGCTGCATCCCACCTGACTCTATTGAAGAGCCAAAAAATTCAAAGTCAAGCAAAGGACAAAAACCTCAGGTTGCACATGAGCATTTCAATGCGGCGTATGCAAGTGCTGCACAGCATATGAGCACAAGCAAGACACACACGCATGTGCACACATATGCACACACCTGCATATGGGTACAAGCGCAACACACACATACACACACACGCACACACAAACACACGCATATGCACACATATGCACACACCCGCATATGGGTACAAGCAACACATACACGCACATGCACACATATACACACACCTGCATGGCCACAAGCTGCTGCGTGCAAGCTTGCGCCTCTGCAGCATCCAGCTGGAGCCCGTCACAGAAAGGGAGCAGCTTCGACGCAGCCCCGACGACCAGCTGCTTCGGGTGGGTGGCAGCCAGGCGCACACGGGCATGCCAGTCCGTGCTGTGAAGGGCGGAGAGCACACCACTCTGCCGGCTGTCGAGAAGCTGCTTCCAAGCTTGCAGGACCTGCACAAAGTCAAAGGCAGCGCACGTTCTGGAGTGTGTGTGTGTTTATGTGTATATGTGTGTTTTGCCTTATTTGCAGAACCAAGCCGCACCCCAAGAGGGTCCTAGCGTGTGTGCAACACCTTGTAGGCTGCAGGACGTAGCAGAGCGTGTAATTGGGTGTGTAGCCAACCGACACACAGTGCTTGCCACATACAGGCTGGCACGTCCAAGGAAGCGCAAATACTAGGATGGTATAAGGTCTGTATGGGTAGTAGGATGGGGCATGTGGGTTGCATGTATGGTGTATGTGTGTGCATGTGTGTGTGTATATGTGTGTGTATGTATGTATGTGTGTGTGTGTGATAATGTGTGTGTATGTGTGTGTGTGTGTGTGTGTGTTGCCTTGCGTGCCGCAGCAGAGTCTGGTTACAATGAAGCAAGTGTAAGTGCGTGGTCTTTGACATTTCCTACTTATCCCCAAAAATACTCAACAGCATAGCGAGCTCTACCTGTACCAGCACACGGCAGCCGAGGCCCGTGCCCAAACACAGGACTTTACTCTGTAAGCTGCACCAACACAGACACAAATCCACCAATGAACAACTCTGCTGAACATTTACGCATGGTGGTACCACAATTAGGCGATCTCCAGCCCTAAAGAACTCCCTAGCACAGCGAGCCCTACCTGCACCAGCACACGGTAGCCGAGGCCAACTTCAAACCCAGGTCCCTGCCCCTCCGGCCGCCTATCGTCAGCAACAACGCCGGCCCCACCCCCGCGTTCGTCGGCGATGCTGCCAGTTTTAATGGCGGTGGTGCTGCCAGGCTTGCTGGCGTCACGAGCCGTGACAGGGAGGGCAGTGCTGCCGATGCTGCTGCTCGGCAAATCGCCTGTGGTACCTCCTAGTGCTGCAGCGATGCTGGGGTCACGTGCTGCTGTGTTAAGGGCAGTCCTGCCAGGGCCGCTGCCTGCGTTGCTGCTGCTCGACAATTTGCCGGTGCTGCTGCTGCTGCCAAGTGCGCCTGCATTGAGGGCGGCGCTGCTGCCGGCGCCTCCTTGAGCTGCAGCGCTGCTGCTGGCGCCTCCCTGGGCTGCAGCGCTACTGTTGGACATGTGTGCGCCAACGCCTGCCCTCCCCTCATACACTGCCTCCCCATTACCCCTCCTCCTCCGCGCTCTGCTGCTCCTACTGCTGCTACCTGCGCCACCAGCGGTGTGGGCGCTACCGCCGCTGCTGTCAAATGAAGTGCCTGCAGGCGAGGAGCCTTGCACATTGCTGCTGCCGCTGCCTTGGCCGAATCCCGCTCCCATAGAAGGTCCTTGAGGAGGTGGCATTGCACCCGGATTCGGAGGGGCTCGGGCTGAAGCCGCAGGAGGGTACAGCACACGGGGGGGATCTCCACTGGAACGAGCCGATGCTGCTGTGAGGTGTAGGGAGGGCTGCTGAGGGTTGTCAGGGGGAGGGTACAAAATGAGGGATGGCTCTGAAGGTAGTTGCAACGGGGGCGAGGAGCGTGGCGGTAATTGTGGTGGTGGGTACAGGACCCTCTCGATAGGAGGTGCTGCTGCTGCTGCTGCAAGCGAGTCATCATGAGGTGGGAGGAGGTACTGTGGCTGAGTGTGTGGCTGGAGGGGCTGTGGATGTGGCTGTAATGCGGCCACCTCTGACGACCATGCAGCGTCAAATACGTCGCTCAGCAGCTGCATCCACTCCGTGCGTGCGCACGCCTTGGTGAATTTGCCTGTGCTGCTGTCGTCTCCTTGTTTGGTCGGTGCTGGCGGAGGGTCCTGAGTTAGGGATTAGAAGGGAGGGTCAGAAGCGAAAAATCAGTCGGACATTGCAGCCCTGCCTGTCCATTTTGTTTGTGTGGATTAGAAGGGAGGGTCAGAAGCGAGAAATCAGTCGGACATTGCAGCCCTGCCTGTACATTTTGTTTGTGTGGATTAGAAGGGAGGGTCAGAAGCGAGAAATCAGTTGGACATTGCAGCCCTGCCTGTCCATTTTGTTTGTGTGGATTAGGAGGGAGGGTCAGAGGTGGGAATCTGTCGGCCATGAAAGCGGGCCTTCACGGCGTTTATTAAATTTTTAGGTTAAAGCTCCTTAGATGCAAAAATGAGTGAGGCGGCTGCACAGGGAACCAGGACATCAGGCTGAAGCTTCTGTGCGACCAGTGCGTAGCGTTAATGTTTCTGCACAGGCAAGGTTCAACTACGCATCACCAATACCAACACAAGAGGGCATGTGCAGCCTCCCATCAAGTTACAAGCTCTTGTGCATGCAATCTCACTGACTTTAGCATGTCTACCATGTTTGTTGCAGCACAAATTTAGTAACTGATGAGCTTTTGCATGAGGGGCATCACACGTCTAGGAACATTCACACAATTTACTAGTCCTTGCTCTACTGCACTTGCACGATGCCTAAAGGCAATAAACCGCTCTTCACACACACACACACACACACACACACACACACGGAAACACCAAAACCATGCCGCACCTGCACATGTGAGCCGTTACGGAAGTGCACGTGCCCCAAGATGCTAAGAGCCCCACGCGTGTGGGCAGCTGTCTGCTGCTGCAGCATCTGCTTCACCACCGACAACAGCACCTGTGTAGATGCATTGTGTGTGCGTTTGTGTGTGTGTGTGAATGTGTGTGGATGTGTATGCAAATGTGCAGATGTGTATGTATTTGTGTGTGCGGTTGTTTGCGCAAGCGTGTGTATGATTGCGAGCATGCCTGTGCATGGATGCGTGCTGTGTGTGTATGTGTGTGCCGACATTTGTATTTGTGTGTGCTCATACGCATGTGCGCACGTATGTGCACGCGTGCACATGTGTGTGTGTGTGTTTGTATTGAGTGTATGTTCACCAAATAGAGCGTACACGTGTACATATAATAAAAGATAAAAGATATGATCATGAAACAGTGTTGTACTCTCACCTCGTATTTCAAATTTCAGACCGTATGTACGGTACGATTACGTACGGTACGGTCCAAAATCGTACTTTACAGTCAAAGGGAAGAAACGGTCCAAACCGTACTAGAACAACCGACCGCATTTTTTTGCTTTTTCACTCCAACTCTTTTGGATATTTTCTTCTTGGACAATGCTTTTCAATCCTAAACTGGAGCTATGTAAGCAAGATTTGCGGAGATAGGAGCCAAAATGACCCTTTAATAAAACAAAACGCCAGTTTCCAGCCTTTTGCACCATACTGTACATTGTATCGTAGCTTACCGTGGTTATTGTCCAAAAGTTGTATAAATACTGTCCTACTCCATAAAACCGTACCATACAGTAAACCGTGCTGGCACAACACTGGTATGAATGAATGAGCATATGTGTGAAGGTGTTTGCAGTCGTAGAGCAACAGCAGGGTTGGCCAGAGCCGTACATCTGCACCGTATATGAGCGCAAGTATGGTGATTTCCCTGCTGAAAATACCGTATGTACACCGTACATACCTATAAATGTATGGTTCTAGCCAACCCTGCACAACAGGCTTGAGATGAAGCTTACGAGGCCACCACATGCTGGTAAAAATGCTGACAGAGACAGTAAGGTCAACCCAGCCTAGACCTACAGGTTATGTCTAGGGTTGGCCAGAACCGTATATACACACCGTGTACGATCGTGTATTTGGTGATTTCCCTGCCAAAAACACTGTATATACACCGTATATATATGGTTCTGGCCAACCCTAGTTATGCCGATTGCCGGAACAGGCTTTTTGCAAGAGCATGCTGGCTGTGATACTTTGTAAGTAGAGATTTGAGTGAATAGCAGGTGCACCTAGCATATGGAACGTGTAGGGTTGGCCAGGACCATATATTCAAGGTGAATACGGTAATTTTGGCAGGGAAATCACCAAATATACGGTCGTATACGGTGTACATATACGGTTCTGGCCAACCCTAGGGATGGGGTACATTCAGATGCTGGAGGCACCTATTAGCAATCCTAAAGTTAGTGACCCAATGTGAAAGTGTACTAGACATGTGCACCTGAGGATATCCAAGCAAACATAAGTACAAGGGAGTACTAGACATGTGCACCTCCAAGCAAACACAAGTACAAGGACAGAAGGTGCGCACCTGCAGGCTGGACTCCTCCTGATGCTCACTTAAGCGATGCCATGTGTCTGCTGCATCATGCCCTTGGTCCTGCGGGTGAGAGTGTGTGTTTGCGTTTGTGTGTGCGTGTGTGCGTGTGTGTGTGACAAGTGACAAGAACACTCTCAATAGAGGGACGCGCACACCTGAAATGGAAGGAAACAACAAGGATTAGAGGGGGAAGAAAATCTGTGCATAAGGTGGGCAAACAAACAGACATACTCACTCACTCACACCCTACCCATACCCAAACCCAACACGCAACACGTAACACACCCATCCACACTCACGCCCACATACACACACCACGCCCCCACCCCCACCCCCACCCCCACACCCACGCCCACACCCACACCCACACACCAGCGTCCCCAGCGCGCCCGGGCAGCCCACCAGCCCCAGCAGCGCATCC
>Ga0307966_1004482_pt1:0-5000 | contig 10406 bp, 14 predicted proteins | sample OrgLakmetagen646_FD_203141 | JGI IMG/M metagenome (GOLD analysis project Ga0307966, IMG submission 203141) | Saline water microbial communities from Organic Lake, Antarctica - #646 | ecosystem: Environmental > Aquatic > Non-marine Saline and Alkaline > Saline | place: Antarctica: Organic... | reverse complement strand
TAACAAAAGTGGGAGTATGCTCTGTGTTGTAAGGCAACTCACAGAGCAAGTGATCTCATGCATTTCACCCCAGCGCGCTTTCTTGCACTGGGTGCTTTTTTTAAACAGGCTGAGGCTGCTTACTCCTCTCTCTTGCATTTCACCCCAGCGCGCTTTCTTGCTCTTTCTTGCACTGAGTGTTATAAATAAGGGTGGGTCATGACCTCGCCGAGACTCGCCGAGTGTGAAGCTCGCTTAGCCTCGGTGAGCCTCTTTCCCGGTGTGGAAGACACTCGTCGGCCAGCAAGGGTGTCCACTCTTTGGGCGGAGTCAGCCCCATCTCCCCAAAAATCCCCAAAAACCCCCAAATCCGAGTTTTTTGTGGCTAAATTGGCTGACAGGCCCATCTTTCAAACCAAGTATCTTCATTAATTATATGTATTTATTATTATAAAACACCAGGAAGAGTTAAAAAGGGGTGTGCAACAGGGTGGGGTGTAAACCAAAACCAAATTTCCTGGCTCACACGCCCATAATTTCCACCCGGTCTCAACGCTAATGAATATAAGTGAACAGCAGAAAAGGTGTTGGCTCAGTCCGTGCAGATTTGAGAAAGTAATTTTTTAACCGTATGCACCAACTAGGGCCTCCATAGCGAGTGCCGAGCTTTGTTGAGGCTCGCCGAGCCTCGCTGGCAAAAACATACACCCTTATTACCCACCCTTAGTTATAAAGGCTGAGGCTGCTTAATCCTCTCATGCATATCTTCCCAGCGCTCTTTCTTGCACGCACTGTTTTGAAGGCTGAGGCTGCTTACTCCTCTCATGCATATCTTCCCAGCGCGCTTTCTTGCACTGGGTGATTCTTTATAGGCTGAGGCTGCTTAGTCCTCTCTCATGCATTTCATCCCAGCGCGCTTTCTTGCAATGGGTGATTTATTTTACCGGCTGATCTGGGCTGAAGCTGCTTAATCCTCTCATGCATATCTTCCCTTTTCTCTTTCTTGCCGTACGTGTTTTGCAGGCTGAGGCTGCGTACTCCTCTGCGCTATCCCTGCTGTCTGCGGACAGCATTGGCGGCACTGAGGCGGCGGTGCTGCACAGTAACCGCGCGGGGGCACGCCTGATGGTGGGTGGGCTCGTGTGTGTGTGTGTGTGTGTGTGTGCAAGTATATGTGTGTGTTTATGTGTGTAAGTTTATGTGTGTGTATGTGTGTGTATGTATGTGTGAGGCACTGAGGCGGCGGTGCTGCACAGTAACCGCGCAGGGGCACGCCTGATGGTGGGTGGGCTCGTGTGTGTGTGTGCGTGTGTGTGTGTGTGTGTGTGTGCAAGTATATGTGTGTGTATGTGTGTGTGAGGCACTGAGGCGGCAGTGCTGCACAGCAACCGCGCGGGGGCACGCCTGATGGTGGGTGGGCTCGTGTGTGTGTGTGTGTGTGTAAGTATATGTGTGTGTGTAAGTTTATGTGTGTATATGTGTATGTGTATATATGTGTATATGTGTGTGTAATTATATGTGTGTGTATGTGTGTGTCCTTTCTAACCTGACTGGTAATGGAGTCAATGTGAGGTCAGACTAATTTCATTCCCAGGGTTGGCCAGAACCGTATATGTACGCCACACATGGCCGTACATTTGAAGTAATCCTTGCATAAACTACCGTATATGCACCGTACATATTTATGTTTCTGGCCAACCCTACTCATACCTGTTTGAGGTTCCACTGCGCGGATTGAAGCAAACACACACATGCTTATTATCAAAAAGTCACTGATACACACATAAATGCACAAACATACATGCACACACACGCACGCACGCACGCCTACACACGCACACACACACATCCACAATCACATATGCTCACATACCTCTCCCTTGATTATGTACATACGCATGCACACTAAAACACACACACTCTCTCTCTCACACACACACACACACACACACACACACACTCACAGGTCGGCAAGCCCGCAGCTGCGCTGTCTGACGCTTTGATGGCTGTGCAGCTTGACCCCAAGTTTTTTAAGGCCGTGTCGCGTGCAGCAACCTGCCACTGCAGGTCAGTGTGTGGGGGGGTGGGAGCGGAGATTATGTGTGTGTGTGTGTGTGTGTGTGTGTACGCGTGCGTGCAAATGTGAGTGTGGGTGCAAATGTGGGTGTGGGCGTGGATGTGGGTGTGGGTGTGGGTACGGATTTGGGTGTGAGTGTGGGTGTGGGAGCATGAGTGGATTTTTTAAGTCAGTGTCTGTGTGTGTTAGAGTGTAGGTGTGTGGTGTGTGAAAGTGGGTGATGTGGGTGTGGGTGTATCGGCTAAGTATTGATCCCTGGACGGTTTAGACGTAGAAAATATCATTAATATGAAGAAATATGTGTGCTACACAGAATGCTTGATGTAATGTTAGCGTGTATACTGACTCCAACCTGCTCACCATCAAGGAGTGCCAAGGTCACACACATGCATGCTCACACGCACAAATTCTCACATGCACACACACACATACACACACACACACACACACACACACACACACACACACACACACACACACACACACACACACATAAACATGCACACACATACACAAAAGCACATCATGGAAGTTCATCCCGTGCGGGAGCTGCACTTATTAAGCGAATTTTGGGTTTGTCTGGAGGGCCGATACCGGGCTAACCGGAGAAAAGCCAGGTTTCAAAGGAACCTGGCTCCGGGACGCCAGCATTAAATTAAAGTTGTTCATCCAGGCTGCCCGGAGGAAAAAGTGGTTGACAGAAAATGAGGCCCGGGGAAGTAGATGGTGTTAGAATTTGTGCGTGCGTGTGCATGCATGGCATTTGGCATATGTTTACTTAAGCCTGCAATGTGCCTGCAACGTGCATGTGCAAGCAGAAGCACGGTGCGTAAAGTTGTCAGTTTGACACGTCCTTACAAATGGTGGGGAATTGTTGAAATTTTGTTTGTGTAACATTGCCTGTGGTGCGTGTGCATGCGCGCATGGATGCACGCATGCGCGTCTGTCCTGTGCTTGTCATGCGCACGCATAAATTGACGTTGCTGTGACTGCTTCCTTAATGCTCAACAGCCTGGGCTGTGCTTTTGTGAAGGAATTTTTGTGAAAGAATTTTGTGAAGGAATTCTGTGAAGGGATGATGAAATTTTCTTCACTTTGGGGGAAAACAGCTGAAGGCTTGCCGCACAAAATTAATTTGGGGTGAGGGGAAAACTAAGGTTCTTCATACCCTGACGCACAAATGCGTTCCCACATCCTCACATGTGCGCACACATACACACACACATTAACAAACAAACACAAACGCACACATGCGTTCCCACATCCTCACATATGCACACACATACACACACATACACACACACACGTACACACACATGAGCATACACACACAAACACAAACGCACACATGCGTTCCCACATCCTCACACACACACACACACACACACACACACACACACACACACACACACACACACACACACACACACACACACACTCCTTCTTCGCAGGATGGGTGACTTTGCCTCCGCGAAACGCATCCTTGACAAAGTGCTTGACCGGCTTTCAGCCTCCAGCTCACATTTCCAGGTGCGTGGATGGGTGTTCAGGTGTGGGTGTGGGTGTGGGTTTGGCGATCTAGCCGTGTACATCTGTGTGTGTATGTGTGTGTGTGTGTGTGTGTGTGTGGTTGGTGGTGGTGGGGGGTCAAGTACGTGCGGGTGGGTGGTGTGAGGAAGTGTGGGTTTGGCAGCATGTATGTGTGTGTGTGTGTGTGGTTGGTGGTGGTGGGGGGTCAAGTACGTGTGGGTGGGTGGTGTGAGGAAGTGTGGGTTTGGCAGCATGTATATGTGTGTTTGCGTGGCTGTTGTGAGTGTGTCAGTGTGTGTATATGTGTGTGTGTGTGTTTGTGTCAGTTTCGGTGTGTGTATTTGTGGCCATACAAGAAGTGAAGGCCCCTACACACTCCCCGGACATGGTGGGCCATTTCACGTAACTGCACACATGCCACACGTGCTCAATTTGATGCAGGACATCTACAAGAAGCTGCACGAAGTGGAGGCCCTCACTCGCTCTATGGACATGGTGGGCCAGGCAGCTTTGAAGAACAAAGGAGATAGGGATGCCCTGGGAGCGGCGCTCAACATGCTGGATGCAGTACACCCACAGGTGTGTGTATGTATGTATGTGTGTGTATGTGTGTGTGTGCTCATCATGATTGTGTGGGCATGAGAGTGGGCGAATGGGTGTGATTGTGTGGGCATGTGTGTGGTTGTTTAATTGTGTGGGTAAGCGTACATGCTAGATGCGGTGCACCCACAGATGATTTATGGTGAGGGAATGGGAGTGTGTGTTTTTATGTACTAATTTTGATTGTGTGGGCATGTGTGTGTTTGTGTGTGCAATCATTCAAAGATATAGGAGTTCATAAGCAGCTCTGTTAACACATGAGGAGCGGTGCACTCACAGGTGTGCGTGGTATGGGCAATGCTGGATGCAGCGCCACATGCACATGCACACACATACATGCACGCACACGCATGTACATACGTATGCACATGTACGTAAGCAATCACGCGCACACACACAGACACACACACACACTGACACACACACACTGACACAGACACACACACACACACATAGTGTATAACAAGCCCATGTCCGCACTGCGCGTGCGTACGCTGTTTGCCTCAATCCATGAGCACGCGCACAGTGTATGCGCAAATAAATATGCACACATACATGCACATTAATACTTAAATAATGTTCAGCGAACCCATGGTCGTCCTGCTGCATGTGCGCTGCTTGCCTGAACCCACATGCGTTTAAACTACACTTCTTTGCGCACGCACACACACACGCACACACACACACAAACACACACACACGCACACATCAACACACACACACACACACACACACATGAACACGTAGGTGGTATACAGCAAACTCATAACCGTGCTGCGCGTGCGTACGCTGCTTGCTTGAACCCACATGCATT
>Ga0307966_1004481_pt1 | contig 10406 bp, 10 predicted proteins | sample OrgLakmetagen646_FD_203141 | JGI IMG/M metagenome (GOLD analysis project Ga0307966, IMG submission 203141) | Saline water microbial communities from Organic Lake, Antarctica - #646 | ecosystem: Environmental > Aquatic > Non-marine Saline and Alkaline > Saline | place: Antarctica: Organic Lake... | reverse complement strand
ATTTAATATTTCCTTTTACGTCGGCTTACGTCATTTCACCATTCACTGAATTTAACTGACTGGACTCTTTCTGGCTCTTATGGTCTTTTTCTCTTTTTTCGACCAGCCACGGACGTGAGATTCACCATAAAAAGTAACATGCAATTGAAAATTTCACAATGTCTGTTATAGATTGAAGAACTGAGCATCGTCCCAAGAAGGCACGCCAAAGCACGAGCGCACCAAAGCACAGGTAGATCAGGTGAAGTGATCATTCACTTTTCTCCAGTGTCAACAGCACAGTTAGCAGCCTCAAAGTGGGCTAAGCACCAACTGGGCGAGGGCGGGCGTGCAACACGTTACAAGCTCTCAAATTAAAGGCAGTGCTTGCATTTTATTGTTGTCGCATAAAGGCAGCAGAGGAAAACTGCTGTGAAACACGCAATTTGGAAATGGCTGCTTGCGGTCGTCCTTCTGCCCGCTCTGCTGACTGCTGCTAAATAAACCATTTATCTTCATGACATAACAACTTACTCAGCATACACTAATTTGTGTCAATGCTGACAATTTTCCTGCTGCATTCATGAACACACATGAATCCCTCCTATACATTTGTATGACAAGGGTGCCAATATGCTACTGGCGGTAGGCTCGATCATCTTTTTCCTTAATAACAAAAGCGGCCTTCCTTGCAGCTCCGGGAAGACCCGTGAAAAGAAAAAGAAAAAACTACGTATGAAGTAAAAGCTACTCCCCGCATTAGTAATTAAGGAAAAGGAGCCACTTTGGTATTGAGTACCGTAAAGCTCACCGCGAGAAGGAAAGGAAAAATCAATGGGGATCAGGAGGGTTGCAGGCTTGGCCTGAAGCCGGCTCCTGATGAGAGTTGATAATAGTACTGGAAAGGGCACGTCTAGTATGGTCAAGTTTAGCAGCGAAGTTCACAGAAGGGTACCAGTAGAGGGAATCCTTACGAGACCCTGTACCGTGTAAGGTCACTGGCTGATACTGTTACTCGCCTAATCATATTAACATTTAACACGATAAGACCGAGAATGTCTGAGTAAACGGTCCCAGCTCCGGGAAGGGACAGTGGTGTGGCAGCCAACCAAAGACGAGTAGTAGCACTAGCAGATAGACACACGAGTATGAGCGGAGAGCGCTCACTCCTCTGCTGGATGGCTTATCCATCTTGGAGGCCTTTCTTGGTTTGAGGGCGCCCTAAATTTGATCTGAAAGGCTGGCCGAGACCAGTCAGCAGCTGATCAGCCTAACAAACTGGTCGAAGGTCACCCCCCATTGTAACCATTGTAATCATTTGTGCTGTCCGTAACAGCGTGATTATGGGGTCTGATACTTATCTCGATATGTTTGGGCCCTTTTGTTGAAAACATGTCTAACATTGTATCTGGCCATGTGACATAGCCCACGCGCCTCCCTGCACTGTCGCGCGACACGCTAGGCGTTTATTGTTCATTGCTCTTTTTTTTTTTTTATGCCTCATGGTTGGTGCTGCTCGTACCATTATTAGTAGTAATGGTTCTACTGAAGGCTGTACTTCATCTGAGCACCTTTTCTTGCATGACCTGTTAATGAGATTGGTCGTGTGCCGTCTGGCTTAAGGTCCCCCTTGTAAATTTAAATCTAATGAAATTGGCGGTGCCACCTGCTTGTATGCTTCAGACCAATAGATCCGAACAGGAGTCCGCTTATTATTTGCAGTTTGCGCCCACAGGCACATAATTGAGCCCACAAATCACTTGAGCCCACAAACTAAACCAAGGAACTGCGGAGACCTTCCTTGTTTGAAGGAGTGTGCTACCTACGGTGGCCACCGTGGAGTAATTCAAACCACCAAGAGTGCAAATCACCGATGCAGTTTAGAAAGCTCAAAGGGAGACTGTGGGCACATGAACAGAAAGCTCATAATGAACAAAAAATCAGGTGATAGCCAGTCCGCTTTATCTGATTAAGTTTTTCTGGTGTATACAGTCTACCAAATTATGGTACAAGTGAGGCTTTGGCAACCGCTTGCTTCCAACTGGAAGCGTCATTTCTCTATTGTACAAACAAGCACGCGTCTCGTCGTCTCGTCATATGGCATCCCAAAGACACAGCTCACTCAAACACCTTGCTCCAGCAATGCCTCCACCGCGTCTGCCTGCTTAACGAGCTCCAAATCCGGCGACGCTTTGCTGGTTTTGTTCATCTCCGTATACAGCATGCGGAATGCCATTACTTGAGGCTTGGCTTCGTGAAGGAAGCCTGCCTTGGCAAGCGTTATAGCTGCGAACATACGATTGAAATAAGTGCAGGCTGAGGGTGCTTGTGCTTAAAAAAGACCTGTTCAAAGAACCTGCAATTAATAAGGAGGACATGCAAGCACATGTGACGTAAGAAGGTTTTGCACTGTCTCATACACACAATGGAGTAATGACATTGCAACAAAGAGGCTTCATGTCATCTGTAATTGATCGCTTCACGGGTAAAACGCAAGGGTAGCTTTAAGGGTAACACGCAGAGAAAAGGGCACAAGTCCCCCCCCACTGCAAAAATTGCGACAACAGACTATTCACAAACAATCGACATAGAAACCGCACCATAGTTCAGGTGAAAGACGGGCTCCCCGGGGGTGTCAGCCAGTTTGATGGCCTTTTCGTACGACAGGCACGCATTGTCGACGTCTCCCAGTTGTGAGAGCGCAATTGCCAGGTACATATAGCTGTTTGCATGTGCCATTTATGTTTGCACGTGTGGGGGGAAAAGTCAGTGTGAGCTTACGTGTTCATGCGTGCGTGTACGTGCATAATGTTCTTGTGGAAAGTGCACACAAGAGCATGCAGTGCACACAAGAGCTTTGTTCTTTGTGGAAAGTGCACACAAGAGCATGCTTGCCTGTGAAAGAACGCACAGTAGGGAGCACAACTCCAAGAAACTCAGAGGTACACGAAATAACCAGCGCTAGCTGTACAATGCTGATGCACATAAACTGCTGTATATACAGGGTCGGCCAGAACAGTATACACACACCGTATATGACCATATGTATGGTGATTTCCCTGCTTAAAATACCGTATGCACACCACACCGTATATACGTATGAATATATGGTTCTGGCCCACCCTATGTATATATACATGGCTGCATGGCAGTCAGTACCTGTGAGCTCTGGTGCTACAACAACAATCATCACAAATTTTTACCGTTTTACATACGCAGCCTAGCAGTCGTACGTTTTGACTGATGGCTTCATCTGCAAACCCTCTGTAAACTGTACCTGTGAGCAAAGCCTGGCTTGAGATTGATCGACGCCGAAAGATGGTGGAAGGCTGAAGCAGGCTGCCCAGTGTTGAGGTGCACCTGAGGGGGAAGCAAAAAGCAGCCACCTTGATCAACACACACATACAAAAACACATAAAGTGCAAAGGAAGCAAGGAAAACGAGTGTGAAAAACCGTTTAATGCCTTCCCACCTAAGTCAAACACTATCGGTCGCTAAAAAAGTAATATCATCATACATGAAATAATGAGCAAAAACACGTGGACTTGAGAGCTGCTGCTGCTGAATAGGACATTGTTCTACCGGCATACTTTAGTCCAGTAGTCCAATACGCAATATTGGAGTCAGTTTAAACTTACCAAACCCAAATTGTACGCAATGATCCAGTCAAAGGGGCCCAGGTACAATGCTTTCTTCAAGCATGCAATGGCTGCAATACATCGCTGCGAGCAACAGAGGTGGTCCTTGGTTTAAAGTGTGCAAAGGCATATGATCAACAAGGCAGAAATTGCAGCAAAGATTGGTTTGTTTTAGCGTTGGTTTAATTATTTTACACCAGGTATTCACATTACAAAGGAATGAGAAGAGTAAGTTGGCCAGGTCCTAGTGCACTCAAAACCTAGCAAAACTTAGCAAAGTCCTTAGAGACGAAATGTGCAGGGTTGGCCAGAGTTGTATATACCTACAGTGTATATACGGTCTTCACCTCAGGGATAATCTGCAATATACGCCATCTATATACGTTCTGGCCAACCCTAGAAGAGTGTACAAGCCAACCCACACATCTTACACGGATCGCACACTCATATGCAACCACCCACCCACACTCGTATGCAACCACCCACCCAACCCACATCCACATCCACCCACACCCACAACCAGGTGCTGCACGCTAACAGGCGCACGGGCTCTGCCTGCACCTGCTTCCCAAAAAAACACATCCCGATGTTGTTCCAGAGCTGAGGTGAGTTTGGCGTGTACACCGCTGCTACCCGGTACTTCAGCAATGCTGTGTCCATGTCGGAGTGGTCCTACAGGGGTGAAAGGAAGCCAGTGAAAAAACGGAGAAGCTGAAGAAGCAGGCAGTGTGGGCGGTGAGGGTGCACGCCAACAAAGAGGAGGGCGCAGGGAAATTTCTGAAAATCCGGAAAGCTCACAAAAGATTACTAATTCGTTTGCAGAAGAACAAGCTGATGCTTGAACTTGATGATATATGACTCCACTTGAAATTGGATTAGTTAACACAGGAGACTACGCTTACTATTAATTCATGTAAGGAGTGGTGTTTAACTGTGTGTGTTCCTTTCTATGCTCTATGAGAGCAGCATCTTATGCAACAGGAATCACCCCTTCTTGCTTCTTCTCCCTGCCAATCCCTTTTCTCTGATAGAATATGTATGTATACATGCTTGAAACAGTAAAGCAGCGCATCCCACAAAAAGTCTGGACCAATAGCCTTTACCCAATAATGACTCCATGCCTGCTTTAAAAGAGGATTCAAGCCTAGCCTAGGAAAACGGTGACTCTTTGTTGTTGTAGTTGCTTTCCCTGCTTTCCTTTGTTTTTGTCTTACCTGGATCATTGAACCCACGGCGAGGATGGTGCGGGCATTTTTTGGGTCATGGCACAAGGAATTGCCTAAATTCGAAAAGGCCACCTCGGTTTCGTTGGCCCTCAAATACAAGATGCCAAGGGTGGTCAGGATCTCTGTGTTCTCGGGTGAGTGCTGCAGCGCTTCACTGTATATATCTATAGCAGCCTGGAAGTCGTGCGTGAGGGAGAAGACCTGCATGGACCAGCAGCAGATGACGTAAAGCAAGATCAAGCATAAGGACGGTAGGAATGAGCACAGGATGTGGCAGAGGTGGCCCTCAGTGTCGGCACTGTCCCTATGCCTACCAAAGCAGGCTTCAGTTACACAACAGCAAGGGATCCTATCCCAGGGGGCTGCTGCAAGCAGCACACTGCCACAAATCAATTGATTTGTGTGTGTGTGTGTGTGTGTGTTTGGGTGTGTTTGTGCCAGGGTTGTTCAGTTCGTTAGTTTGGGAGCAAGGGTTCGATTAAGCTCGCGAAAGTTCTAGAACCCTCGAACTGTTTTAAGGGTTTGATGTGCAATTTTGGGAAACGGGCCCTTGGGCTTCTTCCCCCACCTTTAAATCTTCCCAATTAAGTGTGTATGTTATAAATATTTATAAGGAATTAAAGGGGCCAGAATGGGACCATGCCATCATTGTAGAGCAGAAAAAGGAGAACCTTCAGGTGCAGTGCAAGTGCTGCGTTGTATATATTATTTAGCAGTTGAGAAATGTGTGACAGGTTTGGCCTTAAGACCAAGGAAACTTCCTGGCCTAATACAGATTACAGATCATATTTCACATATAAATCATTGAACACACATTTTACTGCAAGGAAAGAGTGGGATTGAACTGTGGGGGGCTGCTGTCCCTTGCAAATTTGACAGACGCATGCTGTAAAGTTTGACGAACTCTTAATAGCTCGTTGAACTTTGACCGAACTCCGAACGGCACTTTTTAATTTTGTTAAAATGCGTGAAAGTTCGCGAACCCAAACTTCTGGCCGAGCCTTGAACTGAACAACCCTGGTTTGTGCAATAGTGTGGTTTACACAAAAAGCAACGTGACGGGTAGAATGGAAAGGCGCACAAAGAAAATAGCAGGCGGTTGCTACATATCTCTCTCTCTCTCTCTCTCTCTCTCTCTCTCTCTCTTATTCTTACTCTACTATCTATCTTGCTAGAATGTAAGTATAGATTATGTACTGACCTTGCCCATCTGGATGAAAGTGGAGTCATGCGGCTGGATGTCCAAGGCCACACGGAAGCACTCAATGGCCCTGCACAACCAATGCAGCTTTATCGTGATTGTGCGATTGTGCATGCAATTTTTGTTGTAGGGAGTGTGCGTGTATAAGTGCGCTGCATGGCTGCAATTGCGTATGTGTGTGCACATGCGCATGTATGTGCGAGTGAGTGTGAATGTGAGCGTATGTGTGTTCGTGTGTGTATTTGTATCGGCATGTGTATTTGTAGGGCTGGCCAGAACCATGCCGTATATTTGATAAAATCCCTGCAATCAGTACCATTTATACACCGTATAAATGGCTCTGGCCAACCCTATGCATTTGTATATGTGTATATACACATTTGTGTACATTTGTTTGAATTAGCAATACTTAGGGTTGGCCAGAACCGTATATATATATACGCCGCATATGACCGTGCATTTGATGAAATTTGCCTGCAAGAAATACCATAAATACAACGTAAATATATGGTTCTGGCCAACCCTAGCATTACTTTTTGGCAGGAATTAATAATTGGCACTTACTTGTCAAAGCGCTTGAGATGTACGAGACACAAGCCCTTGTTGTGCATAATTTCCCAGTCTGGTGCAGTCATCTTTTGGGCCTCTTCATACATCTCAATGGCGGCCTTGTGCTTTCCGAGCAACACCAAGGACCTCCCCACCTGAGCGTATCGACACACCAAGGTTACTACAGTCATCCATTTGGTGCCCAGGTCCAGCTACATGCCCTTATGCACCAACAAGCTCAACGTATTGCTCACCTGCTTCAGGTTAGCCACATTTTGTGGGTTCAAAGCTGTAGCTTGCTGAAAGAAATCTAAGGACTCCTGAATGTGACCTGCGCGGCAGTGGACGAGCGAGGAGGGAGGAGACCTGTGGGAAAACGCTCCTGGCACTACCGTCAATTCTACTTACAAGCAACAGGAAGCACACATCCGCCTCCACATCACAGGAAAGCTGGGAGCGCCATGGTTCTTGCCCACCTTGTTGGCGCTTGATCAGGGCCTTGACATACAGGCCAAACTCGCACAGGTTGTGAGTGTCTTCTAGCACCTTGTCTATCAACTCAAGGCAGGCATCAAAGTCCTGCACGCACAGGAGCGGAGTGAAGGAGCGTGAGGGACCCCAATTCGCACAGCACAAACCTACTGTGCTGCACCTCACCTGGCGTATGTACAACTGGTTGATTTTGTAGTTTTGCTTAGTGCTCTGCTCGATGGGGTCCCCAGAGGTAGAAGCCATCTGGCCGTGCCTCACACCCACTATGTCAAGCTCACATGCTCCTCGAGTGCTCTTCGAGTGTGCACAATTTTTGTTTCCTAGTTTTGACCACGGTCAAAATGTGGTCAAAATTTATAACCGTCGAAGATATGGAGGGGAAATACGCAATCTAGATTTCTCGGTTGGAATATTCAAAAAATACCAGTTTAAAAAGGTGCCTCACACAGACAAAACCAGCACCTCCCGTCTTTCGCAATGGGTTATATAAAAAGTAAGAAATATTCCAGGGAGAGGATACTGAAACAAAGCTCTTTCCGCCCCTCTCCCCCTGGAATATTTCCTATTTTTTACTTAACCCATTGCAAAAGACGGGTGGCTGTGAGGCGCAATTCTTTTTAACTGGTGTTTTTATTTTGATCCAACCGAGAAATCTAGACATCATCAATGCATTTAAACTCATGATTTAAACTTGTGCTCTCACAGACGAGCACAGTTGACCTCCCTTTAATTTGACAAGGAGGATGAGGAGGACAAAATGAAACTGCCCAAGATATCAGAAGCTTTGCTGTGTTCGATTCTGTAGCAGTGCGTTGTAAAAGGCATACTCGAGATGTAAGATGATTAGGAGTTGCATTCCTATAGGTACCGTTACAGATTCTGTCTCAAAGTATTTGAGCCGTTCGGCCTGTACAGGTACACCTGAAGGCTGCTTCCTAGCAAAAGAGCGGGAATTTGCACGACACGGAGACTACTCATGCCCCTCATTTTCACTGACCCAATTTTCATTTGCGGCTCGCTGGCAGAGACTAGGCAAACTTTCTGAATGAAGGGCGCCATCTACTCCGTTTTTGACACCGCTTACTTCCTAGGTACCTTCCTAAGTATTACGGCAACAGTGTTCTTTCCTAATCCGTGCCGGCACCGGAAGTTTTTACACCATGGCATTATAACTCTACTTTAGGTCGCACGTTTTGACAGATGGCTTAACTTGTAAAACTTGTAAACTTGCAAACAATCTGGCGCATGAAGAAATCCCTGTGCATTGTTACCATTCTGCCGGCCGCCGGCGGTAGTCCCCCTCGCACACCTTTACGCTATCCTCGCGCTGACTGTGACCACTTGTTTACACACTTACGCCAGTCAAATTCCGCTTGCATGCGCATCATATGATACTTTGAAACTGGAGGCAGCAGCGGTGGCTGAAAGGAGGCACTTTCTCGTGTACGTGACCAGTGCCCTGGTGAAAATGATCATGTCCAGAACGAGGTGCATGTCCTACTATTTTGCCAAGACCATCGGGTTTGTGAAAACAAAAGAAAAACTACGCAGGCAGTGAAAACCACTCCCCACATTAATTAAGGAAAAGCCCTACTGGAGTACCAGGAAGCATAGTGTCATCTGGGGAGGATAGGGTACTATATTCTTGATACTCCATGAGATCAATGGTTGTGATCCAGTACTTAAAATGCCCTGTGGCCGTGATGTCAGCCTGTGGGTTGGTGGGTTGGATGTCAAAGCTAACTTTGTTCCGAAGATCGACATTTAGGGTTGGTACGCATTGTCCTCTTGGATGGCAGAGAAACCTTGTTTTTGAAGATCATTTAGGTATTCATCTGGTGCAGGCTGAGACAAGTTTGGTGCGGCGATATATATGCTCTTCAAACTTATTGAGGCTCTGCTTGAAGCTTTCATACGTGTTTTGTAGTTCTTCTGGCTCCCAGGTTGGGTTCCATGAGACTTCCACAATCTATCTTTTCTGAGAGCGGAAGATGCGGCTTTCCTTTTCATTTTGATTCAGATTGATACAGGGTTAGGCAGGGCAGGCCCATGAATCATTGGCATCAATAGCTTCCCTTTCAGTGGCGTTGCAGCAGCTTGTTTTAAGCAAGCATTGCCAGTGATAGGTACGGTTGCAGACGTCACAGATGTACATGTCTTTAAAAGGTAGGGAGAGGTCTGGAGATTCAAGTCCTAGATGGTAGGAGCAAACTTCACAGCTTGCGCACTTAATTTGGCTCCGGGCAATATTCTTACTGGATTTGGGCACTAGTCCAACTGATTTAAAGAGGGGTATGGTCCATTCTTCAATGTTCATAGGGGCATAGTAAGTGTGGTATTGTTTCTGTCTTTGGGGTGTCCCAATTCTGTCTCTTTTCTTGGGGGTGAAGAACCTCCAATTATCTATGTGTAGGATGTCCATATTATCATAGTAGAGTGTGTTGATGGCCTCTGTGGGTGTCATTTAAAAAGCCTTATCCTTCTTGTAAGTCCAGAGTTCTTGTTGAATATGCGTGGTGCGCAAGGGGGTCAGGTTTGAACTGGGAGGTTATGGGGTATATCGAGGACCTCACATCTTCTTTTCCTTTGGGGTCTGCGCTGGGATGATTATGCTGGGTGGTCTGAAATCTCAAAGGTTATTTGTGTGGATGGACGCTTGTGTTGCATGGTGGTTGTGGCTAGTGATTTGTGAGCGTGTGGTGCGTTTGTTTGGCTGACTGTTTGTAGGTTGTTCAGTAGGCTGAATTCTATTTGTGAGCTTAGCTAATGCAACAGTGTCTATGATTTGAGTCAGGGGCGTTGCTGACTTTCTAATTGGCTGCGTGTCCTCTTTCTGGTACTGGGGAGGGTATCTTGTGTATGCCGTGTACGCTTTGCTTGTTGGTCTTGGGAGAGAGCGGCCAGTTGATTAGTGGGTGCAGGGTCAGAGAGGCAAGTAATAGCAGTAGTTTGTGGCAGTGGTATTGGCGATGTGCTTATAGAGTTGTGGTTCCTTTTTGTTTGGTTGGATACCCTTTGTGAGTAGGGTTGTGAGAGTGGGATTTCCGTTCGTGGTGAAGGTGGAGGCCCTTCCACCGTTGTGGCGAGGGAGTGTTGTGTTTGGGGAAGCTCCTCAGTGCGGGATATGTTGCCATGTGCTGTGCGTTTCCTGGGTCGAGCATTGGATTCTGTACATTGGGGGGTAGTTTCTTCTAAAAATGAAGGTTTATGTACGTTAACGTGACCTTGAGTTTCTGTTCGAGGTTCGGTTGTGATTATAGAGGAGGCAGGGGATGTTTGCGGCTCTAAGTTTGGTGTGTCAAAAACAGAGGATTGGTTGGG
>Ga0307966_1004472_pt1 | contig 10418 bp, 6 predicted proteins | sample OrgLakmetagen646_FD_203141 | JGI IMG/M metagenome (GOLD analysis project Ga0307966, IMG submission 203141) | Saline water microbial communities from Organic Lake, Antarctica - #646 | ecosystem: Environmental > Aquatic > Non-marine Saline and Alkaline > Saline | place: Antarctica: Organic Lake... | reverse complement strand
TCTCGGCAGGCGTGCGACCCAACTCCCAGCTCGCGCGCGACGCTGGACTGGAGATCGGTGAGCGCGGTGGCATCGTCGTCGACACGCACATGCGCACCTCCGACCCGAGTATCTGGGCTGCGGGCGACGCCGTCGAGACCCCGAACACGGTGCTGCCCGGTTCGTGGATCGCACCGCTCGCCGGGCCGGCGAACCGGCAGGCACGCGTGGCGGCGGAGAATATCTGCGGGCGCGACACCGAGTACCGTTCGACGCAGGGCACGTCGATCGTGAAGGTCTTCGACATGGTCGCCGGCGGCACGGGAGCGACACAGCGGCAACTCATCGCCGCCGGGGTGCCCCACCGCGCGGTGCACGTGCACCCCTCGGGGCACGCCGGCTACTACCCCGGCACCGCGATGATGCACCTCAAGGTCGTCTTCGATCCCGAGACCGGCCAGGTGCTGGGCGGCCAGGCTGCGGGCTTTGACGGCATCGACAAGCGCATCGACGTGCTCGCCGTCGCCGTGCGCAACAAGCTCACGGTGTTCGACCTGGAGGAGCTTGAGCTCGCCTACGCTCCCCCCTTCGGTTCGGCGAAGGACCCCATCAACATGGCGGGCTTCGTCGCGGCGAACGTCGTGCGCGGCGACCTCGACCTCTGGTACGCCGAGAACTATCCCGCGGCGGTCGACGGGGCGCGCATCATCGACGTGCGCACGGCGGAAGAGTTCAGCATCTGGCACCTGCCCGGCGCCGAGAACGTGCCGCTCGACACTCTGCGGGAGGCATGCACCGACTGGGAGACCAGCACGCCGATTCGTCTGTACTGCGCCGTCGGCTTCCGCTCATACCTGGCCTATCGCTCACTGCGGCAGCGGGGTTTCACCGACCTGAAAACCCTGTCGGGCGGGTCGACCACGTTCCGCGCCTGGCACCAGCTCGACGAGCCCGATGCGCCCGTGCAGCGCCCGCCGATGGAGAACTACGCCGAGACGCACTCGCTGTTCGCGCTCGCCCCGACCGGCATCGGCGCATCCATCCAGCTCGATGTCACGGGTCTCGCGTGCCCCGGCCCGATCATGAAGCTCGCGGAGGCGGCCACCGCGGCATCCGCGGGAGACGAGATCACGATCCACGTGAGCGATCCCGGATTCGCAGCGGATGCCCCTGCCTGGGTCAAGCGCAATGGCCACGAGCTCGTCTCCATCGAGCCGGAGGGCCCCGGCTACGTGGCCGTGATCCGCAAGGGCGGCGCGGGCACGATGGCGTCGGCACGTCCGACCGGCAGCGCGACCGTCTCCGGACCCGGCAAGAACTCGTTTGTCGTCTTCTCGGGAGATCTCGACAAGGTTCTCGCCGCCATGATCATCGCCAACGGCGCCCTCGCGATGGGCGAGAAGGTGTCGATGTTCTTCACCTTCTGGGGTCTCAACGCGCTGCGGCGCGAGCAGCCGCCGAAGCGGCAGAAGAAGATGATGGATCGCATGTTCGGCATGATGATGCCCTCGGGCGCGAACTCGCTGCCGCTGTCGACGATGAACATGGCGGGCATGGGCCCGGTCATGATCAAGAACGTCATGAAACAGCACAATGTGCCGACGCTGCCCGAGCTGATCGCGTCGGCGCAGGCGGGTGGTGCGCGCCTCATCGGCTGCACGATGACCATGGATCTGCTCGGCATTGCGCACAGCGACCTCATCGACGGAGTCGAGCTCGGAGGAGTGGCAACTTTCCTGGGCGAAGCCTCGGAGTCGACCACGACACTGTTCATCTAGCCGCGGTCATCTAGCATCGGGGCATGTCCCACGACGAGCACGCAGCGACGCCATCGGTCGCGGTCGGGGGCATGCCGACCCGATCGGGGTCGGTCACGCGCACGCTGCTCCTGGCGGCCGTGATCGGTACTGCACTCATGGCCCTGGCCTACCAATTCGGCGTGGGAGACACGACCTTCAATCGTCCCGGCGAGCTCGCGCTTCTCGTGATCGATGTGGCGCCGCTGATCTGGTTCGCGGCAGCGACCGTGCTCTTGTGGGCCTTGCGGTGGCAGTCGATCGATCAACGCTTTCGCTGGGTCGCGGTGGCCGCGGTCGGCGCCGTGCTCATCGCCCTCACTCTTCGCCTCACCATCGCGGGCGAAGGATGGGTCACCGCGGTGCTCGAGCCCTTCACCCTCGGGTTCCTCGTCGTCGTCGCTGCGGCGATCGCCTACACCCGCACACGCGTGCGCAGGCTGGCGCGCGGCACAGAAGCGGGCATCACACTGACGGCTCTGGGCTGGGGCGTGGCGGTGGTGAGCGCGGGCGTCGCCCTCGGTTCGCTGCGCGTCGCGGTGGCCGGCTCTGTGGATCCGCTCGGGTCGCTGTCACGGGATCCCGCCGTCGATCCCACCACGGGCCTTCTCACCGCCGCGAGTCTGTTGATGGTCGCGGGTCTTTTCTGGCTCACCGACCGAACTCGGCACGGGCGGTCATGACGCACACCAAGGCACGCCCGGTCATCCTCGACGTCGACACGGGCGTCGACGATGCGCTCGCGATCCTGCTCGCCGTGCGCCACCCGGCCCTCGATGTGCGGGCGATCACGTGCACGGGCGGCAATGCACCGCTTGCCCAGGTGGTGCGGAACACGCTTCGTGTGCTGGATGCGGCCGGGGCAGCCGACATCCCGGTCGCGGCCGGAGCGCACCGACCCCTGCTCGAGTCTCCGCAGCATGCGGCCGCCATCCACGGTCGAGATGGACTCGCCGATCTGGGCCTTCCTGACTCGCGCCGCGATCCGCACCCACTGCACGCCGTCGAGCTGCTGCGCCGCACCCTGCTCGAGAGCCCCGAGCCCGTCACGATCATCAGCCTCGCACCGCTCACCAACATCGCGATGCTGCTGCGCATGCACCCCACGATCAGTGACCGCATTGAGCGAGTGGTCATGATGGGGGGCGCGGTGGGGACAGGCAACGCGACCGCGGCTGCGGAGTTCAACGTGTGGCACGACCCAGAAGCCGCGGCCATCGTGCTCGGCGAAGGGCTCGACGTTCTGCTCTACGGGCTCGAGCCGTTCTACCGGGTGGGAGTCTCGCACGACGACGTGCGCGCGCTGGGCCGCGCCGACGACGAGGCGCCGCGACTCGCGGGCGCCCTGCTCACTCACCTCATCGGGATCGACACGACCGAGGAGCGGGTGGCCGACGACCGTGTGGCGATCGGTGACGCCGGTGCCGTGTGCGCCGCGATCGACCCCGCGCCTCTCGTGACGCGCGTTGCCCCGGTCGAGGTCGCGCTCGCCCCGGGCGCCACGCGCGGGCAGACGGTCGTTGACCTGCGCACGATGGTGGGCGCCGATATCTCGACGCTCGGCAGCGGGAAGCCTGCCACGGTCGTGCTCGACGTCGACCCCGAACCGTACCGCCGCCTGTTCCTCGACGCGCTGCTGGGCGACGGCATCGCATGACTGACCTGATCGCGCTGTTGCGGGACGCCGTGGGCGATGCCGTCTCGACCGAGCCGACGGCGCTGGAGGCCGCTCGCGGCGATAAGTCGGGGCAGCGCTCCCCGAGCTCGCCCCTCGCGGTGGTCAGTGCGCGCAACGTCGAGCAGGTGCAGGCCGTGCTGCGCATCGCGCACGAGCACGGTGTCGCCGTGGTGCCCCGCGGTGCGGGCACGGGGCTCACGGGCGGCGCGATGGCGAGCGGTGGCGAGCTCGTGCTGTCGACGGCCGCCATGACCCGCATTCTCGAGATCGACGACGCTGATCAGGTGGCGGTGGTCGAGCCGGGCATCCTCAACGCCGACCTCAATCGCGCGCTCGAGCCGCACGGTCTGCGGTGGGCGCCCGACCCGGCCAGCCGCGAAATCTCGAGCGTGGGCGGCAACATTGCCACGAATGCGGGCGGCCTGCTGTGCGCCAAGTACGGGGTCACGCGCGAGGCGGTGCTGGGTCTCGACGTCGTGCTTGCCGACGGTTCGCTCATGCACGTGGGCCATCGCACGGTCAAGGGCGTCACGGGGCTGGACCTCACCGCGCTCATGATCGGGTCGGAGGGCACGCTCGGCGTGATCGTCGGTGCGACGCTCAAGCTCACTCCCCTGCCGACCGGGGTCGTCGCCACCATCGGCGCCTATTTTGCGACGATCGAGGATGCGGCTGCGGCGTCGGCGGCGATCACGGCGGCCCGCATCCGACCCGCGGCGATGGAGCTCCTCGACCCCCTCGCACTCACGGCGATCCTGCAGCACTTGGCGCTGCCGGAGCTCTCGCCCGGAAGCGCCCACCTGCTCGTGCAGACCGACGGCGACGCGGCGGAGGCCGAGGCGCGGAGCGCGCTAGAGATCATCACCAGACTCGGCGGCACCGCGAGCATGACGACTGACCCTGTCGAGGGCGAGCACATGCTCGCGGTGCGGCGAGCGATGCACCCGGCGATGGAGACCCTGGGGCACGTGCTCATCGAGGATGTCGCGGTTCCTCGCTCGCGTCTTCCCGAGATGTTCGCGGCCATCCGCAGCATCGGCGAGAGGCACGGCATCGCGATTCCGACCGTGGCCCACGCGGGCGACGGCAACCTGCATCCGAACCTGATCTACAGCGGCGAGCAGGTTCCCGACCAGATCTGGGCGGCGGCGGGAGAGCTGTTCGAGGCCGCGCTCGCGCTGGGCGGCACGCTCACGGGCGAGCACGGTGTCGGCACGCTCAAGCGTCAGTGGCTCGCCGACGAGCTGGGTGAGCCCCAGGTCGACCTGCAGCGCCGCATCAAGGCCGCCTTCGATCCGACGGGCATCCTCAACCCGGGCAAGGTGTTCTGAGAGCAGGTGTTCTGAGCTCGGGTTTTCTGAGCTCGGGTCTTGTGGGCTCAGGTCTTGTGGGCTCAGGTCTTGTGGGCTCAGGTCTTGTGGGCTCAGGCCCGCCGGGCCACGTACACGCCGTTGCGGGAGGTGCCCTCGGTGACCGGATTGTCGAATTTGACCGTGTGGCCCTCGACCGTGGCGAACACCTCGCGCAGCACCGCCAGGAAGGACTCCTCGGGCGGATCGTCAGACCACAGCGCGAACACTCCCCCGGGCGCCAGATGGCGGGCGAGACGGTGCATGCCCGAGACGGTATAGAGGTCGGCGTGGCTCGCGTCGAGCGTGAACGTCGGAGTGTGGTCGACGTCGAGCAGAATCGCGTCGAGCGACGCCGGAACGCCCGACACCGCTCCGGGAGCGCCGCGCATGACCGCGAAGAAGTCGGCGTGCAGGAGCGCCGTGCGCGGGTCCCCCACGAGCGTGTCGCTCACCGGAAGAAGGCGACGCTCGTGCCACCGAATGACCTCGGGCAGTGCATCCACGACCACGAGGGAACCCACGCGATCGTCCTCGAGCGCCGTCACCGCGGTGTAGCCGAGCCCGAGCCCTCCGACGGCGACCGTGAGCGGGCCCGGGCTGTGCACGGCCGCAAGGCCGAGCCGCGCGAGCTCTTCTTCCGCGACCGTGAAGAGGCTCGACATGAGGTATTCCTCGCCGAGCTTGACCTCGAAGACGTCCGCGCCCACCGCTGCCTCGTGGCGACGGCGCAGCGTGAGCTCCCCCATGGTGGTTGCCTCGTAGGCGATTTCTTCAAAGCGAAGCATGACGCTCAGCCTACGGAGCCGACGACGGGGCGACTCACGCCTAGGCGATGCGGATCATCTTCTTGTTGACGAACTCATCGATGCCGAGGGTGCCCAGCTCACGACCGGACCCGGAACGCTTGATGCCGCCGAAGGGCAGCTCGGGGCTGTCGGCGAGCACGCAATTGACGTAGACCATGCCAGCATCGATGCGGTCGGCGACGCGCGCCGCCTGCTCAGTGTCCGTCGTGAACAGGTACGAGCCGAGACCAAACGGTGTGTCGTTGGCGAGCTCGATCGCAGCCTCCTCGTCCGCCGCGCGGAACACCTGGGCCACGGGCCCGAAGAACTCCTCGTAGTAGACGTCGTTGCCGGGCGCCACCCCGGTGAGCACGGTCGGGGTGAAGTAGGTGCCCTCGCGCGTGCCGCCCGTCACGACCTCGGCGCCACCGGCAACGGCCCGCGAGACCTGCTTCTCGAGCGTCTCGGCCGCGGCCTCCGATGAGAGGGCGCCCACGGGGCCACTGCCCTCAGCCGAGGGGTCGCTCGGCGACACCTCCGCCATCGCGGCCGTGAACTTCTCGAGGAAGGCGTCGTAGAGGTCGTCGATGATGATAAAGCGCTTGGCGCCGTTGCAGGACTGCCCGCTGTTGTCGAGCCGCGCATCCACCGCCATCTGGACGGTCGAGTCGAGGTCGTCGGTGCTCAGCACAATGAAGGGGTCGCTGCCACCCAGCTCGAGGACGACCTTCTTGAGGTGCTTGCCCGCGTGCTCAGCGACCGCGGCACCGGCGCGCTCGGAACCCGTCAGCGAGACGCCCTGCACGCGCGGGTCGGCGATGATGTCGGCGATCTGCTCGTTCGTCGCGTAGATGTTCGTGTAGGCGCCGACCGGGAACCCGGCGTCGACGAAAATCTGGTGGATCGCCTCTGCAGACTCGGGGCACTGGGCGGCGTGCTTGAGCAGAATCGTGTTGCCGAGCATGAGGTTCGGGCCGGCGAAGCGCGAGACCTGGTAGTACGGGAAGTTCCAGGGCATGATGCCGACGAGAGGCCCCATCGGGCTCTTGCGGATCAACGCAGAACCCTCGCTGCCCTCGGCCAGGTCGATGAGCTCGTCCTCGAGCAGCTCCGGCCCCTGGTCGGCGTAGTACTGGTAGATGTCGGCCGCGAAGTCGACCTCGCCGAGTGCGTCCCCGATGGGCTTGCCCATCTCGCGCACGATGATCTCGGCGAGGTGCTGGCGGCGCTCGCGGTGCAGCTCGGCGACCTTCGTGATGAGGGTGGAACGGTCATCCGGTGTCGTGCTTCGTGACCAGTCGCGGTAGGCGGCCGCCGCACCATCGACCGCCGCGGCGATCTCAGCATCGCTCGCGGTGGGGTAGGTCGACAGGGTCTCGCCCGTCGCGGGGTTGATGACGGCGTACTTGCTCATGAGACTCCTCGTGGATTCGCTCTGTGCACCTCGTAGCATCGCGCCGATCGGCGGCACGGTGGCCGCGGTGCACACCTGGACAACAGCCTAGGCCGCACGCGGCGCGCGGGGTAGAGGCTCACCTACGGATCCGCTGAATGCCCGCGAGCGGTCGCCGCGCCGCGCTATTCGTCACGAACGCGTAATCCGGGTGACACAGTGCGCTCGTAGCGTGAGGCCATGTCGACACCGGGGCACGCAGCATGATCGAGTGGGTCGATCCCTTCATCGGCACGGCCGAGACCGACCTTCCCGACCGCAGCGGGCTCGCCGCGCGATGGTGGTCGCCCAAGCCGCAGATCGGCAATACCCACCCGGGGGCCACGCATCCCTTCGGCATGGTCTCTGCGTGCGCATACTCCGGCGCCTATCCGACGGGGTACGGCCAGTACGACCTCAGCACGGAAGGCCTGCCGCCCCGCCTCTACGACGAGCCCCTCGCGAGTGGATTCACCCACTTTCAGCAGAGCGGAACGGGCGCGATTCGCAAGTACTACAACTATTTTCGCGTCACCCCCATGCTCGAGCCGCTCGATGAATTGGGCCGCTCGTGGAGCCTGAGCGACGAAGAAGCGACCCCCGGGCGCTACGCCGCGACCCTCGGCTCGGGCGTGCGTACCGAACTCACCGTCGGCCCCAAAAGCGCCGTGCATCGCTACACCTTCCCCCGCCATCGGGATGCCCGCCTCGTGATCGACTTCTCCCTCGGCGGCCTCGCGATCCCCCACGGCGAGACGATTCCCCTCCGCGCCCAATTGCACTCGATCGCACCCGGGGTCGCGCAGGGCGAGATCGTCGTCGAGGGAACCCCACTGGCCGTCCACATCGAGTGCGACGCACGGCACTGGCGGCAACTGCTCTGGTACGACCGTCGGCTCATGCACGGCGGCACGCGGCTCGACTTCGATTCGATCCGCCCGACGACCCTGCGCTCCTTCGGGCTCATGTGGGCGGGCCCCGTGGCCGACGGTGAGACCGTCGAGTTGCGTTTCGGCTTCTCCATGCGCGGTGTCGAGCAGGCCGAGCGCAACCTTCGCGCCGACTGCGGTGACGGGCCTGCACGGTTCCGCGAGCGGCACGAGGCGACCGAGAGCACGTGGCGCGAACACCTGGGTCGCATCAGCGTCTCGACGCCGAGCGCCGAGCGCCGCACGGTCTTCGCAACGTCTCTGTACCACTCGCTCATCAAGCCGAGTCTCGCCATGAACGAGAGCCCGTTCTGGCCCGTCGACGGTCCGTTCGCGTTCGACATCAGCACGATGTGGGATATCTACCGCACGCAATTGCCGCTCATCACGGCGCTCTTCCCGGAGCGCAGCGTCGAACTCGCGAACGCCATGCTCACCATTTGCGCTGAGGAGGGCAACTTTCCCATCGGGTACCGGATGGCGCGCGGCAGCGACCGCTTCTCTCGTCAAGCCAGCGCACTCGCGCACACCTACCTTGCCGACCTCAACGCGCTCGGCCTGCCCGGCATCGACTGGGATTGGGCGCTCGTGCACATGCACAACGACCTGCGGCGTACCTACGGCGAAGACTTCCTCCAGCGCGGCATCGTCGACCCTGTCAGCCACACCCTCGATCTGGCCTTCGGGTACTGGTGCACGGCCCGCGTCGCCCACAACCTGGGCGATGCGGCTCTCGTGGGCGAGTTCGCTCCGCTCACCGAGCGGTGGCGCAACGCCTTCGATCCCGCGACCGGGTTGCTGCGCGACTCGACCTTCTACGAGGGCACGACGTGGAACTACTCGTTCCGCCTCCTCCACGACATGGCCTCGCGCATCAGCGATGTGGGAGGCGATGCGGCGTTCATCGACCTCCTCGACCGCTTCTTCGGTCTCGGCGCCGAGCCGATTGCCCAGCCCGGGCTCGCCCCGAGCGTGGAGGAGCTCGCAGCCGGGTACGCACTCGGGCGCTTCGAGGGCCTCAACAACGAGCCCGACATGGAGGCGCCCTGGGCGTACCACTACGCGGGCCGACCGGACCGCACCGCCGACATCGTGCACGCTGCGATCCACCAGCAGTTCGGCATTGGCCCCGGCGGCCTTCCCGGCAACGATGATTCGGGCGGCCTCAGCTCCTGGTACGTGTGGGCCTCGCTCGGGCTGTTCCCCGTTGCGGGTCAAAACCTGCACCTCATCAGCACGCCCTCGTTCGAGCAGTCGCACCTCGATCTCGACGGCACCTCGCTCGAGATCGTCACGCGCGGGTTCCGTGAACCCGAGCGGCATGGCCCCGCCCAGTACGTGCAGAGCGTGCAGCTCGACGGCCAGAGCCTCGAGAGGCCCTGGCTCACGGGTCACGAGCTGCGCCGCGGCGGCCAACTCGTGGTCGAACTCGCCGACACTCCCGGCAGCTGGGGCACGAGCATCCGGCCCCCGTCCATGCCGCACCCTGCCCCCGTCACACCGCCCGCCGACCACTAACGCCAGGAGCATGTCATGAGCGAATCGCTGCGCCGCCTCGTCATCGTTGTTCGCGCTGACCCGGTCATTTGCGGTCACTCGGTGGAGGCCCGCAACCTGGCCGAGGCCGCCCTGCAGCGCGGGTTCAGCGAGGTGCGCATCGTCACGTGGCCGCTTGAGCAGCTCGAGCGCAGCGGCCTGCCGCTCAAGCCGGCCGAGAGCATCACGCCCTACAGCCCCGGCATTATCGTCGAGCGGCCCGAGGGCGTGGGCGACTACAAGGTCATCGACGGGCGCTACCTCGCCGGCATTACGGGGCGCCTCGTGGAGCTGTTCACCGACGGCGTGCCGACCGTCTGCATGTCGCTGTACTTGAGCCCGCACACACTGGCGGTGTCCGATGCCGTGCGGGTCGCGTGGAGCACGGGCCTGCCCGTCGACGTGACGACGATCGCCGAAGCGGTCGGCAGCGACGTGACCAACGTCGTGCGCAGTTGCGTCGAGTCAGGGCAGTACGGCGCCGCCGCCCACGTGCTCGCGAGCTACCTCTCGAGCGATCGGTGCGTCGCCGTCTCCGAGTACACGCGCCACCTCATCATCGACTCGGCAACGGCCATCGACGAGCGCCACGGCACGCGCTTCGCCGAGCAGTGCCGGGAGCGCATCACGATCTCGTACCCCGCGATCGACACGAGCGCGTACCTCCACCTCGACGATGCAGAGCTCGAGCGGCAACTGGCGAACCGGGGGCTCGCCCGCGACGGCTACGTGCTGTTCCTCTCCCGTCTCACGAAGGCGAAGGGCGTCGACGACCTCATCGCGGGCTTCGCCCGCAGTCGTGCACACGACGGCCTCACGCTCGTCATCGCGGGCCGCGGGCCCGAGGAGACAGCCCTGCGCGAGGTGGCCGCCGCCTCGGGCGTCGCCGACCGCATCCTGTTTGCCAACGATGTCTCCGACACCGAGAAGC
>Ga0307966_1004470_pt1 | contig 10419 bp, 6 predicted proteins | sample OrgLakmetagen646_FD_203141 | JGI IMG/M metagenome (GOLD analysis project Ga0307966, IMG submission 203141) | Saline water microbial communities from Organic Lake, Antarctica - #646 | ecosystem: Environmental > Aquatic > Non-marine Saline and Alkaline > Saline | place: Antarctica: Organic Lake... | reverse complement strand
GAAAAGGATGCGCTTACCTGGGTACAGGGACTTGACTTGAAGTAAAGGAAATGGGTTAAAGGATAGTTTGTCTTGAAAATGAAGGTTTCTTTTTTTTGGCAATGATTTCATGGAGCTTCAGCATATCGTTATTTTCCAATTTAGAACCTTCCATGGCTAGTTCTATTCAAGAGGGACAAGGGCTAATGGAAAAATATTTGGGGGGAATCTGTCTAAAATGATCCTATTTTTTAATTCAGATTTGAGTTGAATACGTATTAAATGCTCTTTTATCCTTTTTCCAAATACTTCCTAATCCTTTTATTACTCCAATCTCGAGCCTTTTGGAAAATTATACTTTTAATGTGGTGGCAAACCTCCATAGGATCATACTTAGATTCTAAGTCGTCTTCATCTTCCTCGTAGGAATAAGCCGATTCTGTCTCCAACCAAATAGCTAACTGTTCATGGAAAGGCATTTTACTCACATTCTTTTCAATTAGTTCTAGTACAGTATCTTCATAGAGCTCTCACTGATAAGAAATTTCATACTAAAGCTGCACACAGATTACCATCTGGGATTTTTGCTTATTTAGAGTAGTGGGAATGATCAATTTTAATAGTATGAATTTTCCAAAATCATGCGTTTTTCCGACTTGTTATTTCCTAGAAACTCATAATGAATGTTTGGATAAATGACTTTAAAATCAATCCCTTCAATTTGTTTGTATTCTTTCGGTATATTTTTTAGCAAATTATACTTTGTAATTAGTTGATTGTTTCCTTGAACTGAATTCTTCTCCCAATCAAGACCATTTGAAACCAATGAATTAAGAAATAATAAATATTGTTCTTCAATATTTAACCTTACTCTTAGTAGTTTTATATATTGTTCTTTCTCTCTATAATTCAACTCCGACTTTCCATCAATATAGCTTACGATCTGAAATAGTTGCCTGAAATATTTGCCAAAATTAGCATAGGATCCATAATATACAATTCCTAACCTTTTGATATATTCATTAAACTCATTGATGTCTGAAGCCTTGACTTGTATTGAACCAATTCTTTCAGAGGTGTATTCTGATGCGCCATAAAAAAAATATAAATATCCAAGCTCAACGATTGTTTCGTTCTGAAAATTCTTTGATCGATCGTTGCTGAATCTTTTGATGATGTTTACAAAGTTTCTAATATTCTTCAGATATAAATTGAAAATATCGTCGTCGATATGATAAAGTTCTTCCACGTTTTTCTCATGTAACTTTAAAAGTTCAAAAAAGCGAGTTTCGATTTGTTCCTTGCGATGGGAAGTTACTTGATCTTTGTAAGTGATATAAACTAAAAATACGCCTAAAAATGCAAAAAATGTCCCAATTACTCCTCCAATAAAATCGCCAAATGTTCCAAAAGCCTCATAATCAATATGGGTTCCAGTGTCAATAGAAGTCTCCCATATCCAAACTACAAAGATCACAAATAAAAAAATGAATGTAACGATAATAAATGGAAGTAATAACCAGTTGATTTCTTTCTTTCCAATCCCCTTCGATAAAAAATAAATATCGATATCATTCTTAAGGGTTTTCAATTTATTGTTTTTCATCTATTTTGCTTTGAGTTTCAGGAAAGTGATATTTAATCAATTCTTTTAGAGATTGCCTTAAGAAGATGAGTGGAATCCTGCTGAGTGTTTTTTCTACGTTTTCATCTAATTTTTCATCTGATTCTAACAAATTAAACAATTTTAGGATGAATTTTTTCTCAATTTTCGGAATTTCTGAAATTGTGCTCCCATAGTTTTCATATCTTTTTACCATTGCATAATAAAAATGATTTGTAGTATTTGCATTAGCATGATTTAAAGATTCATATATAATAGTTGCATTATCTTCAGTTAGTGTTAGTTTAGCTTCTTTTTCACTTAAGAGAGATAACTTTTCAATATTATTGGAATTTATAGCTAACGGTATTTCCTGGAAATTGCTGGACTCATTTGCATCACTTATATGTTTATTTAGTGAGTCAATGTATGAAGCAAAAGCTCTGAATTTTTGACCATATTTACTTTTATCATTTTTTTCCCATTGTATTTGGAACATAAGATTGTGAACGAACCTTAATTTCCCGCTGCTTACTGCCTTTTCCGCTCCCCTCTTAAATTTATCCGTAGTTATTCCCGATATATTCACTCCTTTAATTTTAAAGGACTCCCACCACAATAATTCCCGATATAACCTAAGGTAAGTTTGAAGATCAAATTTTCCTTTTTCAGCTTCATCCGTAATATGCGTAACTTTTTCTTCAACATCCAAGTCAGAAAATGTCCAGACATTATTAATTAATTTTAAGATTTTCTCATTCGCCTCAATTAGTTCTGTATCATCTAATACGTTGTCTAGTGATTTGACTTCTAATTCTAGCACTTTAGTGTCTAAATAACCCGTTTTAATCAATTCAGCCACGCTATCAAAGCGCTCAAATTTAAATGAATCATCATTAAAGTATCTATTTTGAATTATCGCCAGATCATCTGAATATTCATCATCTATTTGGCTTTCCTCAAAAAAGTTCGAATCTTCATTTTTAATAGTTCCTGTATCGCTTCCAAGGTCTTTCCAAATATCCTGGCTATTATTAATCGTAATTTTATCAAGTAACATATAAGAAGAACCCTGCCTTGACTCAATTGCATAAAAACAACAATAGCTAAGTATTAAACTGAGTATTTGCTCTATATTATTTAACTCTGTTTTAATTTTATTCAACTCCCTATTAACTTGCTTGTAAATAGAAAGGATAAACAACAGTGTTCTTATATTAGAGGTATTACCTTTTTTAAAAACATTCAATATAATGGAAGTTTGATCGGGTTCTGAATTTGCTAGTTTCATTTCCTTGATCTTTTTCTCAATAATATTTTTCAAATCTGACTTAAAAGAAAAAGTAAACCTTATGTATTTTTCTTTAACTGAATTGTAACTCGAGAATCGTTTTTCTTTTTCTATTATATCCTCATTGCAAAGGAATATGCACTTAGTTTTATAGTGCTCAATAAATAGATTGATATAGCCTATTGCTGCTTCAAAAAATTCTGGTTTTATTCTTTCTAAATCGTCAAAGCAAAGTACTAAGTTGTCAGGAATATTGAGCTCCGTATTATTGGATTCGTTAATTATTGACTCTATAAAATCTGCTTCGATCGAGTAATGTGATTTCTTTTTGGAAAAATGAAAAGGGTTTATTTTCTCGAAAATTAATTTCTCTAATTGATCTTCCTCAGATAAGCCGATCAAGCTAACATAAATAGGTCTCTTTCCCTTTTCAAGAATTTTTGGTAAAACCTTACTCTTAAGAAAATATGTTTTTCCTACGCCCCATTCCCCAGAGATCATGATTGCATAGTCTGTCCCGTTCTCTAAATATGAATCTATTGATTCAATTATTTTGGTATAATCCATAGTTTGAATAAAAATTACATTTTTTTCTCATAATTCGGATTCTCTTCCATCACCCGCACCTGCCCATTCATAAGCATCGGTAATAGCCAATCCAGAAGCGTAGAGAGTTGTCGATTTTCTTCTTTGTTTTTGACAATCTTATCTAATATCGGATTTATTTTATTATGAAGTGACTGGATTAAAGTTCTATTCGGAATAGCAATTCTGCTTTGCTTTAAATGATCCTGAGTAATATGACCCATGGTAGTTTTACGGAGATTTGCCATCATTTTAAAATGCTCAAGGTAGATGAGTAGCTCAAAGTAGTAATAAGTTCTAGGGAAGTTCTTAGAAGTAACTTTAAATATGTGTTGATTGAGTGCGCCAATTCCTTCAGACCAAATTTTTACTTCAAGTGTTGCAGACCACGAAAATAATACATCGCCATTGCTAATAATAGCTGTTTTTGGGATTTCTGTTTTGACAAATTCTGTGGATTCTGAAAATCCATTATTCATTTCCCTGATTTTAATTACACTGTATCTCTCTTCGGCTTCTTTTGGTCGATATTTTTGGCAGGCAATACCATTATTAAAAGTTGCAATATCCAATAAAGTTCCATCTTCCCACCCCTCTGGAATCTCTCTTTTCAACGCTTTATTCCAGACCATTTTCCCACCGGAGGATTTGTAGGGTTTGATGTCTTGGGGTTTGGAGGTGTCGTCTGCAGGCTTGCCCTGAGCGAAGTCGAAGGGGAAATCAAACTGCACAAACCAATAGGCATAAATCAACTTTGCCATCGCTTCTAGCTCGGTGTTGATGCGGTTGTTGAGTTCGATTTTCTGGTTTATTTGATAAAGAAAGTCTCCAATCTTCTTTTGTTCGGAATACGTAGGGAGTATTAATTGCAGATAGGAGAAGATTTGCTCATTCAAGCTAGCCCTTAGGGTCATGATGGCATTATTGGTCATAGTTTTTCTAAACAACTTACTACGAAGGTAAAATGCCATGAATTTATGGTATGTGACGTCTGTCTGAATCGGTCTTAACCTTTTTAAAAACCCGCTAAATGATGCTTTTGGATATGTTTTTACGGTTACTGAACTCATCCCCAAGTCATCTAAGGTTTCGCTAGTTCTAGTCAGAAAAATATCACCCTCTTTTATCGAATAGGTTTTCATTTCTTCCTCCCTTATATTCATCAAATCTAGAAGATCTTCTGGTAAAAAATGATTTTTGAATACAGCACTAAAAGAAAGAAAAGGCGTTCCATGACCTGCTTGCTCTGGTTTTGAAGATATCCCTGAACTCATTTCATAAAGATCACTGAACTTGTAAGTTTTTAAATTACTCATAGTTTATCTTTCTTCTCTTTACTTTTCTTGACCAATTGATCAAAATCTGATTTAAAGCTTTGATCCTGAATCACTCTAAATTTATCATATTCACTTTCTGCAAGTTGCTTAGCTACCTCGGCAGAGATTTTACCGGCGTCTTTGAGTACGCCGTATTCATTGAAAGCCAGAAATGCTTCTAATCGCTCCACCCAGTCGCTCATTTTCATTTGTTTTTGGCGGCTAGCCATATTCTCAGCGAAGTCAAGATACATGGTTACCACTCTGTTGAGCTCACTAAGTTCTTTTTCGCTCAGGTAGTTTTTGGCAATGGAAACATCACTTTTCATGACTTTACCCCCTTTTTTTTCATTTTTCCAGCTGGTCAGTCCCATGTTCGGAGCTGAATACTTCGCTCGGTCTCGGATCAGTTCTGCGGCGGTATGCTGATGGATTGCCCAATGAAGTTTATTTTGTACTGTCGCATAGAACTCCTGCGTGATGGGTGAGTGTGAATTGTAGTCAATAGAAGTAGTGTAGATGTCAGTTATCTTTTGATAGAATAGGCGTTCACTAGCACGGATTTCGCGGATTCTCTCGAGCAGTTCATCGAAATATTTTTTTCCAAACAGCTCATTTCCTTGCTTCAGACGCTCATCATCCAGCGCAAATCCTTTGATCAAATATTCCTTCAAGACTCCAGTCGCCCATTTGCGGAACTGGGTAGCTTGGACGGAATTAACTCGATAACCTACCGAAATAATAGCGTCTAGATTGTAAAATTCAATTTGTCTACTTACTTCACGATCTCCTTCTTTTTGAACTTGTGCAATTTTTGCACTTGTTGCCTCTCGGCTTAATTCACCATCAACATAGACATTGCTTAAATGCTTGGTCACCACACTTCGTTCGACAGCAAATAGCTCTGCAATAGTCTTTTGAGAAGCCCAAACAGTTTCCCCGTCAGCATCCAATATGACTTGCACTTGTATCTTGCCATCAGCAGCTTGATAAAAAATGAAATTTGAGTTTTTCTGGGGATTCGCTTCCATTTTAGCCGAATTTTAAATTTCTCATATTTTCCTGTATCTCCTTTTCCAATTCTTTCGATTCCGCAAAAAGCGAACTCAGATTAGATTCAAAGCCCTTCAATTTTTCCTGAAACTCCTCCTCAGAAATATCCACATACTCAATCTTCACTTCAAAATACTGTCCAGCGCTTAGGCTGTAATTTTTGGTTTTGATCTCCTCATATGTGACAACTACAGAAAAATCCTCGATGGCTATCTTGCTATTAAACGTATTAATGATCTGATCTTCCTCACCAGTGGAGAGCAATGTCTTTTGATTTTTTCCTTCCTTAACCGTGGTTCCTAGCTTGGACGCATCGATAAGGATGACATCGCCTTTATTTTGTTTGTCCAGAAAGATAACGGAAACGTTGGTTCCAGTTGTAGCGAAGATATTGCTGGGCATAGACACCACACCTGCAAGCATTTTATCAGCGACCATCTTTTCCCGAATCTTCTTATCGATCCCACTCTGGGCAGTGATAAACCCAGTCGGCACTACAATGGCAGCTTTGCCAGTAGGAGAGAGGGAGTACATGATGTGTTGGAGAAACATCAGGTAGATCGCCATGGATTCTTTTTTCTTGGCAGGTACTTTTGGGATACCTGCAAAGAAGCGCTGATTGTTGGCCTTGGTGCCCAGGTCTGCAACAAAATCGGAGAAATCCAGCTTAAAAGGGGGATTGGAGACGATGTAGTCAAACTGCTTCAGTTTTCCATCCGACGCTTTATGAAAGGGTTCCAGAATGGTATTTCCCTTAACGATATTGGGGATGGAATGTACCAGATTATTTAGAATCAGGTTCAGCCGAAGTAAGTTGGAAGACTTCTGAGAAATATCCTGAGAATAGATCAGGCAGCGATCTTCTCCGATCTGATGCGCCAGATTCATCAGTAAGGTGCCCGATCCTGCCGAAGGATCGTAGCAGCTGACATTGCTCACTTCTTCATTCACAAGACAGCGTGCCATGATCTTGGATACAGCATGTGGTGTGAAATACTCGGCGTATTTGCCTCCGGAGTTGGTATTGTAATCCTTGATCAGGTATTCGAAGATGGTGGCGAAGAAGTCAAACTTCTCATGGAAGATTTCTTCAAAGCTAAAGTTGACCAGCTTGTTGATAATCGCCCGGCAAAAATCATCTCGCTTGTCGGTGACGTACTTGCTGATATTCTCGAAAAGGACGATTTTTTCACCATCCTCAGTGATTACCGAGAAGATATCACTGTTTTCCCGTGCGATATCGAGCAGCGTAGTATCAAATATCTCGGCAAACTTCGGTTCGCTCTGCCGCTGATACAAACTGGAAATAAACTGATTTGGTTGAATCCTTGCCGTCCCTTCATTCAGTTGGAGCAGGAGCAATTCGTAATCCTGCGCTGGAATCAAGAGGATCGCCTGGTCTAAGTTTTCTGCCGTGGCTAGATTGGGGCTAAGCTTTTTCAGCTCATAGGTAAACTTATCATTGAGAAATTTATAAAGAAAAACTTGTGTGATGATCTTAAATTCATTGCCGTCGTTCCCCAAGCCATAATTTGCGCAGGTACTTTTTAGGCTATCAATCAGGAGCTTGGTTTTACTTTCAAATAGGCTGTTATCGGTCATTTAGATTTGATGTTATTTTAGTTCAACCCACGCCCCGGCGGTCAGGTGCTTTAGGGTTGTTATTTTAATTTTGGTTTTCACCCGAGGTTATGAATGATTTAACGCCTTCGGCGTTTTTCCTATTCTAATGCATTTTTTTAAGATTATCATTCGACGTTCAATATTTAATGCTATTTCGAAGGATTTCCAGAAATCCGAAATCCAAAATAGTACTTCATAAATCTTTAAGCTACTCTTCCATTAAATTCATTCAGGTATTCATTGAAAACAAGCGTATTGATGCTTTTTGCTTTTTCTGCAGTAATGGGAAGCTGGTGTTTGGTTAGGAATTGTTCGATCACTAATCGCTGCATCATTCCCCTGGCAAACTGCTCCTGAGAGAGGAGATTTGAACTTTTTTCCAGTTGTTGGTCGATGGCTTTTTTTAAGTCGTTAAGCGCATCAAACAATTTACTTTCTTTTAGCGTCAAAGGATCCTTTTCCATAAGGCGCTTATGAAGTCGGGCAAACTTGGAATCATTGGCATATTTGGCACGGATCAGCTGGTTTTGGTATTCCAGTTTCTTCGAATCTTGATAAATAGTTTCCAATTGTTTGATATTATCTTTCATATCATCTCCATTGACTTCAGTTAGCTTTTGCTTCTTAAAGAGCAACTCTAATTGTTCTTTTAGGGAAATAAAGACAGGATCTTTTTGATCGAAATTTCCAGCAAGCATTTCTCTTGTTTTTTGCAGGGTGTTTTTCAGCGCATCGGCAAGGATTAGTTCTTCCTCACTTACTTTGGTAAATGCAAAAATGATATCCTCCAGCGCGATATTGAGTAGGTTGCCAGCGCCAAGATCAGATTCAAGAACTTCTTTGGTATTGATCAGGGAAAGTCTATTCTCTGCTTCTCTGGAAAGGATAGTGAGTTTTTGGAAATCGAGTTTTTCCAACAGTGCATAGTTTCCGCTAAGTCGAATCAGGTTGTACAAGGCCTTCGCATCTTGCAGCACTTTGGTGACCAAAAGCATTTCCTTCCGATCATTGATTTGAGAAATCTGAGCAGAGAAATTCTCCAGATTCAAGGTGTCAAAAGGGAAAAGTACTTCTTTGATTTCTTCTATTTCAGCAGTGATTTCCTCAGGCGTTTTGAAGAGGTTGGAATAATGCTCCATTTCGTCTCCGAGCTCGGATTGGAGTTCGTCAAAGTACGCCTTATTCGTTTTGTCAAACTCATCCCGGATATTTACAAAATCCACTACATAACCATACCTAAGTTCCTTATAGGTGCGATTGACTCGGGTAAGCATTTGTAGCAAGTTGTGGGATTTGACTTTTCGTCCCACATAGAGTTTTTTCAGTCGCTTCGCATCAAAGCCTGTAAGGAGCATATTGTAGACGAAAATAAAATCAATTTTCCCTTCCTTAAAATCTTCAACTTTATCCTTCCGCTCTTGCTTGGTATCTACATCATGCAGAATCAAGGCTGCGGATTTTACACGGTTTGCCTTTTTCTTGTTTTTCTGATAGGATGAATCGTGGCTTTCGGCAGCAATTGATTGTATCGATTTATCTGGGTTCTCATATTTTTCCTGAAAAAGTCCGTAGAGTTCTTTCGCCTGTTCAGAGGAACTACAAACGATCATTCCCCCGATACTGGAATCTTCTAATCGAAATCTAGCATCCTCAAAATCCTGAACAATATAATCCAGCATAGGCTCCACGAATTTCGGGTGCGCATAGAGTTGCTTCTTATTGGCACTACCTTTCAAAACCTTGATTTCATCAAGGATTTTTTGGAATTGCGCTTTATAGCTGGTCGAGATTTCTTCCCGAATTAGGCGAAGTGTATAGCCGTCCTTGATGGAGGAATTGTAATAGTATTTGTGAATATAGTCCCCAAATAAATCTCTTGAATTGAAATCCGAGCCTAGAAGTGGTGTTCCCGTCAAACCGATTTTAATCGAGTTTGGATCTGCTTCTTTTAGATTAGCCAGGAAACTCCCTTTCGGATTGTAGCTTCTGTGCACTTCATCCAAGAAGAAGATTCGTTGAATATTCAATTGATAATCCGATTCTTGAAGTACATCAGGATCCTCTTTGAATTTTTGGATATTGACGACTGTGATTTCAGCTTTTCCGGAATTGTTGTGAATGGCACTGGTGGATTTGATCTCTCTGGCGAAAGCTTCCCTTGAATCAATCTCATGAACTACCAAACCACGTGCCTTAAATTCACGGGCAGCTTGAATCAATAAATCTATCCGGTCTACGATAAAGTAGAACTTTGCAATAATTGCTTTGGCCTGGAAATAGTCGGTTAGAAATTGGACATTGTAATAGGCAAGGGCAGTCTTACCTGATCCCTGTGTATGCCAGATTATTCCTTTTTTTATTCCCTCGTCCAGCTTTTTTGCGATGGCCTTGGTAGCAAATAGCTGTGGGTACCGCATGATGTGCTTTTCCAAACCCTGCTCTTCTTTCACGTAGGCGATGGCATAGCGCAGAATAAATTTTAGCCTTCCTTGCTGAAACAAAGAAGTGAGCAATCGGTGGGTAGGCGAGATTGGATTAAGATTCGTTTGGTATTCCGGAGAATCTTTAATTCCTATGACATTGTTATCGCGCAGAATTTCAAGTTCTTTTTCTTTGTCTAGCGGATTGACATGTACGTGAAGTTCAAAGGCTTTTTCCTCTTCCCGAAAGTAATTGAACTGCATTTTTCCGTAAGCGGGCGTGGCATAAAAAGCTCCCTGAATAGGAGATATGGCTTCATCATCATACTCCATGTTGTTGGAAAACACCATGAGTTGGGTGATATTCGCAAACTTTCGAAATTTCTTATTCGTAAAGCGGGTGATCATCCGCTTATACTCAGTTTGGATGCCTTCTAAATTATTCGGCTTTTTTACTTCGATAAAGAAGAGCGGCATACCATTGATCAGAATGGTAATGTCAGGCCTGAATTCCTCTTCATCTTTTTGATGCCTTAGCTCAGTGACGAT
>Ga0307966_1004469_pt1 | contig 10419 bp, 10 predicted proteins | sample OrgLakmetagen646_FD_203141 | JGI IMG/M metagenome (GOLD analysis project Ga0307966, IMG submission 203141) | Saline water microbial communities from Organic Lake, Antarctica - #646 | ecosystem: Environmental > Aquatic > Non-marine Saline and Alkaline > Saline | place: Antarctica: Organic Lake... | reverse complement strand
AATACACAGGCAGTGAAAACCACTCCCCACACTAATGAAGGAAAAGGAGCCACTTTGGTACAGGGTTCCGTACAACTCCTCGCTCCACCACAGAGGAGAAAGTCAATGGGGTTCAAGAGGGCTTGGCCTGGAACGACTCCTGATGAGAGTTATTGATACTGGTACTGGAAAGTGCGCGTCTAAAATGGGCAAATTTAGCAACCTAATCCACAAAACGCATACGGAGCAAATTTCCACTCAATGAGAAAAAACTTTGACCTTGAGAGATTCTATCACTGAGGTATTTAGAATTTGTCGTTTTGGTACATGGTACTTGCACGCATGAGCGTATCCATTGAGCTTGGTTTTCAGCGCTTTTGCCGAGTAAAAATCCAGCTCAAGATCTGGATGGGAGTTTGAGTTTGCTTTAAAAACAAGGGAAATGCACTTTGTTAGTTAAGAAAAAAAGAAACGCAGATAGCAGGAAGTACGGATGGGGATGGGATGTTGTTTTGTGCCCTGCACCATCAAATAGATGCAGAGCCACGCAACATTTCACCTGGAGAATAAAAAAGGAATGGATTCGGTAGGGTTCAGGTCGTTGGGAGGCATAGGCCTGCACACCACCAAGAGTATTGCTCAGATTTTTGTGGGGGTTGTGTTCGACGTCTCGTCTCATCTGCATGATTTTTGTTGCGGATCTGATTGCATGTAGGCTTAATTTCTTTATGAGTGCTGTGGCATGTAGACCAGCAAACCTGAGGCTGTGGGTTCCTTGTGTGGCTGCTGTAGATGGTGCTTGCTGCTCCTAGCAGGATGGTGCGGAGGGTTTTGCAATGTCCAAGTAAATGGGGCATTAGCAGCTCATGTTGTTCTTGTGCCTTTTCTGCTTGTTGGGGAAGTGTCAACACAATACTTATTTTTGATCAGGCGCAACTGTCTGCTTGTATGCCTCTTGGTTTTATATCCAGGGGTATGGATTGGCATCGCCATCTGCTTGGTTATCATGGGCAACTGTTCTTGCATTATTGCTGGCAGACCTATATCGATAGGTGTTTGTTGGGTTTCCTTTGGGGCATGGTTGCTGGGTCGGAGTAACTATGATTGCATCCGGCTTGCCAAATTTCTGACAATGTTGTGCATTGAGATTGGAAGGTAAGAGCCAGGTTGAATCATTTCTATCTGTGTCTCTTCTGCCTGAAGGGCGTATAATGCGTTGTTGCACCACTCTTCACGACTGCCTACATCTGCTTGTGCTAGCAGGCACGCACCCTGTGTACCGTGTTGGATCGCTTCTAAAATCATCCGTCCAGCAGCATTGTGCCTGTTAAATATTAATACCTAATCATTTTATTTATAATGGGATGACTGCAGCCTGACAGCATGTGGAAGATGCCGTCTGGCTTCTGGCAGATGGAGCAGATTGGTGGGCCTTCTAAATGGTTGCACTGAGCGGCACACTTTTGGTTGTAAATCAAATCTGTGCGGCAGAGCATGACATTTTTCTTTTCTCCAGAGGTGAAACTTGCATTTTTCCAAAATGAGTTACTTATGTCTTTCTCGGCAATGCCTTCTTCCTTGATCAGTTCTTGGTATTTGGTTGATGTTTTGTGTAGCACTTTGTGGACTGATGGTTTGAAACCTTTTTTGATTTAGGACCTCGTTTGTGTTGGACGTGCATGTGTGCTCCTCTAAAAGCATCGAGGTTTGAGAAAATGGAGAGCTTTTCTGCTGGAGGCCCTGGTTGGCAGGTATTTAAGAGTATTTGGAGTTCTCAAGCTGGGGAAGGGTTTTCCACCCTTGCTGGCCAGAATATGGGAGAATGGGAATGGGCGTCGGTGTTAATGTGGATGCGGTACCTCATAAAATTACGCCTTTTGCAAATTTTGAGAACTCAAATTTTCAACAGCTTGCTAAAGACAAGAAATTGAATACTCTCCAGTGGGAGGTTCACCTGATTGAGTTTAAATTTTGTGAAAACACTAGCAGGCCTGATCTCCAACTCCAAAAAACAAAAGCACAGCACAGCGTGCTTATTGCCAACCTAGACAGACGGATACAGGGAAGTCAAGCTTCACGTGATCCTCGTTGGAGCTATGGGGACTATCTGCAAAGACTATACAGACAAACCTCTGGCAGACCTTAATCTGGATTACCATAAGATTAAAAAATTGACACAAACTGAATGAACACTCCATCAGACATGCATCTGCACTCATAAAAAAAGGTATGCACTGCAATACAACACAAGCAACAACAGTCAAGGATTGGGTCCGGGTGCTACGGCACACAACCCCCCTGACCCACATTAATTTCTTTTTATTGTTTGCGCGGTGGGGGGTTGCCTGGTGCGGGCACCTAAGTAATACCCTCCCTTAATCATGCTGGCTGTGTCATCACTACCAGCGGAGTCTTTTCTTCTTTTCTTCTTCTATTTTTGAGGTTACAACTGTTCCAGAAAGCACTTGTAGCTGGCTTGTTGACCAACATTCTGAGGTCGCAAGCCTTAATTAAGGTCAGAGAGTGCACGAAGCCTAGGTTTTACGCTTCTGCTGAGCTCCTCATCCTCAGTGTCTTTAGCCGCAAGCCTTCCTTCATAACTCTCTGTGCTCAGAACCTTTTTCTGTAAGTTCTTAAGCCATACTTGACTCTCCTTTTCTTCTACAAACTATATCTTTCCTCTCTTTCTCTTGCTTATCATAGACACTTCCCCTTTTATTTAGCTAGGTGTGGTTTCAGACTTTTTCCAAGCTTCCGCTCAGATGCCCCCCAGAAGCATAGTATATAGCGATGTAACCTTACTTACCTTATCACAGTTTTTACATGTTTTATGTACGCAGCCTAGCAGTCGCACGTTTTTGACTGATGGCTTACTCTGTAAACTCTGTAAGGCAGAGTGTTAGGCAATTGCGTCTGCGCGTTCATTTCCAGCAATGCCGCTTACCTAAAACCTAAACTAAAGAAAAAATTAATGAAAAGGGGTGATTGGATACCAACACCTGAGAAACTCTCATCGTTTACTGTAAGTTAAGAGTTACTCAACAAAAACCTGGGGATTGTTTTCGGCAAAAGCTCCGTTGCCTACTACTTTGCTGCTATCCATCACCACAAAGAAAACGAAACAGAAAAACTCGAAAGGGATCAAGAGGGTGACAAGCATGCCTATCTATGATACACAATCAAGGTACGTCTCTGCAAGTTTGACACACAAATATTTGCTACTGCTTTGAGCTGTGCTCTTGCGCAAGGCTCGACACTTCCTCTGCAAAATCTGTCCGTTGGGTTTCAAGCCCTTCACCGCACTGGACACGAAGGTACTGGGTGAGCTTCAGCTTAATATTTAAAGACTTGGATAGCCTGCGCATGGGTTCAGTAAGCACAATACACGCAGCTGTTTGTGCTTCACAGTATACCTATTCACTTTCAGTTGCCATTAACTAATTACTAGTGTGCACACGTGGTTCTGATGCAAGCTGTTTAAAACGTAGCAAAGGCCTCAAGCAATCTATGTTAAAAAGTTTCATTGCTCATTCCAATTGGAATGAAAGTAATAACTCGGAAAGATAAGCTGATGAATTGCAAACAGTGGTGCATGATTGCACTCGCTCGTACCTGTCCACCACCTGCTTGACCTTCACGCTGTCGTCGGCGATAAATCTTTGCTCAAGCAGCACACATTCTTCAAAAAACTTGCCCAAGCGGCCCTCGACCATCTTGTTAATCACTGCTGCGGGCTTACCGCTTGACCCGGCCTGCACATTGAACAGCAAGCAAAGATGTGTAAAAACGTAAAAACACAAAAACAACAGCAGCTTTTTAAAGCGGTCACAATCAAAGCAAACACCTTGCTACAATCACTTCCCTGCAGAACATGCACGATGTATAATTTATGTCCTGTATCACAGGAGCAATGCAAGGATGCTGCAATGCATCTGTGCCCTTGCTTGACTCTTAACACTTTTTTGAGGAAGCTTTGCGGAGCAATTGGAATTCTGAACATTTAATTTAAGGCATGCTGGCACGGTAAAAACAGTAACCCAGGTCCCAGGGGAACATGCAGTTGTGTTCATTTTGTAACACGCCAGTACTAGGTGCACGGCTCAGATGGATAAGTTTCACCGCGCACACCTGTTGTCTCAAGGTTTCCCTCTCATAGTCTAGCAGCTCCTCTGGTACTGCTGCCTGTGTAAGGAATAAAGGACGCATGCCAGCTGCGTGCATGGCCAGCTGCTGGCCCACCTTATCTACCTGTTCCTTGACTTCCTGGAGGGATCATCAGGTGGAGGATACGTTTGAACAGTACTTAGAAAACACCGTCTGTCAGAAGCTTGTCACGGACAATTGGGCATTTTATTCCAACTTCTGTGTAATACAAAGCAATGCAGCTCCCACACAAGCAGGCAAACTACCAAATGGTACGCTGAAGGCTCACCTGTTGGAGTGGCTGGCTGCCTTCTGGTTCCAACACCACCAAGGAGGCAATGCGGCCAAGGCAAGGTCGCAGGCTCTGGTGAAGGTAAGAGGACACACAGCCTATAAACACACAGGCGCAAAACAATGGATGTAGGGCACAGCTTACGGCGTAGGTTTATAACATATGACATACCTACAATGTTTTCCGTCCTGACTCGTACTCATCATCCCCATTCATCATCCCCATTCATCAGCATATTTTTTCCTGCTTAAACTTTGCTGCAAGGAAATATTTGAACAAATTGTGAAATCTCCCGTCCAACCCACTTACCGGTAGTGGATTGAACCTTAAAGGCCCGCCTGATACGGACGTTCTCACGCACTTGCCCAGCCACCTCAGCACACGCCTCTGACACAGTGCTAGCATTGGAGGTAGGAATATTTAAAACCTGTGCTCAGAAGAATGAGGAAACAACACAGAGAATGACATCCGCATATTTTTGTGAAGGGTGTAAGTGAAATACATTGAGGTCAGGCTGAACCCAGAGGAGGCAGGCACTCATCCACTTGTTGCATACCTGTTGTAAATTTAATTCTCGAGATTGCCCTTCCAAATTTGATGGGAGGCTCAGTGTTGCTTGAGCTAGCTTCAAAACCAAGCCTTGAAAGAGCTCGTTGCGAGCCACAAAGTCAGTTTCGCTATTCACCTCCACAATGGCTGGAGCAAAAAAACGAGAGGAGGAGGGAGGAGGATGTTAGGATTAAGTTTGGCACTATGCTCGCAGCCATCCATATAGAAAAAGTATAAAGTGGTACCTACATGCAGACTCATACCCGCAGGTTGCCAGTCCCACGAGGCCCTCAGAGGCATGGCGCGATGCTTTCTTGATCGCCGCTGCCATGCCCTTCTGTCGCAGCCCATCATACGCCTGATCCAAATTCCAGCCGCTGACCTCAAGGCAAGCCTACGCAACGCATGCACTTGTGCAAGTAAGCGCAGTCCTGATGTTGTTGGCGTCAGGCTTTTGTGCACGTGCACCCACCTTGACATCAGATATTGGGGCCCCACTCATCACGCGCAGCTGCTTGATCAGAGATGCGTGCTCTGACGCCCCGGTGGCAAAGCCGGCCACCCCATGCCACACATTCCTGCCATGGCATGCCATGCTGGCTAAGCCTGTTTTGAACAACATTATGCAAAGATACTACGAAGTCACTTTCTCCAACTTGTTGGACACAGAAAACTTGACAAGCGGGAGTTAACCGAATCAACCGACTAAGTTTTTTGCGTTGGGCATTTTCCTGCATTGTATCTGCAAGGATGATATTAAGATCTAAATATATAGTTTAGAATGGTCTTAATTTCGGAGCTGCGGCGGTCGGGCTTCGGTCGGGACGAATGGGGCTCAAAAGGAACGCGCCCTAACGGTGATAAAATTTAAAATTAACCAATTATGGTAAATCTCACTCAGTGTGTAGCGGCGCAAGCCAGCATGAATAAATAAATAATTAGAAAAAATACATTCTTCGTATCTTCTGTCACAAATCGTGTGAGAGATCTCGTCAGGAAGATTGATCGTTCAGTTCAAGAGTTCCAAGATAATCGAATCACTTAAATTCTTCGATTTTGGGCCAGTGGTTACTTCTTTTTATTGACGCCACAGCAGTTCGATCTGTTGGGAAATTCATAGCTCTCCTGGCCCCTGCTACACAGTGTCCGGTGGCGGGTTGGAGTTGACAAAGAAAAAGAGACGCTGCCTAGCATACTCAACTGAGTTGCCATAAAAACTACAGTTTCTTACCCAGTTGGTGTGTAAAGGAGTGCATCAGTTTTGAAACTGAGGCTTTCTCAGTTGGTGTGTAAAGTAAGGGACAAACTCTCAGTTTCCAAACTGACAACTGGGTTCCTTTGTCCGTTTCCCTCCCTAGGCCCTCAAAACTGCCAACTTCGCCAACTGAGGTGGTGAAGTTGCAACTGGCAACTCCCAGTTTTCAAACTGATAACTGGGATACTTCTTCCATTCCCTCCCTAGGCGGCCCTCAAAACTGCCAACTTCACCAACTGAGATGGTGAAGTTGCAACTGGCAACTTCCAGTTTCCAAACTGACAACTGGGCTGACTCCTCACTACCAACTTTGCCAACTAAGTTTGCCAAAGTTGCAATTGGCAGGAGAGATTTTATAAAGTAGTGCATGGAGACCTATATGTTTCTTCGCAGTGAGGGGCATCTAGGTGCGGGCACCTAAGGTAAGCGAAGGTAAGATAAGGTTGCATCGCTACACATGCAAAAATAGGATAAATGATTCTAAACCTGTCCCGAAGTTGTGGCAATTAACCGCCGTTTGACCAGCCACAGATTGTGGCTTACCATCTTATAGACGTTCTTAATTAAACCTAAAAACTTGGTACAATGGGTACATCTAGGCATGGTACCTCTGACAAATATGACAAGTGAGGTTCTTATGTCTCCTCCAAAAACCAGCATACCCAAACCCTAAACCCTAAACATGCATACCTAAACCCTAAACCAGCATACATAAATAAACATGCATACCTAAACCCTAACCCTAACCCTAACCCTAACCCTAACCCTGCTAACCCTGCTAACCTGTATGCCCTAACCCTAACCCACGTATGCCCTAACCCTTATACCCTTATACCACGCATACACGTATGCCCTAACCCTAACCCACGTATGCCCTAACCCTAACCTTAACGCTAACCCTAGCGAGCTCACTGAGTGCGGAGCGCACAAGGGTGCTTTTTCCTAAGCAACCGCTTCGCGATTGCAAAGAGTACTTGGGTGCGGAATTCACAAGAGTGCTTTTCCTCAGAGGTTTTAGGTGACAGTTTAGAAACTGGGAGTTGCCAGTTGCAACTTTGGCAACTGAGTTGGCGAGGTTGGTGAAGTTGGCAGTTTTTGAGGCCCTGGGAGCGAGGGAAATAGAGGAGTGATTGCCCAGTTGACAGTTTAGAAACTGGGAGTTGCCAGTTGCAACTTTGGCAACTAAATTGGCGAAGTTGGTGAAGTTGGTGAAGTTGGTGAAGTTGGCAGTTTCTGAGGCCCCGGGAGGGAAATAGAGGAGTGATTGCCCAGCTGTCAGTTTAGAAACTGGGAGTTGACAATTTAAAAAATGGGAGTTGCCAGTTGCAACTTTGGCAACTCAGTTGGCAAAGTTGAACCTGGGCGTTCCTAGATCCGCCAGTTCACAAAATAAACTGGCATTGTAAATTGTAAAGTTGACAAAATTGGCATAGTTTAGATGTTCAAAACTTCAGTTTCCAACCCCAGTTTCATTTTAATTTTTTGCTGTCAAAACTGGTAATTGTCAGTTGGAACTTTGGACCAGCGTCTGAAGTCCTTCATTTTTTACCCTCAGGAATGTTTGTGTGTGGTCTGTTCGGCTGTTTTTACTACAAAATCACCAGTTTTCCACTCAGCTTGCACCCCAGGAGATCGCTCAGCTCTTCCCTGGGTGTATCAGCACAAATTCAGGGTCCTGTGTGTGTTTCACTCAGATCTTATATCCCTGTATTGTGCGCATTGCATTGGGCGTGGGCGGACACATGCGCATGCGTGGCCTCGTGCTCACGTAGAACCGCGCTTCTTCAACAGGCACAGGGCGAATCCTTGGGGTCAGGGACACTACTCCTTCTTGGTGCGTTATGCGAGAGTGTGGTCTTGAGCCCTATAATACAACTGGTTTCGTGCCACAATGCCTTTTTCCAATTCTCTGACTGAGAGGTTCAATCCTATGCGACAGCACTACTGCCAAAAAAGTATTATATAATGCTGACATGCGACTGAGCTCCAGGTCTGATGACTGCTGGTCTTCCCATACTTTCTCAGCCATGACTGGTCTGATACAAGAGTACACGTTCAAAGAAAAGCTACTGTGAACCCACTGACCTCAATCGTTTTGTTGTGGAGGACCTCAGAGAGAGACATTTGGAGTTTTGAACACACTATTCTGATGGCTGCCCACGAGAGCACAACAGCATAATTCTCACTTACTTATAAGTTATAACAGATGGTGTGCGCACTGCCCTTAATAAAGGCCCTGGCAAATTATTGCCTTTCAAAGTACAATTTCCTAGACATCCCAATGAGATGTCATTCGCAGTGTTGCCCGTTTCAGACTGCGTGTCTACACCATTCGCTTTGAGACTGCAACATGGAACTTAAGGTCCTTCCCTACCTGTGATTTGTGTGAGGCTGATGATGATGTCCAGGATGAACAGCATGCTATTTTCCACTGCACACACCCCCATCCAGTGTCTCTTCGCAGGAGATATGAGTCCTTATTCTCGAGGCAAGAGCACAGGACGTCTCTACATTTTTGCACCAGAACAACAACAAACCTTTTCTACCTGATCGTTTTTATGAGCAGGCTAGCAGTCGCACGCTTTGACTGAAGGCCTTTAATTCCTTGTAAACCTTAACCTTATTTCTGAGCTTATGGATTTATTTGTGGCTGGCCGAGGCCAGTTAGCAGCTGATCAGCCAAACAACCTGGCTGAAGGTCACCCCATTGTAAAATTTGAAAGTGCATCAATCTGACATCGTGGCTGCATATTACATGTCATACTACCCCTGTTGTTTAGACATTTAAAAAGAGCTGTTAGGCCTCCACATTTATTAGCAGAACTGCCATACACCTGTTTGCGATTCACAATCTGATGTATGCGAATTCATTGCTGTCATCTCACAATCAAATAATGCACGTGAAAGTGTGAGTCCTTTGCATGTGGAAGGTTTCCTGCGTCGCTGACTATGAAATAATTGCATCTAAAAACCATAATAATAAATAAGAAGGACGAGCAAGTGCAATAGCATTCAAGAGTCAGTACCAAATTCTGTAAAGTTTGATTTCTATGTATTTAAAGCAAGCACGAGGAGGTTTTTGCTTGCCTGCCACCTTTCCTATCGGCTGTGCGAGACTTACATGCCTCTGAATTTGGCGAGCGGTAATACCTGCATTTGCATAAAAAGCAGGGTTGAGGTCTTGCTCAGGCACGATTGGTAGCAATCTTGGGTGGAAGTATGCTTGCTATATAATGAAGCTAGAACTAAATTATCAAAGCTAACACAGTTTTTGATGTGAGTTTTAATATCTCTAAGAACTTTGACCTAAGAGACCTACCTACTGGAACACAAACTAATAATAACTTTTGCGCGGATTTTGCATTTGTCACGGAAAATGCGGTTGAAGTAAGGAGGGAGCGGTTCAATTTAACCGTGTGCAGTGAAACACGGAAATATTTCAGCCGTGCTTCAACCGCTTCAACTGCATTTCAACCGAGCCAGGAATTCTTGATGTCATCAATTGTAAAGGGACAAAGATCATTTGGGTCATCGTTTTGGGGTGGGGTGCTTTGGAGATTTTCTAGACCGCTTTTGCAATACAATACAAAAATATATTACTTGAGCACTTGCTCAGTTGATGGGCATCCCCATCACCTACATTGTTTTGGGGGAGAGGCCACAGGCATGCAGGCAAAAATGAGGAAAGTTGAAAAGTCCAGCATGCAGAAGGCGTAAAGTAAAAGTAAACAAAAAAATTCTGATTGCCACAGGTAAAATTTGGGCCTCTGGCCTAAAAGCCCCACCCCCCTAAAGACCCCCCCACACAGACAAAAAGGGTGGCATTCTGCTCTTTATTTAAGTGGTCATTCACCTATCTATGTTTCTTATCGATACAACAAATTTCTGTAGGGTTACAAGCAGGGATGGGTCATACAGACTTTATGGACGTCTAGTACAAAAAATGCGTGTAGAAAAAACGTTTTGTATGACACGGATCGTATTTTTGCAAATTTGGGAGTGCCAATTTTTGACCTAAAATGGGCCCAACTTGTCCCCAAATCACCTAAGACGTTTCCAGTTCTTTTTGGCAAAGCCCCCCTAGTGGGGGCCTGAGCCCCTAGCGTTGACTCCTTCCCACCCCACTTCACACAGGTATCCCCAGGCTCACCCAGGCCACCCCACGGGCTCAAACTCAACATAGGCTCCTGACCAAACTTTC
>Ga0307966_1004466_pt1 | contig 10422 bp, 7 predicted proteins | sample OrgLakmetagen646_FD_203141 | JGI IMG/M metagenome (GOLD analysis project Ga0307966, IMG submission 203141) | Saline water microbial communities from Organic Lake, Antarctica - #646 | ecosystem: Environmental > Aquatic > Non-marine Saline and Alkaline > Saline | place: Antarctica: Organic Lake... | reverse complement strand
TCTTCCTTCGCAACGCGCAAAAAAATATTTACAGCGTGCACTTTTTAGAGTATATGAGAAGCCAATATTTTCTCCCGAAATCATTACGATGAATCGATGGGTGCAAGACCTTTCTCCTCTGCCCGTAATTGATCAAACAAGAGCACTGTTCAAATTATATGAAATTCATAAGGAGGTTGATAAAGAAGAGCAACAATCGCTAGATGAATTCCTGAATTGGGGGAAAATCTTACTGAGTGATTTTGACGAGATGGACCGGTATTTAATCGACAGTAAAGACCTTTTTAAGAATCTTGCGGACATAAAGGAAATTGAAAACTGGAGCTTCAATACTGAGGAGGAGCTTACAGAAGGTCAAAAACGATTTATGCGCTTTTGGGACTTGCTGCCGGACTATTATAAATCCTTTAATGCTCAATTAAAAAAAGATGGAGAGTGTTACATGGGTCATTCCTATAAGGCTCTAGCAACAAATATAGACCGCGTTTTTAAAAAAAATAAAGAGCAGCGCTTCATTTTTGCAGGGTTCAACGCACTATCTCCAGCGGAAAAATCCATCATGAAACAGCTAGAAAAAATGGGACGTGCCTCCATTTTTATCGATGCAGACTGCTATTATCTTGATAATCCACAGCACGAGGCGGGGTCTTTTATGAGAGATTTAAAAAAATCACTGAATATTTCAAACCTCCCTTTCGTTCAAGATCGTTTAGCTAAAGAAGAAAAAAGTATTCATATTGTGAATTGCGCTCAGCCCACTGGTCAGGCGAAGGTTAGCTCCACGATCTTAAATAATGAAATTGAAGTAAATGAGCTTTCTGACACCTTGCTACTTCTTGCGGATGAAAAGATGGTAGTTCCAGTAATTAAAAACATTCCTAAATCGGTAACTGAAACGAATATTACCTTAGGTCTTCCCTTGAAAAACACTGCTATTCGTTCGTGGGTAGATCTAATGTTTACTGCTCAGGAACATTTTGAACAGTTCAATACTAAGTCTATTTATCATAAAGACTTTATCCGATTTATCAAACATCCATTTATACATGCATTATGTGGAAAGGAAGATGAAAAAGAAGTCAAACGATTGGAGCAGCTCATTTTAGATAAAAACTGGCTTTTTATTTCTCCAAAAGAGCTCTCTTTTAGTGCTTCGCTTAAAAAAATAGTTAGCCTCTTTTTTTCTTCATGGAAATCAAGGCCGAAAGATGAAATCACAAAAGAAATTCGTTCAATAAACAATATGCTTTTCAAAGAGATTGATAAAGAAAAATATACAATCGAAAAAGCTATTCTCTATCATTTTGATGATGCTTTAAGCAAGCTTGAAAATATTCTAAGTGAATTCAAACCAAAACTCAACTTAGGAACTTTTAAGTCACTTTTTAATCAACATTGGGCAAATACCAATATTGCATATTATGGAAACCCTCTGGAAGGGCTTCAAGTTATGGGGCTGCTTGAAACTCGGTTGTTGGATTTTAAAAACATCATAGTTGTCGGACTAAACGATGGAAGTATGCCTCCAACGAATCCAATTCAAACTTTTGTTCCCATGGATCTGCGTAAATACCATGGTTTGCCAACTCCTAGAGATAAGCAAGGTCTTTTTGCGCATCACTTCTACCGTTTACTGCATCATGCTAAACGCGTATGGATTACTTATTCTTCCGCTGAGTCTAGCATGGGAATGGATGAACCTTCTAGATATATACAGCAACTGGAGCTAGAGCTAGCAAGACAAAATCAAAATATTACACTCACTCAAGAAGATTATACATTATCAAATGAAGACGAAGAGAGTCAGCCTCTCTCTGTTCCAAAAACTGAGGCTTTTATTAAAAGACTTTCTGAATATTTCGCAACAAAAACCTCTACTTCTGCGATTAAAACGGCACTCAGTTGTCCTCTTGATTTTTATTACAAATATCTTCTCGGTTTCGGCGAAGAAGGACAAGTAGAGGAAGATATTGAGGCAAGCTCTTTTGGAAGCTTTATTCATGATACTTTGGAAGATCTATATACTCCTTTTGCCAAATATCAAAAAGACGAGTCTGGTGCAATAGTAGGTGAGGAGAAATCCAAAAGTCTAACTCATCAAGATATTGATGTAATGCTAAAAACGTTCCAACCTATACTTAGAAACAAGTTTGAAGCACACTTCGCTTATAATAAAAAGGCTGCTCTCGAAGGGAAAAACTATTTGAGTCTTGAAGTAGCGAACCACCTTGTTGAACGCTACCTTAAAAAGGAACATAAAACGCTCAAGGATAATAAAGCACATTTATTTATTGATGGCTTAGAGATAAAGCTGAATGCAACAATGGATATAATTGTTGAAGGAAATAAACAGCCTATCCGTTTTGTTGGAATCATCGATCGAATTGATAACTACAAAGGTGGGGTAAGGATCATTGATTACAAGTCTGGAACATGTTCAATGGATGATGTAACCGTGAAGTCTTTCAAGCAAGATAAAAACACGAGTGATGTTGAAAAGCTCATAAAAAACATAAAAAAGCAAAAGTATGTTTTACAGTTATTGATCTACAATTGGATGTATCACGAAAAGTTCAAAGACTACCCAGATCACGTAGGAATAATTTCTATGGTCAATTTACAAGATGGTCCGTATTACTTGAAAAATGATCTTACACCAGATATACCTTCATTAATGGAATTGTTTCAAGAAGCACTAACAGATATTATTGCAGATCTTTTCAATACAAATGCTCCAATACAGCATGATGTAGAGGCCCTTTATTGCGATTACTGCGTTTAGTTATAATTCTTTTACCATCCAGAGGTCACATGAAAAATGACCTGAATCTCCTAAACGGTGGTCCAGTTTTTCAAAGCCAACTTTTTCGTATAGGTGCACAGCATCATTTAAAGCAGGAATTGACTCTAAGTACAAGGATAAATAGCCTCGCCCCTTAGCCTCGTCCATACATTTCTCCATGAGCTTTTTTCCTAACCCTTTTCCCCTAAATTCACTTGAAAGGTAGAGTTTAACTAATTCCCCATATCCTTCAGGAAGTCCTTTCGTAGGATAGATTCCACAACCTCCGATTACCTCATCATTAAAAGTAGCAACATAGTAGAAACTGTTTTCCTTCTGAAACAATTCAAACAGAGCATCTGTTGTCGGATCTGTATATACGGTTCCTGGTTTTGCTTCCCCATACTCCTCTAGTGAGCGGCGCATAACTTGGGCGAGTTTAACATTATCTCTCTCAAGAATAGGCCTTATCTCTACTTTGTCACTCATATTTTACTGTAAATCAAATTGTAGCGCTTTTGCATAATGTTTTTTAGTGTCATTTAATTTCCCTAAATTGTAAAACATTTTTGAAACCTACACTATGAAAAGAATCTTACTTTTAGCTGCTATTCTACTTTGCTCTACTGATTATGGTAGAAGTCAAACTTATGCTGACGATGTCGCTCAGCTCATTTTTGATAATTGTGCGAGCTGCCATCACCCAGATGGTATTGCTCCCTTTTCGCTAATGACTTATCAAGAGGTTGACGCTAATTCAGCACAGATATATGATGCAATAGCTCAGGATAGAATGCCGCCTTGGCCTCCGAATGAAGACTACAAGTCTTTTTCACACTCAAGAGACTTACCTGATGCAGATAAAACGATTATACTGGATTGGTTAACTGACGGGATGCCTGAAGGCGACCCTGCTAATACGCCAGCTCCACCTGTATTCAATACAAATGCTATTCTAGGATCAGGAGATCTTGAATTACAAGCTCCGACATACACGAGTAAAGCAACAAACTTCGACGATTATGTATGTTTTTCAATTCCGTCTGGTTTAACTCAAGGCAGAACAATTAAAGCGATGGAGGTGGTTCCCGGAAACGCTCCAATTGTTCATCATGCTTTAATTTACATTGATGAAACAGGAAGTTATGCAACAGATACCGTCGGCGGCGACTGTGCCGGTCCAACTACTGCTAAGTTGGTAGGTGGCTATACCCCTGGTGCTACCCCTCTAGTTTTTCCAAATAGTTCTGGCTTAAAACTAGGAATGGAGTTGCCAGCCAATTCAAATATTGTTCTTGCTATGCATTATCCCGCAGGAAGCAACGGGATGAAAGACAGTACTCGAGTAATATTTCATTTTTATGACGAACCAGTCAGTGGAGTGCGTGAGATTAGTGCAGACCCTATTTTACAAAACTGGAGTTTCACACTACCACCTGAGCAGGTTACGGAGGTAAGTGCCTCTTACTCCAATATTCCCATAGATATTTCAATTCTGAGTATTTTCCCTCACATGCACTTGTTGGGAGACCACATTAGAAGTTATGGTCTAGATGCGAACGATGATACAATAAGAATGATCGATATACCACACTGGGATTTCGAATGGCAAGATTTTTATATGTTTAAAAATATGGTCAGGATTCCTGCTAATTCAACTTTACATGCAGACGGTGCTTTCAATAATACCGCTACTAATGATCACAACCCAAATAATCCTGCAATTACTATTAACCCCGGACTCAATACTACAGATGAAATGTTCTTAGTCTATTTTCACTACATGATGTACCAACCTGGTGATGAAAATTATAACATTGAAGACTTGACTAGCCTATCAGTTTCTTCATTTCTTCAAGACGATCCTTCAGGTCTAATCAATGTGTTTCCCAACCCAGTTAGCGAACAGCTTTCGATTGACGTTTCAGGAAAAAGTGGAGAAAATGTTGTTTCCGCTGCAATCTATGATCTTCAAGGTCGTCTAGTAAGTACTCTTGCTCAAGGGAAGACTTTTTCAGATCAAACGACTTTAACCTGGGATAGTAATGACGGTTTAATCAAGACTTCAAGTGGTATTTACTTTTTGTCCGTGCGTTTAAATGGTCAGTTAATAGAGCAGAAGGTTGTTAAGCAATAAGTTGTTTTGCTCTTTTCGTGAAGTTATTGTAAAACAACCATAGACTAGTAAATAATACTGGTAGGTAAGGAGTCATATATCTAGTCTCATTCAGTCTTTGAACGAAGACTAGATAAAATAATGACAAAATGAAGGCAAATATTGTCACTTTCACGGGTAGACTTGTTTTCTTAGAAAAAAGCAGGAGCATGCTTGTAATTAGTGAAGTGATTGTGATTACAACAGCCATAAAACGTAATAGCTCTATAAATATATTACCTCTCAAGGTTTTCTGAAAAACATAATGATTCAAATGTGAGCTTTTAACTAGGTCTATTAAACTATTCGTTGGAGTAAAAAGCCAATAATTATATTTACTGAAATCATTTCTATGCAATTTTTCAAATTTTTGTGCCTCAGCTACGAAAACCTCCTCAATAACTAATTTACGATTTTCACCCTTCCCCCACATTTGGTTTTGCTTCATAGCTACTTGCTGATATAAAACCAAAATGTTTTTTGCCCTTTTTCTTGATTCGTAAGTCAAAAAGTTTGAGGCTTGGCTCAGAGATAATTGTGTTGTGTCTTTTCGCAAAACAGCTTCTGCTTTATGAAACTGTTCACTATCATGTTCCCAAACCCTAAGAAAATTCGTCAACTCTTGATGAGGTGGTCTAAATATAGTTCTGTTGGAATAGCTATATATTGGGTGAAGCTGAAAAGAACCCATTACATAGTTTACTCTTAGCTGCCAAAAGATTAAAGGAACAAACATAAGAAGGGTGAATATCGCTTTTTGCTTGTGTTGAAATAATAATGCGAGAACAAAAAGTAAAGGAAATATAATCAGTTGAACCCTGAAAATTAAGATAACTGCACCTACAACAATAAAGAGTAATCTCCCTTTTTGATCATTATAAAGCCTGACGAAAGAAAAAATAAATAAAATAAATAAATACGGCGCAATGGCCTCAGTCATAACATAACCTACAAAGCCATGAAAGAAAGGCAGCAGTCCAAAACAAGTTGCAGCGATAAAAGAAATAGTTCTGTTTCTGGTTAATAGATGAATCAACTTTCCAAAAAAGAAGATTCCACCAAACATAAATAAGTATTGAATAATCTTTAGAACAGTTAGTGGGTGAGAAGATACCGTTGATGAAAACAAATATAATATTCCATAAAAAGGTGCTCTTTGAACATATGAAGAAGGTCCATCAAAGTTATCCTTCCATTCGCCTTTTTCAATAAAGCTCTTTGCAGGGTTAGTATAGCTCGGGGAATCTGCTGTTATAATTAGAGTATCTGCGCCAATCTCGGCTATGTTATACTCTGTTAGCGCAACTTGAAATATTAAACAAGCGCATGCTATAAGCAGAAATATTTTGGAATGCGACAATCCTTAACTATTAATCGTTGAGTTTTTCTAAAGCAATCTGCACTTCTTTGTCTGTCTTATTAAAAACACAATACGCTCCTTCTTCAAGCCATCTTTGTCGAGCAATTTCTGCTTTGATAGTCTCTTTCACCTGATCCAATGATTTGTTAAATTGTGATTCATTTACTTGAATATCGTGATGTTCTTTAGCATACTCTAAAAAGTACTCTAGAAGCTCTTCATCCACTTCAAAATCTCTTACAAATTCATCCAAAGAGTTAAAACCATTCATTAGACTCTTATTGTTTCTAGCAAAATCGTAAGAGAAATCATTGAACACTCCAGAATATCTTAATCTTTGTAAATATGTCGAACCACCTACTGTATCTAAAGGGACAAAAACATCAGGCATTATACCTCCACCTCCATAAACTATTTTACCTCCAGGTGTTATAAATTTGAGTGAGTCTAATAACAGAGAGCTGTCTAACTCATAAAGTTCTCCGTTCTCGTAACGATTAACTTCATCCATCATATACTCTTCGTAATTTCCAGCATATGGCTTTTGAATGCTTCTTCCTGTGGGGGTATAGTATCTTGAAACCGTTAAGCGTAAGTTGCTCCCGTCTTTTAAGTTAATATCTTGTTGAACAAGTCCTTTACCAAATGATCTTCTTCCGATAATTGTTCCTCTATCATTGTCCTGAAGAGCACCTGCAACAATTTCACTTGCCGAAGCAGAGCTTCCGTTTATTAAAACAGCAAGTTGAGTGCTCCCCAACAACGGAGGTTGTTGTGATTTTAAAACCTCCTCTGGGTTGTTTTTTCCTTTGGTAGAAACGATTGGCTTACCCACAGACAATAACATATCTGCTATGGAAACAGCGCTACCCATTACGCCACCTCCATTGAATCTTAAATCAAAAATAAGTTTTTTCATTCCTTGCCCCTTGAGCTTTATAGCAGCTACATAAAACTCATTAGCCGATTGAATACTAAACTGACTCAGTCTAATATACCCGACGTCATCTGAAATCATATAGGCGGCAGTAATCGATTCTATAGGCACGGCTCCTCTTGTAATTGTTTTTTGTATTCTGTCATTACCCCTCATGATCGTTACCTTAACATCCGTACCTTCCTGTCCTTTAAGAAGCTTCTGAACATCTGTATTCTTTAAACCAACGCCAGCAATCAATGAGTCATTTACTTCGATTATTTGGTCAAACTTCTCAATGCCTACCTTGAAAGCGGGAGAACTTGGAATTACATTTGTAATATTCAATGTGTCTCGGAGAATAGTAAATCGAACACCCACACCTCCAAATTTTCCCTCAATTGATTCATTCATTCTTGCAAGTTGCTCTGCAGGAATATAGTTTGAATGTGGATCGAGACTATGTAATAAGTCGGTTATTGTTTCTTTGAAAAGCTTCTCCTTATCTACCGTATCAACATACTCTTTATCAAGTACATTCAGAATGTCGGCCAACTTCTGTTCGTATTTACCCTTATCAGAAGATGCTCCACCAATATCCTCGCGCGATAAGGATAGCCCTAATAATATACCTATCACAATCAGCGTTGCTCCAATAAAAGGGTAAATAGCCTTATTCTTCATCTTTGATGTTCTTTATCTGCTCAATTTCCACTCCTGCCGCCTCTAAAAAGTCCACACCTTCGCTGTCTTTATAAAGATTAACAAAAACTACTTTTTTTATGCCTGCTTGTAATATAAGTTTACTACAATCTTTGCAAGGAGATAGTGTGAGGTATAACGTTGATCCTCGCGCATTGTTCGTAGATTTTGCTACTTTAAGAATTGCATTTGCTTCTGCATGGAGAACATACCACTGTGTCTCACCCTTATCGTTTTCACAACAATTATCAAAACCTGAAGGCGTTCCATTGTAACCATCAGAAATGATCATATCATCTTTAACGATTAGAGCCCCTACCTGCTTTCGTTGACAGTGTGACAATTTTGCCCAACTCATCGCCATGCGTAAGTATGCCTTATCGTACCGAAGCTGTTTTGCTTTACTCATGATTGATTTTGATTGCTAACAAATGTAGTGAAATCATTGACTATTGGTGAACTTGTAGCCCACTCCTCTTACACTATTGAAATACTTAGGCTCTTTTACGTTTTGTTCAAATAACTTTCTAAAGGACAAAATATAATTATCAATTGTTCTGCTCGTTGGGAAGCTATCTGTTCCCCAAAGCTGGTCGAGAATAAAATCTCTCGAAACAACTTCGCCCTCGTGCTCAGTAAAAAGGAGCAAAAGTTCAATTTCTCTTTTAGTAAGTTCAGTAATTAACTCTTCTCCTTCGAAAACTTCGTATGTTCTTGTATTAACAGTAAAAGACCCTATTTCTAACTTTTCCTGAAAAGACTTACTGTCTTTGTTGGTACGAATAATCAACACTTTTACGCGAAGAAGTAACTCCTCTAGGTCGAATGGCTTTGCTAAATAATCATCAGCACCTAACTTTAATCCCTTTATACGATCAGAAGAAGATCCTTTTGCGGAAATAAAAAGTATCGGAGTATTAGAAACCTCTTTGAATGCTGTACAAATATCCCAACCACTAACTTCTGGTAGCATAACATCAAGAATAACAAGATCAAAGTCATCTACTTCTTTTTTTGCATTCAATGCCTCTCGTCCGTTAGTTACTGTTTTGACATCAAACCCTTCCAGCTCCAAATTTAAGGCAACTACGCGGCTAAGACTTTCTTCGTCTTCAATTAATAAGATACTATGTTTTCTATCAGTCATTTAATAGGTTAAAAGCTTTTGCTTTTTACACCAAAACTATAATTCATAAATCAGCCGAATCGTAAAATTAAAACAATAAGTATGAAAAAACTAGTTCTAGTAATGTCTTGACTATTTATTTACCAGTTTGTTTAGCTTGAACAGAAATTGAACAGTCCATAATATTTATTGTTGCACGTTTACATTTACCTTTTCTGATGCGTTTGACCTCTAAATTAGATGTCTTTTGTCAAAGTGTAGATGTATATTGCGCTCTTACGAAGAAAAGGGTGTTCAATTTAAATGGCTTCTCTTTTTTTTTACTTTATTTACGGTAATAATTGAAACATTTATATTTCGTCGAAGTATAACCTACAAAAGAACTATATGGACAAACTCATTGCCCAGTTTCCTAAGCAAATTGCTGACGCCTTAGAAATAGCAAAAGATGCACAGCTAGACTCTCTTAACAATAAGTCGTTTAAGAATGTTGTGATCTGTGGGATGGGCGGCTCAGGTATCGGAGGAAAAATAGTTTCGCAATGGTTTTTCTCACAATCAAATGTTCCGATAACTATTGTTCAGGGTTATCGTATTCCCAACTTTGTAGATGAACAGACTCTCGTTGTTGGTTCTTCTTATTCTGGAAATACTGAGGAAACTTTATCTGCTGTAAAAGCAGCACAAAAAAAAGGGGCTACAATAATTAGTATTTCTTCAGGTGGTGAAATGATTCGGTTTTGCAAGGAAATAAAGAGCGACTTCATTCGTGTTCCTGGTGGAAATCCTCCAAGAAGTATGCTCGCATTTTCCGTAATTCAACTTGTTAAGATACTATCATCAGCCGGGGTTATCAGTAAAGAGGCTTTGCATCAGATTGATAACTGCAGACACCTTTTGAATGCTGAATTGCTAACTATTAAGCAAGAGGCAAAGAAAATGGCTTCTCATATTTATAAAAAACAATGTGTTCTTTATGGATCTACAGAGCTTGAATCTGTTTTAATTAGAGCCAGGCAACAAATCAATGAGAATGGTAAACAATTGTGCTGGCATCATGTAATTCCTGAAATGAACCACAATGAACTCGTAGGCTGGGGAGGGGGTAATAATAACATTGCCGTAATCTTTTTTGTTTCTCAATTTATGGGAGAGCGAAATAAGCTTCGTTTTAGTCTCAGTGAGGAAATCATTAGTAAAAAAACTGAATCTATAATGTCCATAGAGGGTAAGGGAAAAACTTTAGTAGAAGAATACTTTTACTTCATTCATATCATTGACTGGGCATCTGTATACTTGGCAGACCTTAATCGAGTAGACCCTATTGAGATTCGCGTAATAGAATACTTAAAAGACTCACTAGATAAATCATAACTACAAT